>Ga0182012_10001873_pt1 | contig 22919 bp, 13 predicted proteins | sample 612S2SmetaG_FD_120486 | JGI IMG/M metagenome (GOLD analysis project Ga0182012, IMG submission 120486) | Permafrost microbial communities from Stordalen Mire, Sweden - 612S2S metaG | ecosystem: Environmental > Terrestrial > Soil > Wetlands > Permafrost | place: Sweden: Stordalen | collected... | reverse complement strand
GGATGACCTTGATACTGATACCGGCGTTCCGCAAACAGCGCGAAGCCCGCTATGAAAGTAGAAAATGATAGCGAGAAACAACACCATTGCACCAGCAGACGGGACATCTGCGGCACGCGAAAGTATTTGAGGTATTGGCCCCAGGAAATGAGCGACAAGCGTTTGCCGCCCGGACCCGTGGCGGGATCTTCCGGATGTTGATGCGCCGGTTCTTTGCGCGGCAGAAGGAAGAAGGTAAAAACGATGCTGGTGAGGGAAAGCGCGGAGGCCGCCCACAGCGGAGCTTGATTGCTGAAATGCGCAAGCAAGCCGGTGATCCCTGGACCCACCAGAAAACCGAAGCCAAAGGCGATGCCGATGATGGCGAACGAGCGAGTGCGTTCCTCGGGCTTGGTGACATCGCTGATATACGCTTGGGCCGTGCTGAGATTGCCTGCCGTGGCGCCATCAATGGCACGCGCCAGAAACACCATCCACAACTTCCCGGCCAGCGCCATCATCACGAAGCCCACCAAAGTGCCCGCTTGACTGACGAGCAAAACAGGCCTGCGGCCAAAGCGATCGGACAGTTGCCCGAGGATGGGGCCAGAGATCAACTGGCAAACAGCATACATGGCCACCAGTGTTCCTACGACGGTAGGAGACGCACCCAGTTGCTCTGCGTAAAACGGCAGCAGCGGAAGGACGATGGTAAAGCCGAGAATATCGACCAATACGATCAGGAAGATAGGTAATAAAGGCGACGCGAATCGTGATGCCGGTTGCGCCTCGTCAGCTTTGAGCTGCGGGGTGTTCACACTACGATCTTAGCGGCTTGGTGGTGGAAAGTGTTCATATGTGGTCATTTTGACGCGGTGGTATTTGTGCTAAGTGGAACAAAAGGCGGCACTTGATGTTTGGCCGATATCGTGCTGTACTAGTACCGACTATGAAGGCTTACACCTGTTTTATCGCTACTCTGTTACCGCTGGTTTCGTTTGGCCAGACCGCTGCGCAGACAGCGGAGGCGCCAACGCCCCTTTTCAAAGTGGAAGTTGTTTCCCGCTCCATCTCTGCAGTGAGTTACCGCAATCGTAGTGGCTGGACGAAGGTTGATTTACAAGGCACGGCTCTGTCGCCCCAGGCTAAAGGATCGGCAGAAGTAAACAGCCGCCTTGGTCATATGGAGATCAAGCTGAATGTGAAAGATTTACCGGCCGCCAATTCGTTTGGACCATTGTTTCTCACCTACGTGCTATGGGCGATTACACCGGACGGACACGCGGATAATCTGGGCGAAGTGGTAGTCAATCCCGACGGAGCGTTTAAAGCCGATGTGACCACTGAATTGCAATCGTTCGGACTGATTGTCACCGCAGAGCCGTATTTTGCAGTGCCGCAGCCTAGCGACGTTGTGGTGATGGAGAATATTGTAAGGACGGACACTGTCGGCAAGATTGAGACGATCAACGCTAAATACGAATTGCTGCCAAGAGGCCAGTATGAATACCATGTGCCTGAAAAGCAGTTAAAGCCAGTGGATCTGAATTCGAACAAGAAGAGTCCACTGTCGCTGTATGAGGCGATCAACGCGGTGCAGATTGCGAAGTATGCAAAGGCAGATGAGTTTGCCAGCGATTCCTATAACGATGCGCAGAAGCTACTGCAACAGGCGCAGGAATACCAGGACCGCAAGCAATGGAATCCGGCGATTATGACTTCGAAAGAAGCCGTGCAGAAGGCCGAGGATGCGCGTATTGTTTCGCTGCGCCGGCAACAGCAACTGGCGCTGCAAAAGGAGCGCGAAGATGCGGCAGCGCGCGAAGCGGCTGAAAAACAGAAAGCTTTGGAAGCCCAGCAACATGCGCAGTTAGAAGCGCAGCAGCGGGCACAGGCGGAAGAGATCGCACGCTTGGCCGATGCCAAAGCTAAGTCTGAAGCGCAGCAGCGGGCAGTCTCCGATCAGGCCAGACTCGAAGCAGAGCGGGCACGACAGGAAGCGGATGCGGCCCGCGCGGAAGCGTCAGCACAAGCATTGCGGGCGAATGCAGCCGCTGCTGAAGCAGACCGTCTGCGAGCGCAGGCCGAAGCGGATAAAAATCGTTTGCGCGAGCAGTTGCTGCAACAGTTCAACGCGGTATTGCCCACGCAGGAAACCTCGCGCGGGTTGGTGGTGAGGATGCAGGACGTGCTCTTCGACACGGGCAAATACACGCTGAAAGAAGATGCGCGTGAAGCGTTGGCCAGGATTTCGGGCATTGTGATTTCGCATCCGGGTTTGAACTTGCAAGTGGAAGGGTATACGGATATCACGGGTCCGCTGTCGCTGAATCAGAAGCTTTCTGAGCAGCGCGCCAATGCGGTGCGCGACTACTTGGCTAAGAACGGAATCGATCCGCAAGCGATGACGTCCGTGGGCTACGGCCCGCAGTACCCGGTGGCACCGAACGATACCTTCGCCGGGCGAAAGCAGAATCGACGCGTGGAGTTGGTGGTTTCGGGAGAAGTCATTGGCGTAAAAATCGGCACACCGCCGGCGGCCGCGACGATGCCGCAGTAGTAAGCTGGCAAGTTGGATAAGACCAACTTTAAAATAGCGCTGATTCCCGGCGATGGAATCGGCACCGAAGTTACATCAGTCGCATTCGAAGTGGCGCTCAAGGCTGCCAAAGCCTCGGGCGCCATTCTTGTTCCAACGGTCTATGATTGGGGCACTGACTACTACTTCAAACACGGGGCGATGGTGCCGGCGAACGCAATTGACCTGCTGCGTGAGCACGATGCTATTTTTCTAGGAGCGGTGGGGCATCCGAAAGTGCCGGACAATGTGACGCTGAACGGCTTGCTGCTGCCGATTCGACGACGCTTCGATCAGTTTGCGAATGTGCGGCCGGCGGTGCTGTATCGCGGAGTTTCTTCGCCGCTGAAAGGGATGAACGCGGGCGATATTGACATGGTTGTCGTGCGCGAAAATACCGAAGGCGAATATGCGCAAATCGGCGGGTTCGTGCACGAAACCCATCCCGAGGAGGTAGCAATTCAAACAGCGGTGTTCACGAGGCACGGGGTAGAGCGCATCATTCGCTACGCGTTTGAGTTGGCCACGAAGCGCAAGAAGAAGAATCTGGTTACGTCGATCACCAAATCGAACGCGCAAGGGTTCAGCATGGTTTTGTGGGATCGCGTATTTCAAAGTGTGGCGGCGGAGTTTCCAGGCATCAAGACGGAATCACTGCTGGTGGATGCGGCGGCGATGAATTTTGTGCGGCGGCCGCAATCGTTCGATGTGGTGGTGGCTTCAAATTTGTTCGGCGATATTTTGAGTGATATTTCGGCTATTGTTTCCGGCAGTATTGGCTTGGCAGCGAGTGCGAATATTGATCCTACGCGGCGGTTTCCATCGATGTTTGAACCGGTGCATGGCTCGGCGCCGGATATTGCGGGCAAGGGGATTGCTAATCCATTGGCAGCGATGGTTTCGGCGGCTATGATGCTGGATCATCTTGGTTTGAGCGCGGCGGCGCAGAAGATGGATGCAGCGATTGAAGGCGTGTTGGCGGAGGAGAAAGTGCGGACACCCGATTTGGGCGGAAAGAGTTCTACTTCCGAGGTCGCTTCCGCGGTGCTGGCGCGGGTTTAGCTTCGACTAGCTCCTCGCGTGCCTTGCGCGGCAGCTTTGCGAAAACCAGATCATAAGATTCACGGATCAATCCGCGGAGTTGCTGATGTGGAATGGCGTCTTCGCTTTCGAAAGCGATCCATTTCGCGCGGGCCAGATATGGTGCGGGCACGACGCCGGGGCACTCGATCATTTCCGAGAATTTCCCTTCAGCGCATTTTATAGAGAGCACATGACGCTCCGGCTCAAGCGCGGCAATAGCGAATATCTTTCCGGCTACTTTGAAGACCAGCGCCTCCCATTGCAAAGTCTCGGTGGCGTGCGGAAAGGAGAGGCAATAGGTGCGGACCCAATCGATCATGGAACGCTACACGATTTCTTCTTTGACCGCGTCCCAGTGCAGTGTGCGGCCTTGCCGGTAGCTATCCACCGCCATACGGCAAGCGATAGAAACGCGAAAGCCGAGATCAAACGGGCAGTTGATTTCTTTGCCTTCGCGAATGGCATCCATGAAATTGCGCATGTGCGCGTTAGCGATGCTGGGCGTGTTGCCAGTGAGTGTTTCCGCTTGGGGAGCGTTCATTTTCTCAGGCAGAAAGCGTACTTGCGGACCGCGCATTATGGTGCCGTCGGAACCAAGCACTTGCTCCGTGATTCCCAAGCTGGCGTTGCCGAAACCAGATATCCAACTGAAGAGCAGTTCCTCCGATTGCGTCATTGAGACATTCATGGTGTCGGGCACTTCGCGGCCATCTTTCCAGAGATACAGACCACCGGTCATGGTGACCGATGTTGGAATTTTCAAGCCCATGACTTTGTACCAGAAGGCCACTTGGTGGCACATGTTTTCGTACACATTGCCGCCTGAGTAATCCCAGAAGAATCGCCAGTTTTCGTAGCGGTTCGCATCAAACGGCACTTTCGGCGCTTCGCCCAGAAACTTGTTCCATACGATGTTTTCTGGATTCATACCGGCGTGTACCGGGCGTGACCATTGCGGTTTGCCGTGCGGCGTGTTGCGGTACATGGTGGCGTCAATGGCGGTGATCTGGCCAAGTTTGCCGCCAGCCAGGAAACTTTGCACATCAGGCACGTGTCCGGTAGAGCAGGCTTGATGGCCGATTTGCACCACCTGCTTGGTCTTCACGGGTTCATACGCGACGCGCATGCGCTTGGCATGTGCCACGCTAAACGCCATGGCCTTTTCCTGATAAACGTGTTTGCCGGCGTGGATGGAATCGACGAAATGTTCGCAGTGCAGGTGCTGCGGCGTAGCAATGAGCACTGCATCCAGATCCTTTTCTTCGAGCATCAAGCGGTGATCGATGAAAGTTTTGATGCCCGGCGCAACAGTCTTCGCGCGTTCGCGTTGTTCGGTGTAAATGTCGCAAACAGCGGCGAATTCGGTATTAGGACAATTGAGCGCGTCTCTAACAATTTCCTGGCCGCGCGCTCCATACCCGATGATGCCGAAGCGTATTGTTTCATTCGCGCCAAGCACGGCTTCGGGCAGCGCCAAGCCGCCAATACTGGTGGCGACTTGTCCGAGGAATTTCCGGCGGGAACTCATGGATTATGGGTCAATGTTACTACGGCGAGGCTGGTTTGGCCGGTTTGACGATGGGCGTCAGCGAAGCAGCCAGGGGCTCGCCCCAAATGTAGTGCGCAAACCAGTTTTCATTTTCCTCCATTACGGCGCGTTGCTGCTTGGGCTTATCAATGGGGTGGCCGAAGCCGTCATAAATCACCATCTTTACCGGCACACCGTGATCTTCCAGCGCCTGCCGCAATTCGAACGCGTTCGCGATGGGCACACGTCTGTCGGCGCCGCCGTGTTGAATCAACGTGGGCGTTTTAGCTTTCGCAATATACGTGATGGGCGAAGTTTTCCGATAGACCTCCGCGTCTTCCCACGGCGTGGCATGCAGGTACTGCGGCGTGAAGGGAGTGATGTCTGTATTGGCGTAATAGGTGAGCCAATCGGAGATGCCCGCGCCCACGGAGACAGCCTTAAAGCGATCGCTCGACGTAGTAATAAACGCTGAGATGTAGCCGCCTTCGCTCCAACCCATGGAGCCGACGCGGTCTTTGTCGACGAAGCCTTGCCCGATGAGGTAGTCCACTCCGGAGATGACATCGGCATAGTCGCCAACTCCTAGATTGCGAACATTGAGCGAACGAAATTTTTCTCCATAGCCAGCCGAACCGCGATAGTTGGGACGCAAAACGAGCGCTCCCTTTGCAAGAAAGCGTTCGATGGGATAGTAGCGATCGGGCCGAATGACGGGCAGATCAATGCCTGTTGGACCGCCATGAATCACTACCAACAATGGATATTTCTTGTTGGGAGAAAAGTCCGCCGGCTTATAGAGGATGCCTTCGATGAGTGCACCATCGCTCGATTTCCAACGAATCACTTCGCGCTTGGCTATATCGAACGCGGTCAGTTGTTCAGCGGTGTGAGTGAGTTTGACAGGCGCAGTGGATGGGAGTTCAGTGCTATAAATCTCCGCGTACTGGTTCGCGCTGGTACCACGATACGCAACGCGCTTGAAATCATTTGAAAACGTGAATTGGTCTGAAAGCTCACTGCCTGGCACATCGATTTGCTTCACGGTTTCAGACTTGGGTTCCAGGAGATACAAGTAGGCGTTGGTCTTTTGCTGCGCGGAAAAATAGATGCCCTCTGGGGACCAGCGAAGAAGATTGGGATCCTCGTCGAAATTGGCGGCTAATACTTTCGGTGCGCCGCCCGTGCTCGGAACCACCGCGATTCTGCGATTCGAATAGTAGTAGTATTTGCCGGAGTTGGCCGTTACATAGGCGATTTGTGTGCCGTCTGGCGACCACTGCGGATCGTCGTCGGGACCGGGCGTTTCGACGATCTTCTTCACTGCTGAATCCGCAAGAGTGACCGTGTAAATGTCGCTACTGAAGCTGGAGATCAGGTCTGGATCTCGGGTTGCGCTGAAAGCGATCCGCGCGCCATCGGGCGAAAAGGAAAAGCTCTGAACGCTGAACGCATCGCCCGCTGTGAGCAACTTGGGCTCTTCGAGCGCGGCCGTTCGCCCAGCGGCATCAGTCTTTGGCAATTCGATCAGCCAAAGGTGCCGCATCTGGTAATCGGCGTGTAGAACATGATAATCGCCAAAGCTGTCTTTGCGATCTTTCATCGCCTTGGTTTCGGGCGCTTCCGCCGCAATCGCGATGTGCTTCGAATCAGGAGCCCATTCGAATCCACCAACACCATTCTCTAACTTGGTGAGTTGTTGCGCTTCGCCTCCATCCGACGGCATCACATACAACTGCTTCTTATTAGCGGGCGAGCCTGCCAGAGGGGCAACACGGTCGGAAAGAAAAGCGATCCAGCGGCCGTTTGGCGACCACGCGGCGTTTGTACTTGATTTTGCCGCGAGCGTGAGCAAATGGCGTTCGCCGCTCGAGGTGTCCGCTATCCAAAGATCTGTCTCAAAAGCATTAGCTTCCCAGTTTGTACGTGATTGCTCATAGATTACGCGGCGGCCATCGGGTGAGATCTGCGGAGCGAACACACTTTGCATCTCCAATGACTGATCGATGGTTGGAGTGCGCGTAGGTATGGCCGTTTGAGCAAAAGCGATAGCTGTGATCAAAAACAGAGCGCCTGAAAAACGAGAGGTCAAGTGAAATCTCCTTTAGAAGGTTTCTTCGATCATGAATTGTTCAAACTTGCCGTCGGGCATGAGATAGATATTCAGAGCAACGGTGTCATGTTCGAAGCGTGCGCGATACGTGAGATGAGTCATGCCGCCGCGTAGTTGGTCGGCCGTGCGTGTCAGAACTTTCAGCGGACCCAGAGGAACCAGCGATGTTCGGATATCTTTGAGAGCGCCCGCGGTGAAATAGTCGTTGGCATTCTGAGTGAAGACCGAGCGGTCAATCTTGCCCTCCGTCAGTTCTTCCAATATGTGCCGCACCTTCGCATCTTGCGCGGTTGCCTCTGCGTTGCCTGGCGAAAAGAGGGTAGCCGCCATTTCGCGCATCACGGTAGGCACCATATTCACTCCATCCTGATTAGACAGCACAATGATGCCTGTATTCTTGGTAGGAAATACCGCATTCGAAGCAAGAAAGCCCGACACTTCGCCGCCATGCGTGAACGCCGGCAGACCTTGGATTTCGCCGACAGAAAGTCCCAGCGCATAGTGAGTCGATTTGCCGTCAGTGAGTTTCACTTCTTTCGTGAATTCTTTGTATGAAGCTTCGGAAAGAATGCGTTTCTGTAGAAACGCAATATCCCACTTGGCCAGATCGGAAGGCGTCATGCAGAGTTCGCCCGCAGCAAAATACCAACCGGCCCCTTCGCGAGCTACCGGACGCGGCGGACCCAGCGCAAAGCGCGTATAAGCGGTGGCATCTTGCGCACTCTTTGAATCGCAATCGCCTGCCGACGCCATGCCCAGCGGCGTAAGAATGTGTTGCTTGAGAAAACTCATGAGATCCTGCCCGGTCGCTTTCTCGAGAATGGTTCCGGCGATCGTGTAGTTGGTGTTGCTGTATTGCCAGCGGGTGCCCGGATCAAAATCAAGCGGCTTCTTCGCCCAATGATCCATGATGGCCTGCGGCGTGGTGGGCCTGGCCCACTCTTCAATCATGTAGTCTTGCGGAGCGTAATCCTGATAGCCCGAAGTGTGCGACAGAAGCTCGCGGATGGTGACTTCGTTGGCGCGCGTGAGGTCGGGCAGATACTTGCCGACTTTGTCGTCTAATGAGAGTTTGCCCTGCTCTTGCGCGAGCAGAATGGCGGCCACGGTGAACTGTTTGCTAATGGAACCAACCGCGTAGCGCGTGGCGGTGGTGGCACGGTGATGGGCAGCCAGATTGTCATCACCGAAAGCTTTGGCATAGGCAAGCGAGCCGTCTTTCACAATCGCCACTGAAACGCTTGGCGCACCATACGCGGCGAGTGTGGCCGAGATCTTTTGATCGAGTTGGGCCGTTGGAAAGTCGGCTGCCGTGAGCAGAGTTGCAACGAGGGTTGTCGAAAAAATGAGGCGCGTAGGCGTCATTCGCCTATTGTCCAACAGTGCGCCGGACAAGGACGATCGTAAAATCATCCGCAAACGAAGTATTGCCGCGCCATTTGCGCATGTGCTCCACAAGCTGATTGACGATATCTTCGCAGCGAACAGATTTTCGCTCCGCAAGAAACGCAGCCAAACCCTTTTCGCCAAATTCCACATCGGCACTGTCCGCAGCTTCGGTCACGCCATCCGAGTAAAGAACCAACATGTCGCCGGGCGCAAGCTTCGTCTTCTTTACGTCGTAATGAACCGCCGAGAACAGACCCATGACCAACCCGTTGCCGGTCAGAGTCTCCACACTTCCATCATTCCTCAACAAGAGAGGGTAGTTATGCCCCGCATTGCTGTACTCGAGAACACCCGAATCGGGATCGAGTAACGCATAAAAAAAAGTAATAAATTTGCCCAGTGGGCACCGCTCCGTCAAGCTGCGATTCAGAGTGCCCACCGCTTTGCCAGGCGACGGATTCGTCTCCCGCAGCATTTGCACTTTGGCCTGCAAGCTCGACATGAGTAAAGCCGCAGGTAATCCTTTGCCCGAAACGTCGCCAACCACCACCGCGAGCCGGCCATCCTGATAAGGAATGAAATCGAAATAATCGCCACCCACCGTGCGACAAGGAAGATTCAGACCGGCTAGCTCCCAACCATCATAGGAAGGCGGTTCCGTGGGCAACAAAGACCGTTGAATCTCACTCGCTTGCGAGAGATCCGACTCCATCAGCTTTTCCGATTGCTCTACTTCGGCCAGACGAGCATTTTCAATGCGACTAGCCGCCACGTTGGCCATCACGGTGAGCAGATCGAGATCGTCTTGCGAGAACGGGCGAAGAATAACGCCGTTATCTACATAAATAATGCCGATGACTCGGTCGCCTGTCTGAAGAGGCGCGGCCATCATGCTGCGCACGCGGGAAAGGACAATGCTCTCCTGTTTGCTGAGGGCATCATGCCGCATCGCGTCGCTGATGAGCAGAGACCGCTTGTCACGAAGAACCTGATCGCGCACCAGAGCGCTGATCGCAAAACCATCGCCCTTGCTGGCGCGAACTTGGAGTTCACCTTCATCCAACGTGAGAATGACACCGCGTTTCGCTTCGACCGCAGAGAGAGATAGTTCGAGAATGGTTTCGAACAACTGCTCAAGGGGCTGATGCGTGACAAGCTCTTGTCCGGCTCGAATTAGCGCGCTCACCATGCGCGAAGCAACAGCGGCCTCCCGATTCGGACGATGCTGCCCTGTTTTTCCGAGCACTCGATCAAGGCTGGTAACAAAAGTCGCCTCGCTGGTGCTGTGATCGCCTTCATCGCGCGCAATGAAAGAAATTACGGGGCGCTGCACATCAGTGGGGCGGTCACGAATCTCAATCGAGAGGTGCCCCGCCAACACTTTATCGCCAGCCTTCACGGGCTTTGCTTCTTTGATGCCCGCGGAGTTCAGCAACGTGCCGTTACGGCTGTCGCAATCACGCAGCCACCACGTTTTGTCACGCTGTTCGAAAGAAAGGTGATAGCGCGAGAGCCAAGGATCATGCGGATACGGCAGATCGTTATCCACGGAACGCCCCAGCGTAAGGGGCGACTTGCGCAACTCCACACGAGCGGGTGGGCTGTCCGGCCCGGAGATGAAGAGTTCTAACACGCGCTACTCGCCGAGATTTTCCAGTGGTTCAGGTTTGCCGATCGATTTATTGGCGGCCACTCCGGTGATAAGACGGGCACCGCGGTTAAACGTGAGATATAAGAAGCCCCATTCAATTAGAACAAGAATGCGGCTCTGGAATTCGACGATGTACATCAAATGGATGAAAAGCCAGACCAGCCAGGCAGGAAAACCGTGCAGATGAATGCCGAAAACATTGGCCACGGCGGCTGCGCGGCCAATCACGGCCAAGTCGCCTTTATTGAAATAAGAGAACGGCGCTAACGGAGGTTTACCCTGCACTTTTCGCGTGATGGCGCGCGCAGTGTAGGAACCCGTTTGCATGGCCACCTGCGCAACCCCTGGTAGCGGCTTGCCCGCCTTATCATTGATAAGCGCCAGATCACCCACAATGTATATATCGGGGAAGTTGGGCACGGTCAAATCAGACGCCACTTTGATGTGCCCGGCGCGGTCTGTCTCGGCGGACGTCTTCTTCGCCAGCGTGCGTGCAAATTCGGTCACCGCGACGCCCGCCGCCCAAATCACCGTGTGCGTGGCAATGTGCTCTTCGCCATCGGGAGTCTTCAGGGTGACGCCATCTTCATCGACATTGGTGACAGTAACACCAGTTCGAATACGCGTACCCAGATTGTGGAGTTGTTTCTCCGCGCTCTTGGAGAGATCTTCCGGATAAGCGCCGAGAGCACGCTTGCCACCATCCACAATGATGATCCGCGCGTCTTTGGGATTAATCGAACGGAAATCGTGCTTCAGTGTGTGGTTCGCGATTTCACCTAACGCACCGGCCAGTTCCACGCCGGTAGGGCCTGCACCCACAATCACGAACGTCAGCCAGGTGCAACGTTCGGTCGTATCCGTACACCGTTCCGCGGCTTCAAAAGCGAGCAGGATCTTGTGGCGAATCATGGTGGCGTCTTCCACCGTCTTTAGACCCGGCGCCCAAGATTTCCATTCCTCGTGTCCGAAGTAGCTTACTAGTGAACCAGTGGCTACAATGAGCGAATCGTACGGAACGGTTGCTCCGTCTTTGAGTGAGACTTGTTTGGCAGTAGGATCAATATCAACAGCTTCGCCCAGCAATACGGTCGTGTTTTTCTGATTGCTCAAAACGCCACGAATGGGGGCGGCAATTTCGCCTGGAGATAACGATCCCGTGGCTACTTGATAGAGCAACGGTTGGAACAGGTGATAATTACGGCGATCGATAAGAGTGATATCGAGTGGTGCATGTTTGAGGGCTTGCGCGGCATAGAGACCGCCAAACCCGCCTCCCAGAATGACTACTCTGTGTCGGTCAGACATGATAATTCACAGTTGGTAAAAATTCCGGCTTTCGGCGCGCTTTGCGCGATTGTTCAAAGGCATACGCTATTTTGATGAGTTTGGGTTCGGTCCAGGGTGCACCAAAGAAAGAGATGCCCAGCGGGAGGCCGAACTGGAAGCCTGCGGGAACGGTGATGTGCGGATAACCGGCAACTGCAGGCGGCGAGGAGCAACCGCTATCGGCATGGTCACCATCCACCCAATCCGTGAGCCAAGCCGGCCCGGCGGTGGGAGCAATGATGGCATCGAGATTGTCTTTGGCCATCATGGCGTCAATGCCTTCTGTTCGCGTAAGTTTCAGATTGTTGGCAAGCGCGTCTAGGTAAGCCTTATCTGTAAGGGGCCCTTTCGCTTGCGCCTGCTCCATAATCTCCTGGCTGAAGTACGGCATCTCCATCGCGCGGTTAGCCTGATTGAAGGCAATGCAATCCGCCAGTGATTTTACGGAACCGCCACGCGCCGCCAGATAGGCGTTGAGATCTGCTTTGAACTCGTACAACAGCACGGTAAATTCGGTGTCGCGCCAGCCTTCATGAGTGGAGAAGTTTACGTGGTCCACAATAATGGCTCCGGCTTGCTTCATTAGTGCAATACATTGCTCCATCACGGCAGTCACCGCCGGACTTATGTCGAAATACTGGCGAGCAATACCAAGGCGCGCGCCGCGCAACCCAGTAGGGTCACAGAAGCGGGTATAGTCGGGAAAAGATTTGCCATCGCTGGCTTGCGTGGCAGGATCGTTAGGATCAACGCCAGTCAAAATCCCGAGAAGCAACGCGGCGTCCCAAACAGTACGGGCCATAGGGCCTGCAGTGTCTTGGCTGTGCGCAATCGGAATAATGCCCGCGCGGCTGATCAAGCCAAGAGTTGGTTTGATACCAACAATGCCGCACATTGACGATGGGCAGACAACCGAGCCATCGGTTTCACTGCCCACGCCAACGGTCGCTAAGCTGGCCGAGATCGCCGCGCCGGTGCCTGAACTCGAGCCGCAGGGATTGCGATCCAGAGCGTAAGGATTTTTCGTTTGACCGCCGCGTCCGCTCCAGCCGCTAGTGGAATGAGTGGAGCGAAAGTTCGCCCATTCGCTGAGATTCGTTTTGCCTAAGATGACCGCGCCCGCCGCGCGCAGGCGTGCCGCGACCCAGGAATCCGTTGCAGCCGGTTTGCCCGCTAGAGCAAGTGAACCCGCGGTAGTTTGCATGCTGTCGGCCGTATCGATGTTGTCTTTGATGAGCACCGGCATGCCATGCAGCGGTGTGCGCGGGCCCTTGGTTCGAAACTCAGCATCGCGCGCGCGAGCAATGGAGAGGGCGTCGGGATTGAGTTCGATGATGGAGTGCAGCGCCGGGCCGGAGCGATCAATCGATTCGATGCGGGCCAAATAGAGTTCAGTGAGGCGTTCAGCAGTGAGGAGTTTCTGCCGCTGGCGGCTTTGCAATTCAGGGATGCCCACTTCATCGAGCACGCCAGCGGCAACTTGCACGCGGTTGGGCGGCGGTGGTTGGGCTGGAGCCGCCGTCTTAGCTTTTTTCGTTTTTTTCTTGCGACGGATAGCCGCCAGACCAGCAATTGAAGAGACGGAGAGGAAGTCGCGGCGATCCATATACGGGTTTCTTCAATTTAACAGTGTGAGGGTTGCAGGCTTGCCGGCGGCAGACGACCTGTTCAATGGAAGTCATGCGACTGTATAACAGCGGCCTGCGCAAGCTGAAGTTCCTTAACCTCACCTGCTTTCAGAGAAACCACACCGCTCTGGCTTTGCAGAACTCCCTTCACAATTACATAAGGCGCAGTCGAACAAGCGGTCCGATAAAGATCATAAAGCCCTGGCTGAACAATCACGTTTACCACTCCTGTTTCATCTTCCAAACTTAGAAACACAAAACCTTTGGCCGTTCCCGGACGCTGTCGCGTAATCACGCAACCAGCGACCGTAAGCACCATGCCATCGCGCTGTGCCTTCGCCGTAGCAGCATCCATCGCCCCCAGCGCACTCATCTGCGGGCGGTAGTGCGCCATGGGATGTTTGCCAATGGTCAGCCCAGTATTTGAGAAATCAGCATAGGTGCGCTGATGATCAGTCATCGGAGATAACGGCGAGGCAACTCCATCATCTGTGGCAGCCTCCAACAACTCACCTACCGGCTGCAACGCGAGTTGCGATTGCCACAACGCGCCACGCCGATGGCGATCTGTCTTCTCTTTGGGCAATGCATTTAATGCGCCGAGTTCAGCAAGTGCCGCAATTTCATCCTTTCGCAACTCAGGCACCCGGCGCACTAAGTCACGCATACTGGTGAACGGCGCACAGCGGAGTTCGGCCTCAATGTGCTGCGCCGTAGCCGAGTTGAGCCCGCGCACATAATTAAATCCGAGCCGAACATATTTACTCGTACCGTCGGATTCCACCGTACAGCGATAAGACGATCGAAGAATATCGACCGGACGAAATCGCTGGCCATGGCGCTGCGCATCCTTCACCAAAGTGGCGGGTGAATAGAAACCCATTGGTTGATTGTTCAGGATTGCCACCGTAAAGGCAGCCAGGTAATGACACTTGAGAAAGGCACTGGCATAGGCAATCAACGCAAAGCTAGCGGCATGCGATTCAGGGAAGCCATAAAGCGCAAACGATGAGATAGCTTGCACAATGCGGTCTTGCGTTTCACCTACAATCCCATTGCGCTCCATGCCGGCGCGCAGATTAATCTCCACTTCGCGCATGCGTTTTTCCGAACGTTTAAAACCCATCGCCCGCCGCAAATCCTCCGCTTGGCCACCAGTGAAACCAGCAGCAATCATGGCAATCCGAATCAGTTGTTCCTGAAACAGCGGCACGCCCAGCGTCCGAGCCAGCACCGGTTCAAGCGAAGGATGCAGGCACACCGGCTCTTCCATGCCTTGACGGCGTCGCAAGTAAGGATGCAGCATCTGGCCAACAATGGGCCCAGGCCGGATGATGGCAACCTGCACAACAATGTCATAAAACTTAGCAGGCTTCATGCGCGGCAGGCACGACATTTGCGCGCGGCTTTCCACCTGGAAGAGGCCGATCGTGTCAGCTTTCTGCATGCAGGAGTAAACGGCTTTATCGTCCTGTGGAAGGTGAGCCAAATCAACCGTTTCTTTGTAATCTTCTTTGATCAGTGTGATGGTGTCTTCCAGAACAGCCATCATTCCCAAACCGAGTAAGTCAATCTTGATAATGCTCAGGTCGGCACAATCATCTTTGTCCCACTGAACAACAGTGCGGTTCGGCATGGTGGCAGGCTCAAGAGGAACGACCGTATCCAACTGGCCCTGACAAACAACCATGCCGCCGGAATGTTGACCTAAGTGGCGTGGCAGATCAAGCACCTCGGCAGTTAGCGTATAGAACTGATGAATGCGCGGGTCTTTGAGATTGAACCCCTGGTCAGTGAAACGCTTTTCCAAAGTGTCATTCGGATCGCGCCATTCAAAATGGCCCATTCGATTGGCAAGGCTGCTCAATTGCTCTTCAGAGAAGCTAAGCACCTTGCCGACATCGCGCACAGCAGATCGTCCACGGTAAGTAATCACGTTGGCCGTCATCGCTGCGCCCAGTGGGCCATAGCGTTGATACACATGCTGAATCACCCGCTCCCGTTGATCGCCGCTCGGAAGATCGAGATCAATGTCAGGCATTTCACCGCGCTCTTCGGAAAGAAAACGTTCGAAGAGGAGTTCCATACCGACAGGGTCAACGGCCGTAATGCCCAGCGCATAGCAAACAGCACTGTTTGCAGCGGAACCGCGCCCCTGCACCAGAATCTTTTCACGCCGGCAAAAATCGATAAGATCCCAAACAATCAGGAAATAGCCTGGAAGTTTGAGCTTGTCAATCATGGCGAGTTCGCGCTCAATTTGCAGCCGCGCTTTTTCGTGATAAGGCTGATAGCGCCAACGCGCGCCTTGATCAGCAAGTTGGCGCAGATAAGACATCTCCGTTTCTCCTGGTGGAACGGGATAACGAGGGAATTCATAGCCTAGTTTGTGGAGAGTGAATTGAAGACGCTGTGCGAGTTCGGAGGTGTTCGCGTAAGCGTCCGGCAGGTCTGCAAAAAGACGCCACATTTCGTCGCTCGTCTTCAAGTGGCGTTCGCTGTTGCAATTGAGCAGCGTGCCGGCTTCATTGAGAGTGGTTTTGTAATGAACGCAAGTGAGCACATCCTGCAGATTGCGGCGCTCGGGCGTGGCATAACTCACTCCGTTCGTCGCCAGCAATGGCAGCTTGAGACTGCGCGCCAGTTTCACAAGAGATTGATTGCGCGCTTCCTGGTCGCGCCGATAATGCCGCTGAAGTTCAACGAAAACATTGCTGCGTCCGAACATGCCAATAAGGCGACTCAACATTTGCCGCGCTTGTTCTTCAATGGCCGGGCCGTCGCCTTGACGGTATATGGCGGCAAGCGGACCTTCGTCGCCACCGGTGAGACAGACAAGCCCGGATGCATGCGTGGCAAATTCTTCGTCAGTTGCAAACGGAAATTCTGGTTTGCCGGGTTGGATAGCTATTTCGCGAAGTTTAGTTCGCGTGATCAATCGACATAGGTTCTGATAGCCGCTGCGGTTTTCGGCAAGCAAGGTGAAGCGGTAAGACAATTTAAATTCTTGCGTCGCGTTGATTTCGGCGCCAATCAAAGCGCGAATGCCTGTTTTTTTCGCGGCCATGTGAAATCGCGGAGCGCCATAAACACCGTGAGCATCCGCCACCGCCATAGCTGGCTGTCCCAGGTTTGCGCAATACGCCGCAAGGTCTTCAGGCAGAGACGATCCTTCCAGGAACGAGAAGGCCGAGCGGACGTGAAGTTCAACGTACGGCTGCACCGTTTCATTATAGGCGAACAAATGGCGAAGTTGCGACGGAGTGATAGCTTCGAAGCTATGCAGCCGACAAGACGGAATTTATTGAAAGCAGGAAGTAGCATTGCACTGGCTCCATGGACCACGCCTCCACCAAACGTCGAGCCGAACCAACCGCCATGGCCACAGGGCAAGTTGAAACTGGAAACAGGTTTGCCCGAGGTTGATGGCGCCTGTCTGCTAGCCGAACGAACGCTGCTTTTGAACGTGTCCGAAAAGTGGGGGAAGATTTGTCCCGTCGCTGCGCCTGCATGGTCAACACACTATCCTGCGTGGATTCATCCCTTCGATAATTTCTGGATGAATCAGGTCACTCCGTATCTGCACAAGCAAGAGAATGTTCGCTGGCCGGTGCAATTATTCAGCATGTATCAACGGCCTACGGGCATGATTGGTTGGGGCATTCACGACACTGTATCGGCCGAGGCATTGCAGGCGCAGTTCCACACGCAAAGCGAAGAAACAACCCGTAAGGAATCGGCCGACAACCGGTATTTGCGAGAGCATCTCTACATCATGCAAGTGTGTGATCTTTGGAGTTTCAGCGGCGACAACCAGTTCGGCGAATCACTTTTTAGTTCATGTACGCACGCCTTCGATTACTTGTACAAATTCAAAGATCTTGATGAAGACGGCTTAGTGGAAGCAGCGGCGGCGCTTGACGATGTCGATTTAGGCCAAGGTGTGGACCGCACCAGCGCCAACGCCGTTGAGAAATCGGTTGACCAAACGCTTTTATTTGGAGCCCTCACGCAGTACGCTGTCATGGCCCAGGCGCTAGGTAAAACAGCCGAAGCGCAGATCGCCCGCGAACGCGCCGCCGCCTTGAAGAAACGCTTCAACGAGTTGTTTTGGAATGAGAAAGGCTTCTATTTCTTCGCCATCAATGCGAAAACGCACGAACCCGTATTGCCCGAACACGCCACTACGCATGCGAACGGTTACGCAATTCTGTGGGGCCTGGCGCCGCCGGAGCGAGTACCGAAGCTGCTCAAGTATTTCACGAGTTGGGATTTCGTAGTGCCCGGCCCGGTGTTCTTGCCGCCGGTGGAATCAAAAGCATCAAACGTCGGCAGACCAGTGGATAACCGCAAAGGGATCTACGCCAACGGCGGCTGCGGCTGGGGCCGCGGGCACATGCCAAGTTTCTGTTTGAGTTTGTACCGCAATGGCAAACCAACTCTGGCGACAGATTACTTGGCGCGACTTGCGCGAGCCGCACTAAAAGCCGGCTCGTTTCATGAGTATTGGACATGGGAGAAGTACACGGGGTCAACTCTGGCGGCGGGATGCGAAGAGTATTCAGAGACAACCTCAGGATTTCTCGATGGCGTGATTCACGGGTATTTTGGCGTCAGGCGTTTGGAGGCAGGTTGGAGCAGTCTGAGAATCGCGCCGCAACCCGGCACCAGCATAACCCAATGTTCGTTAACGTTACCCTTGCCCGGAGGCGAAATCACCGCCCGATTTGAAAAGGATCAAGAAGGCCTCTGGCAAGCTGAAGTAGATTCAAAAGCGCATCGCAGGTTGGAGGTACAACTACCCGATGGTCGAGAAACCACGGTGATTTGGGACGGGACGGAGTAACAAAGGCACGAGTATGATGGGAGAATCCCTCAAACCTTGCTAAACACGATGAAACCCAACATAATCCGCTTTCCTATTCGGACATTGCTTTTCACGATGGCCTCCTGCGGGGTGCTCCTAGCTGCCGCAACAAACTACAGTCCTTCGTTATGGTCAGGCATGCGCTACCGCATGATTGGTCCAGAACGTGGCGGCCGAGTCACCACCGTAACGGGAGTACCGTCGCAACCGAACACCTTCTACATGGGCTCCACCGGCGGCGGTGTGTGGAAGACCACCGATGCGGGGCACAGTTGGACCAACGTATCGGATGGGTTCTTCGCCGTGGCATCCATGGGCGCGGTTGAGGTGTCGCTCTCCAATCCCGATGTCGTTTACGCCGGCACTGGATCATCGAAAATTCGCAGCAATGTCTCGATCGGCCGCGGTATCTATAAATCAGCCGACGCAGGCAAAACCTGGACGTTCATCGGTCTCCGGGACGTAGGACAGATCTCCACAATCCGAGTGCATCCTACGAATCCCGACGTCGTCTATGTGGCGGCGTTAGGCAACCCGTTCGTCCCCAATCCCGAGCGCGGAATTTTTAAAACTATCGATGGCGGCAAGACTTGGAAAAAGAGTCTATACCTGACAGACGAGTTAGGTGCGGCGGATCTGGAGTTGCAGCCCGGCAAACCCGACGTTCTCTTTGCAAGCATCTGGCACGGACAACGCAAGCCTTGGACCATCATCAGCGGATCAAATGACGGCGGCATCTATAAGAGCAGCGATGCCGGCGAACACTGGAACAAGTTGAGCGGCGGATTACCGACAGGTCTTTTTGGCCGCAGCAACGTGGCTATCTCAGCATCCAAACCAGACCGCATCTATGCGCTCGTCGAAGCAAAACCAGGCGCAGGCCTGTACCGTTCCGAAGATGCCGGCGCTACCTGGGCGCTCATCAACGGCGCCGGCAACCTGATCACGCGGCCGTTCTACTACACGACCCTTGGAGTGGATCCGAATAACTCCGACGTCGTATGGGTCGGCGACGAAGGTTGGTTCAAAAGCACGGACGGCGGAAAGAGTTTCCGCAGTAGTCCTGTTCCGCATGGCGACAATCATGACGTCTGGATCAATCCGAAAAATTCAAACTACATGATCCAAGGCAACGACGGCGGCGCTAATGTTTCACTCGATGGAGGCCGCACCTGGAGCGTGCAAACCAATCAGCCGACTGCCGAGATCTATCAAGTCGCAGTGGATAATCAGTTTCCGTACCGCGTCTATGGCGCGCAGCAGGACAACACAACGGTGATTGCCCCGAGTCTGCCACTTGGAGACGGCCAAGACTTTCGTATCGGTCCCGGCTGCGAGACCGGGCCCATCATTCCAGATCTAACCGACCCCAATACTGTTTACGGAGGTTGCAAAGGCCAATTTAGCGTCCGGGATATGGCAACTAGTGATGAGAAACAATACTGGGTGGGCGCCGAATCACTCTACGGCAACGGCGGCGGAACACTCATCTACCGCTTTCAACGGGTTTCTCCCATGCAGGTTTCCACTCACGAGCCGCACACTGCCTACTATGGTTCGCAATATCTGCATCGAACTCGCGATTTCGGAGTGACTTGGGAGAAGATCAGCCCTGATCTAACTGCGCGTCCGGATGAAGGCCAAGGCCCGAGCGGCGAACCCATAACCCGCGATTCCACCGGCGAAGAAGTGTACAGCACCCTTTATGCGATCGCTGAATCTCCCATTCAAAAAGGCGTGATCTGGACTGGGTCGAACGATGGGCTTGTCTATGTCACGCGCGACAACGGCAAGACTTGGAACAACGTGACACCCGCTGGTTTAGCGCCCGGTGGTCGCGTGCAGAATATCGACGCCAGTCCTCATCATCCGGGCACCGCCTATGTGGCCATTTATCGATACCTACTGGGCGACTTTGCGCCCTACCTCTACCGCACCGAAGATTTTGGCAAGACCTGGAAAAAGATTACAGATGGAACCAACGGTATCGCCCGTGATGAGCCGACGCGTGTGATCCGCGAAGACCCGGAGCGCGCCGGTTTGCTCTACGCCGGAACAGAATTCGGCATTTATGTTTCCTTCGATAATGGCAACCGCTGGCAGTCGTTCCAAATGAATTTACCGGTTACCCCTGTAACGGATATCAAGATTGCACATCATGATTTGGTGCTTTCCACCCAAGGACGTTCCTTCTGGATTCTGGATAATCTTTCGCCGATCCACCAACTGAATGACAAAATCGTTTCTGGAGACGCCTATCTCTTCCAACCACGCGAAGCGATTCGCATGCCAAACCGGGGCAATGGCGGAGGCATAGGACGGAGCGGGCCGAGTCCACAATACCCATCTGTCGGAGCGATGATTGATTACTATTTGTCGAAAGCGCCGGAAGGCGAAGTGCAACTGGAAATTCTCGACGGCGCCGGCAAATCGATACGAAAGTTCTCAAGTACCGCCACAACGACAGGCGAACGCGGAAACCGTGCAGCCGCTGCCGATGCAGAAGCAGCGCCCGCTGACGACGAAGAAGGTGGAGGCTTCCGCTTGCGCGGTGCGCCCGTGCGCGTTGAAAAGTCTCCAGGTATGCACCGGTTCACGTGGGATCTGCGCTACCCCGGTCCCTGGCAAAGTGCTGAAAGGACTGAAGGTCCGAATGGTCCCATGGCCGTGCCGGGCAAATACGCGGTGAAGCTCACTGTGGGAACGTGGACATCCACTGAGCCGTTGCTCATTGTCGAAGACCCACGCATAGTGAAAAGCGGCGTTACTACCGCCGACCTCAAGGAGCAGTTTGACCACAACATGCGAGTGCGCGAACTGGTGAGCGAGGTAAACAAAGCAGTCGCGCACGTGAGAGCCGCGCAAGCGAAGGTAAAATCCGGCAGCGCTAAGGCGGATGACGCGAAGGTGGCGAATCTAAACGATGTGGCCGCACAGCTCATCACCCCGTCCATTCGCTACAGTCAACCAGAACTGCAAACCCACATCGCTTATCTGTATAGCATGACGAACATGGCCGACCAGAAGATCGGTCGCGACGCTATGGAGCGGCTCAAAGTTCTACAAAAGCGGATGGCCGAGATTGACGCACAATTGAATCAATTGCTACCAGCCTTTCAATAGGCCCAAGGCCGACAGCAAAAATGTAGAATGCTAGCTATGATTTGGCCAGTCAGGATCTTGGCGTGCTTCGGCGTAGCTGCTTGTTGCTTTGCCCAAGATGTTTCCCGGATGGACCAAGTTGTCCAATCCTACGTCTCCGAGAAAAAGTTTATGGGTTCGGTGCTGGTCGCGCGCGGCGATGAAACACTGTTCAGCAAGGGCTATGGCTCGGCGAATCTCGAGTGGAATATTCCGAACTCTCCCAACACAAAGTTTCGTTTGGGTTCGGTCACCAAACAGTTCACCGCTGCGGCGATTCTCTTACTGGACGAACGCGGCAAACTCAAGATTGACGATCTCGTAAGAAAGTTTGTGCCCGACGCGCCCGCTGCCTGGGACAAGATCACCCTCTATCACTTATTGACGCACACATCCGGCATTCCGAATTTCACAAACTTTCCGGATTACCGTTCACAGGAGCCCTTCCCTGCAACGCCAGAACAACTGGTGGCGCGGTTTAGAGATAAGCCGCTCGATTTCCAACCCGGTGAAAAGTGGAGCTACAGTAATTCGGGCTATGTCCTGTTGGGCTACGTGCTAGAGAAAGCCAGCGGCGAAAGCTACCAGGCCTTCCTCCAGAAGAACATTTTCGATCCGTTGGGCATGAAAGATTCAGGCTACGATTCAAACTCGGCTGTGATCAAGAGTAGAGCGTCGGGATATGCGCCGAGTGACAACGGCGGTTTTCCGCTGAATGCAGGATTTATCCACATGAGCATCCCGTTCTCGGCGGGAGCCTTGTATTCCACAACGGAAGATTTGCTGAAGTGGGAGCGTGGTTTGTTTGGTGGCAAAGTATTGTCGTTGGCTTCACTCGCGAAGATGACGACGCCGTTCAAGGAGGACTACGCGTGTGGCGTGAGCGTTCGTACCATCAAAGGGCACAAGGTAATCGATCACGGCGGCGGCATTGAAGGCTTCACAACATTCCTCGCCTACTATCCCGAAAGCAAGACAACTGTCATCTCGCTGAGCAATATTGGAGGTCCGGCGCCGCAGGAGATGACACCGCTGTTGGCGGCGATCGCACAAGGCGAAACAGTGGAACTTCCCTCTGAACGAAAGGTGATCACCGTGGCGCCAGAAGTTCTGAAGGGCTACGTCGGAACCTATCAAATGGCCCCGCAAATGAACATGATGGTACGGCTCACCGATGGCCAACTGACCGCCCAGCTCTCAGGCCAGGGATCATTGCCATTGTTTGCCAAATCGGAAAGCGTGTTCTTTCCGAAACTGGTAAATGCCGAAATCGAGTTTGGGAAAGATTATCTAGTGCTGCATCAAGGGGGACACGATCAAAAAGCCTTGCGGACAAGCGAGACTGTGATTGAGAAAAAGGAGGTCGCTGTTCCCATAAGCGTGTTGCAGCGGTACGTCGGCATCTACGAACTGCATCCTGGCTTCGAGCTAGTTGTTACTCTCGAAGGAAATCAGTTGATTACCCAGACCGCCGGACAAAGCAAAATCCCGCTCTTTGCCGAGTCAGAGACACGCTTTTTCCCGAAAGTGATGGACGCCGAGATCGAGTTCTTCACGGATGCCAATGGTGCCGTGAGTCACCTAGTGCTTCATCAAGGGTCAACTGAGATGAAAGGCACGCGAAAATAGAAAT
>Ga0182012_10001872_pt1 | contig 22922 bp, 22 predicted proteins | sample 612S2SmetaG_FD_120486 | JGI IMG/M metagenome (GOLD analysis project Ga0182012, IMG submission 120486) | Permafrost microbial communities from Stordalen Mire, Sweden - 612S2S metaG | ecosystem: Environmental > Terrestrial > Soil > Wetlands > Permafrost | place: Sweden: Stordalen | collected... | reverse complement strand
ACGTATTTTTACGCGGACCTGGCGCGGGAGACGCTGGACCGGACATCGCTGGGGTCGCTGGCTGGCGGGGCGCTGGTGAACCTGGAGCTGCCTATGGCGGCGGGGAGTCCGCTGGGCGGGCATATTGTGCAGGGACATGTGGATGGGACCGGGGAGATTGTTTCTTTGGAGCCGGTAGTTCCGAGAGCGAGTGCTAATTTTGACGAGAAGAGTACGGATTGGACTCTGAAAGTAGTAGTTCCGGAGTCTTTGCGTAAGTGGATGATTCCCAAGGGATCTGCGGCAGTGGAAGGCATCAGCCTGACCATTGCGGACTTTGATGGCGAGGCGATTTCGATTGCGATTTTGCCGCTGACTTATTGGAGGACGAACCTGCATGCGATTGGTGCCGGAGCGCGGGTAAATATTGAGGCGGACATGTTGGTGAAGCTGGCAGCGATGCAATCAGTGCGGAAGCCGGAGTTTGAATTGACCGAGGCTTGGCTGGTGGCGAACGGGTTTTGAAAGATAGGGTCAGGTTTCAGCGATCAGGGATCAGATATTACACAGAGAAATCGTGTTAGAATTGACTGGTCGGATTGACTGGTCAGTTTATGGAGACGATTCAAGCATCGGAAGCCAAGACGCACTTTCTACGCATCCTCGATAAGGTGGAGCGGGGGGAGACGATCGTGATTACGCGACATGGGAAGACGGTGGCGCGGATCAGCCCCCAGCCTGAGATTGATCGCGAGCGTGTGCAGCAGGCAACGGACAACATCCGTGAACTTCGCAAGAGAACTAAGCCAGTTTCCCTCGAGGAGATACTAGCCATGCGCGATGAAGGGCGCATGTAACGCGTGCGCTTCGTTCTGGATGCATCCGTTACGGTCACGTGGGCACTGCGCGATGAGGACCACCCATTGGCCGATCTGGCCTTTTCCGAGCTTGGCTTGGGCTCTGCGATTGTTCCAGCGATCTGGTGGTATGAAATCAGAAATGTAATGATTCTGAACGAGCGGCGCGGCCGGATCACAACTGCCGATGTTTCCGGGTTTCTGTTGGATTTGAATGAATTCAGCATCCGCGTTGAACCACCGGGAGATGGTGAGGCAACGTTACATCTTGCTCGCAGGTTCAACTTATCGTTCTACGACGCAGCATACCTTGAGTTGGCAATTCGCGAGCGCATACCGCTGTCAACCCTCGATAAAGCACTCCAGACTGCCGCTCGCGCAGCAGGGGTTTCGCTTCTGGAGTAGCTTTCGCCGTTCACGGCCTCACCGATCGACATCCTTGACGGAAGGAATTTCCGTCTGCTTTTCGGAAAGGATCTCGGGCGGGGCGACTTCGATCCACTTGGCGATGGACTCCTCGGACCGGCAACTGGACCAGAGCCTGTAGATTTCTCGGCGCGGGACTCCAGCGGTTTCTACCAGAGTTGCGCTGCCGCCGTAAGCTTTGGTGTAACGATCTCGGCACCAGTAAATGAAGGGCGCAAAGCGGCCTCCCTTGCGCATGGTGAACCAGTCGATGATGGCGTGGGGCGACTCGCGGAGCACATTTTCGGGCGTCCACCAGAAGCGTATGGGGCCCTTGGCGGAGAACTTTTCTTCGATGCAGGTGCCGCCCACGCCGCGCATATTGCGCAAAAACTCCTGCCAGCCGATGAGCCTTCCCTGCACCTGCATCCGCCGGTGGAAACGGAACTCGCGAATTTGCCTGATCCAGCCGAGAATGAAGATGTAGGGAACGACGAAGCAGGCGGCGAGCAGCAGAAAGGGCAGAAAGAGGATGGCGACAAGCATCCCGGTAAGGGAGTTGTACCACTTCTGATCTGTTTGACTTTCGGTTGCTGGCGGCTGCATCTTGGCACCAATTCCGTTGCGTTAGAAGATTCTCAGTATCGTGCTGCACTCTTTGGCGGATCGAAAGCCGAAAAGCTCTCCGGTTAGACCGTGACGGAGAACCGGAACGGGAACAAAACCAGCATACTAGGGCATTGTGAGCCGGTGAACGCCAAAGGGCAATTCAGCGTCTATTGTGTTGCGATGAACTGCTAATCTGGACGTGGAGCATCGTTTTTAGAGCAAGGCCGGAAAGCGAGATCGACTCCGGCAACGGGACCTATGGCAGAGTTCGTGATCAAGCTGGCCGATGAGCGCGGCCGCGTACAGGAGCAGGTGCAGACGGCGGCGTCTGCCGAGGAGTTGCGCGCGCGCTTTACCCATGCCGGCTATCACGTTTTCAGCGTCAAGGCACGAGCCGGGCTGGGCGGCATGGGGCGGCGCAAGGTGAAGCTGGAGCCGTTTCTGATCTTCAACCAGCAGTTTCTAACCCTGATTCGCGCCGGGCTGCCGATTCTTGGATCGCTGGAGATGCTGGGCAAGATTCAGCGCAATCCGAACTTTGCCGCGCAGATTGAGGACGTTGCGGGGCGCATCAAGACGGGCGAGTCGCTTTCGGCGGCCTTTGAGGCGCAGACCGGGTTTCCGGTGATGTATACGACCACGCTGCTGGCCGGCGAACGGTCTGGAAACTTGAACGAGGTACTGGAACGCTACGTGAATTTTCAAAAAGTCGCGCTGGCCTTCCGCAAGAAGCTGATTGCGTCTCTGATCTATCCGACGCTGCTGTTGACGCTTGTGATCGGGCTGATGATCTTTTTGCTGGCTGTGGTGGTGCCGCAATTTGCCGTGCTCTATGACGAGATGGGTTCGCAGTTGCCGCAGATGACACTGCTGCTGCTGGCATTTGGAAAGTGGCTGCAGCACTACTTCCTGTGGATTGCGCTTGTCGGAGCCGTTGTGGGTACGGTTGCCTATCGGTTCTCGATTACGGAGCGCGGGCGCGACGTTGTGGATGGCATCCGGGTGGGGCTGCCGGTATTTGGAAAGATATGGCTGAAATATCAGGTGGGCCTGTTTTCGCGGACGCTTTCCACTCTACTCACTGGCGGCCTGTCGCTGGTGCCGTCGCTGGAGACTGCGGCGCGGTCGATCGATTCGCAACGGGTTTCCAAGGCCGTAATGGCATCGATTGGAACCGTTCGCGAGGGCAAGAGCTTGGCTGAGTCGCTTTCGAATACCGGCGTGTTTCCCGACCTGGCCTCTGAGATGATTACCGTAGGGGAGCAGACGGGCGCGCTGCCGCAGATGCTGAATTCGGTAGCTGAGTTTTTTGAGGAAGATGTGGCGACAGCACTGGCCGCGGCACTGGCCCTGATTGAGCCGGCCATCCTGGTTGTGATGGGCGTTGTGGTGGTGTTTATTTTGATATCGCTTTACCTGCCGATCTTTTCCCTGGGTCAGGCGGGCGGAACGGGAGGTTAGAGAGCAATGGCCGATTCCAATGTGATTACGCTTCCTGTACCGAGCGGCCCAATTGTCGGCGGCACTATCCCCGGCAGCACGGAGGAGCGCGCGCAGGCCGAGGCGCTGGCGCGCCGCTACCATGCGGAGTTTGTCGATCTCAAGAACTTCAAGATCCAGCACGAGCTGCTGCGCACGGTGCCGGTGGAGCTGATGTTCCGCTACAACTTTGTGCCTATCGAGCAGCAGGAGAGCGGACTGGTGATTGCAGTTTCAGACCCATCGCGGTTGATGATTCTGGATGAGATTTCCGGGCTGCTGGGGCAGCGGATTCACCCGCGCGTGGCCACGCTCTCGCAGATTACCGACCTGCTGAAAAAGACCGAACAGTCGCAGCGCGTGTTGGACGAGGCCAGCGAAGGGCTGACCTTCGACGTGCTGACGGGCGATGAAAACAGCGACGAAAATATCTCGATCGAGAAGCTGACCAGCGAAGAAGATATCAGCCCGATTATCCGGCTCGTGGATACGACGATTTTTACGGCGCTTGAGCGGCGGGCGTCCGATATTCACATCGAGACCAATGACGATTCGCTGGTGGTGAAGTATCGTATCGACGGCGTGCTGCAGCCGGCGATGGCGCCCATTGCGCGCGAGCATCATTCGACGATTCTGGGCCGCATCAAGATCATGAGCGAGCTGGATATTGCCGAGCGCAGGGTGCCGCAGGACGGGCGCTTCCGGGTGCGATACAAGAATCGACTGATCGACTTCCGCGTATCGATCATGCCCACCGTGCATGGGGAAAACGCCGTGCTGCGCGTGCTGGACAAAGAGTCGATGAGCGAGAAGTTCCACAATCTTACTCTGGATGTGGTGGGCTTTGCCGAGGAAGACCTGCGGCGGTTCCGGCGCTATATTCGCGAGCCGTACGGGATGGTGCTGGTGACGGGGCCGACGGGCTCGGGCAAGACGACGACACTTTACGCGGCGCTGAACGAGATCAAGAGCGACGAGGACAAGATCATCACCATTGAAGACCCGGTTGAGTACCAGATTCGCGGCATTACTCAGATTCCGGTGAATGAGAAAAAGGGGCTGACCTTTGCGCGCGGACTGCGTTCGATTCTGCGCCACGACCCGGATAAGATTCTGGTGGGCGAAATTCGCGATCAGGAGACGGCGCAGATTGCCATCAACTCCGCGCTTACGGGCCACCTGGTGTTTACGACGGTTCACGCGAATAATGTAGTCGACGTGCTGGGGCGCTTTTTGAATATGGGCGTCGAGGCTTACAACTTTGTCTCCGCATTGAATTGCATTCTTGCCCAGCGGCTGGTGCGCACCATCTGCGATTACTGCGCGCAAACGGTGCACTACGACGATGAGTTTTTGATCGCCAGCGGCATGGACCCGAACGAGTGGCGAGGGTTCGGATTCCGCGAGGGCGCGGGGTGCATGGAGTGCGGCGGCACAGGCTACCGCGGACGAACGGCGATTCACGAGTTGCTGGATTTGACGGACCCGATCCGGGAAATCATTCTGGAAAAGAAGCCGACCTCGGAGATTCGCAAACTGGCGCATGCGGAAGGAATGAACTTTTTGCGCGAGTCGGCGATGGAACGCGTAAGGCGCGGGCTGACTACGCTGAAAGAGATCAACAAGGTGACGTTTATTGAGGCGTCGCGGTAGGGATTGGTGAACAGCGTGAGTGTGAGTGTGGTCGCACACTGCTCACTCACACTCACACCGTTTCCAAGGAAATAGGTAATGGGATGCAATCTATTTTGAACAAGGCGAGAATCCGTTCCACGGTTGGCGGGCGGCCGCCGGCGGCGGTTGAGATTACGCCGGAGGGCGTGCTTGCCGCGTCGCGGCCATCGATGAGCGGCGATCCGCAATATGCTTTCGTTCCGCTTGCGGAAGGCGCTGTGGTTGCCGGCATCGACGAGCCGAACCTGCGCGTGCCCGAAGCTGTGGTGAATGCCATTCGCTCGGCGCTCGATCAGCTTTCGCTGCGTTCGCGCTATATATCTGTGGTGCTACCCGATCCTTCGGTGCGCGTCTTTGTGCTGGACTTCGATTCCCTGCCCTCGAAAGCTTCGGAGGCGATACCGGTGCTGCGTTTCCGGCTGCGCAAGATGGTGCATTTCGATGTGGATCACGCGGGCTTGAGCTACCAGGTTCTTACCGAGAACAAAGACGAGTGCAAGGTGCTGGCGGCGATCATACCGGGGCCGATCCTGGCGGAGTACGAGAGCGCGGCACGCGGCGCGGGGTTCGAGCCCGGAGCCGTTTTGCCAGCGAGCCTGGCGGCGCTTGAGGCCACCGAGTCCATGGAGGCCGTGCTTACGGCCAACCTCACCCAGCGCGCGCTGACCACGACCATTGCCAATGGGCAAGACCTGCTGCTTTACCGGACGATTGAACTGCCGGCGGATAAGGAAATGCGCATTACGGAGATTCAACGCGGGATTGCGGTTGCATCGGCCTTCTTTGAAGACAAGCTGAGCGCCAAGCCGCGGCGGCTCTACTATGCGGGCAATCAGCCGTCGGCGGAGTTCGCCGCCTGGGTGAACGACTGGATCAAGGATGGGGATTTATCGGTTGTGGAGCTTGCGCCGATGCCCAAGGTTGGAGTTTTGAACTCGCTGGGAAATGCAAATATTGCCGGTGTATGCGGCGCGCTGGCACTGCGCGGCCAGCAAGCGGGGGCGAGATAGCCGATGAGAGTTACGCTCAATCTTGCTTCGCGCCCGTTTGCCGACTTCGGTCCGGCCATCAAGCGGCTGCGCATGGCGATGGGCGCGCTTGCCCTGCTGTGCATTTGCCTGCTGATCGGGCTCTATCACCTGCACCAGAAGGCGGAGGCCGCGCGCAGGCAGGAGCAGACGCTCGATGGCGCCATTGCCCGCATTCGGGCTGAGCGCCAAGGCTATCAGAAGACGATGCAACTGCCGGCAAATGCGCAGTTGCTGGCGCAGTCCGCGGCGCTGAACCAACTGTTCGATGAAAAGAGTTTTTCCTGGACGCTGGCCATGGAGAATCTGGAGACGGTGCTTCCGGCCGGCGTGCAGGTCACGGCACTTGAGCCGGTTCGCGCCAAGAACGGCGTGATTACGCTGCATCTGCGCGTGGTGGGCCCGCGCGACAAGAGCGAGGAACTGGTAAAAAATCTGGAGCAGTCGAAGCGCTTCCTCGATCCGCGCATTGTGGGCGAGAATGCGGAGTCGAACGACAGCCCGAACAAGACGCTGGAGCCGGTGAGCGCGTCGAATCGATTTGACTTCGATTTGCTGGCTGAGTACAACCCGCCTGCGCCGGGAGAGCGCAAAGTGTCGCCAGCCAAAGTGCAGGCAGACGATGCGGATGCGCAGAGTGCCAACAAGTCTATTCATCCGGTTGCACCGCAAATGCCAAAGCCAAGGCCTATGATCCCGGCACCGGGAGGCGCGCGATGAGCGACAAGAAGATTCCTCTGTGGCGCGAACGGATGGCTTCGCCGCTCACCTGGCACTACGCCGGATTTGCAGTGTTGCTGATTTTGGCCATCGTCTTGTCGATTCGTCTGGGTCTGGACTGGGCGGCGACCGACACGCAATCGACAGCTGCGCTGGACACGAAGCAGACGCAACTGAAGGCGCTTGATATGGAGACTGCGCCGCTGCGCGGGCTGGACGGACGCGTCGACAAATCCCGTGCGCAGATGAAGACGTTTTACAGCAAGCGGATTCCGGCGAACTATTCCTCCATCTCGAATCGGATCGGCGAGCTTGAGGTGAAGTCGGGCGTGCGGCTATCGCGGGTGCAATATACGCAAGACCCTCCAGGGACGGATTTGACCGGCATCTCGATCGATATGAGCATTAGCGGCGAATATCCGCAGATGATGCGCTTCATCAATAGCCTGGAGCGCGACCAGATGTTCTTTGTGATTCGGGCCATGGCTCTGACCGGGCAGCAGGGCGGATTGGTGAATCTTCGCCTTCGAGTGTCGACATGGCTGCGACCTGCCGATGCCGTTGCCAGCGGACTGCCGGCGACTCCGACTGAGAATAGTTCCACTGCAACAAACTCCGGCAAGGAGGGCGAGTAACCATGGCCCTGCCTTTGGGACTGGAGAACAAACGGCAAGTTTACCTGGCTGCGGCGCTGTTCGGCATCGTTGCTGTGATCGGCGGATGGGAGCTTTACACCTCCTTTGCCGGACCGTCGACGCCGAGGCCGGTTCCGCAAGTTGCAACGCCGGTGAAGGCGACTGCCGCTGCACCAGCCTCTCTGGCAGCTGCACCAAGCGCGCAGAAGCTGGATAATGCTGGCATCGACCCTACGCTGCATATGGACAAACTGGCGCAGAGCGAGAATATTGAGTACGAAGGCACGGGAAGAAATATCTTCTCCGCTGAATCTGTGCCGGTAAAGATTCCGGTACCTGCCGCGCCGGCGCGACCGAGCGCCGCAGTGCCTACGGGACCGCCGCCTCCGCCGCCCGCTCCCAAGCCGCCGGCCATCGACCTCAAGTATTTCGGTTATAGCCAGAAGAGCGACAAATCCTTTGTGGCGTACTTTACGCACGGCGAAGATGTTTTTGTCGCTAAGAGCGGAGAGATCGTGGACCGGCGATATAAAGTGGGCACGATCAAGGCGAACAGCGTGGAAGTGACGGATCTTTCGTATAACAATACGCAGACGTTGTCACTGACTGCGTTTTAGATTGCAGCGAGGCTGGCAAAGTGGCCGTGGGGTTTCGTGCTTTCCCAGGTCTCAAAATCGAGACCTGGGGCACTCAGGATTTTCAAGCAGCAAGGAACAGGGTTATGCAGAATCGGCGAACCATTCGCGACCGCAAGCCATCGGAAGATGGGTTTATGCTGCTGGTGGCCATATTTTTCCTGGCGCTGCTGGTGCTTTCGCTGTCGATTGCCGTGCCTGAGATTACCAAGCAGATCAGGCGCGACCGCGAGGTGGAGACCATGCACCGCGGCAAGCAATACCAGCGCGCATTGCAGCTTTACTACCACAAGTTCGGCGCATATCCGCCCAACATCGGCGCGCTGCAGAACACCAACAACATACGCTACCTGCGCAAGAGATACATCGATCCGATGTCCGGCGTGGACGACTGGAAGCCGATTTTATTTGGACAAAACAAGGCCCCGCTCGCCTTTGGATTTTTTGGAGCGCCATTGTCCGGCGGCGCGACGGCGATTGCGGGCGTGGGACCGGGTGGCGGGGCTGCGGGGATGCCGGGGATGGGCAACACTACGTCGAACGGATTTGGTTCGTCTGGATTTGGTTCGTCAGGATTTGGTTCGTCTGGGTCGGGCTCATCGGGGTTTGGTTCTTCAGGATTTGGCTCTTCAGGATTTGGTTCTTCGGGAATTGGGGGAGCGAGTGGCATTGCGCCGACTACCGGGCAATCACCCGGCGCAGGAGGGACAACAGGTGCGGCGGGAAGTACTGGCGGAACGGACCCCACGAACGGTGGAACGTCTGCCGGGGGCAGCACGAGTTCCGGGCTTAGCTCACTTAACGGTCAGACTTTCGGTGGCGGCGGGATTATTGGATTCGAGCCCGGACGCAGTGGGGCGTCCATTCTGGTCTACAAGAAGATGCAGCAGTACAACCAGTGGGAGTTTACCTACAGTCCGCTTCAGGAAATCAAGACGGTTGGAAGTGGTGGCAGTGGGCTTCCCGGCCAGCCTACGGGCGTGAACCAGACGGGCAGCGGATTTGGCGGTTCGAACAACAGCGGCTTTGGCGGAGCTGGGTCAGGCTTCGGAACGGGCGCGGCAGGTTTCGGCGGGGCGAATTCGGGCGGGACGACTGGCACGGGCGGTATCAATACTGGAACAGGCACGCCGCCTGGGACTCAAACGGGGCCGTAGGTTGCCATGATTGCCGCCTCGGCGATCCCTCAGTTTTCAGCAACGTCGGCAATGGTGACCTTGGGCACGATTCCGAGGCGCTCGTAGATGGGACGCATGGCATCCCTTGTGCGGTTGAGGCGGGTCCAGAACCAGAGGCCGCCGAGGATGCAAACAGCGCCGCTGACCATCACTGCGTGGGGCGCTCCGATGGCATGAGCCATTGCGCCGGCGATGAGGCTGCCCCAGGGCGCCATGCCGTCCATGGCCATCATGTAATAACTGACGACGCGGCCTCGCATTTCTTCATCGACGATGGTTTGCAAGATGGTGTTGGTGCTGATGGTGCATTGCAGCAGGGCGAAGCCAGCCACCAGCATGAGCAGGAGAGACAGCCAGAGCCAGCTCGAAAAGCCGAACGCGATGAGGCTGCCGCCGACGACCAGCGTTGCGATGGGGATGCCTCCGGCAAGCCCGCGGACCGAGAGGCGCATGGCCATGCGGATAGAGGCGATGAGCGCGCCCAGGCCGAGCGCGCCCATGAGAAAGCCGAGCGTATGCGGGCCGCCGTGCAGAATCTTCGCGGCAAAGACGGGCATGAGCACCGTAAAGGGCCAGCCCATGAGGCAGACGACAATAAACAGCGCGAGAATGTTGCGAATGGGAATGGAGTGGGAGACGTAAGCCCAACCTTCGCGCAGCTCGGTTGCCAGGCTGGATGTTGCGTCAGCGGTTTCCGTAAAGTGGATGCGCATCATCAGCAGCGACGCAATCACCGCAATGTAGCTGACGCCATCGACGAGAAAGCACCATCCCTCGCTGGTGGCGAAGATGAGCAGGCCGGCGATCGACGGGCCGACAAGTCGCGCGGTGTTGAACATGGAAGAGTTGATGGCGATGGCGTTGGAAAGATCGTCCCGACTCTCGACCATTTGCACAAAGAACGACTGCCGGGTGGGCATGTCAAAGGCGGCTACAGCTCCCTGCAAAACGCTCAGCGCAAACAACACCGGAATGGTAATGACGTGGCTCAGTGTGAGCGCGGCCATGAGCAGCGCATGGACCATGAGCAGGACCTGGGTCAGGGTGAGCAGCTTGTGGCGATTGACGCGATCGATGACCACGCCGGCAACCGGCGCAAGCAGGAAGCTGGGAATCTGATTTGCGAAACCGATTGCGCCCAGCATCCACGGCGATCCGGTGAGCCGGTAGACGAGCCACGCCAGCGCGATGCGCGTCATCCAGGTGCCGATGAGCGAGATCGACTGCCCGATGACAAAGAGCCGGAAGTTGCGATGACGGAGCGCCCGCCATGCGTGGGGATAGGCTCGTGTCTCGGAGTCTGTTTGAGTTGTTGAGGCTGCTTCCTGGGATTCGTTGGCCATATGCCGCTGTTTTTAGTATGCCTGACGAGGTTCGGCCGGGGGATGATGCATACCCACCCATTCGACACGGTACGTCGAATGGACGGGGCACGGTGCTTTCGCGCTTTTCCAGTCAGATTCGTGGATGGTGAATCTCGCGGGCAGGGTGCCAGGGCGGAATTACTTGGCGACGTAGACGATGGCGCTTCCAACTGTCCGCTTCTCGAATAGGGTATCGATGCCGCTGGTTGTTTCCGCGCCGCCGAGCATCAGCCAGCCGCCTCGAAACAGAGTGCTGTGAATCTCTTTCAAGATGCTGCTCTTCGTCTTGGCGTCGAAATAGATCATGACGTTGCGGCAAAATACCAGATCGAAGGGTCCGAGCGCGCGCATGCTGTTGCGCAGGTCGATGGTTTCAAAGTTGACCATGCGGCGCACCTCGTCGCTCAGTATCCAGTCGGTGCCGGCCTGGCGGAAGTGCTTTACCAGAAGCCGGGCGGGCAGGCCGCGGTTGATCTCAATCTGCTGGTACTTGCCGGATCGGGCGCGCTCCAGCACCTGGGAAGAAAAATCCGTGCCAAGGATATTGATGTTCCAGTCGCTCAAGCCTTCTTCTCTGAGAAGCATGGCCAGGCTGTAGGCTTCCTGACCGGTCGATGCAGCCGCCGACCAGAAGCGCAGCTTCTTCATTAACTGCCGCTCTTCTTTCAACCTCGGCAGCAGAACCGTGCGAATGGCATCGTAGTGGGAGGGGTCGCGGAAGAAGTACGTTTCGTTGGTGGTCATGGCCTCCGCGACCATGAGATGCACATCGCTCTTTGTAGCGTCGCGGAGCAACGAGCACAAGCCATTGATGTCCGGCAGGCCAAAGCGTCTGGCAATCGGCATGAGGCGGGTTTCGAACAGGTAGTGCTTGTCCTCTTCGAGCACGATGCCTACCCGCGAGTAGACGTACTGCTGCAGAAACCGGTAGTTATCCGCGTGGATCTGCGAGATGGTCACAGCGCTTGGCATGTCATTCCCCTTAGATTCGATCCACTTTTCGCAAGATCTCCGGCACAATGTGGTCCAGCGGCAGCACGCGATCGGCGAGGCCGGCATTGACTACAGCGCCGGGCATTCCCCAGACAACACTCGACTCCTCGTCCTGAGCAAAGATGCTTGCGCCCTGCGCCTTGAGCATCTCCACGCCGCGAAGCCCGTCCTGCCCCATGCCCGTCAACATGACGGCGATGACCGCGCCGCCGTAGACCTCGGCGACCGAGGCGAAGAGCGCATCGACCGCGGGACGGCATGAGTTCAACGGCGGCGCCTGGTCTAGCAGCACATGCGGCCCACTGCCATTGGAGACTACCTTCATATGAAAGTCTCCGGGGGCAATCAGAATCTTGCCGGGCAATACGCTGTCGCCGTTGCCGGCCTCCGCGACGGGCAGCTTGCAGGTTGCATGCAGCCGCTCGGCGAGAAAGCGCGTGAACAGCGGCGGCATGTGCTGGACGATCAGGATGGGCAATGGGAACCCGGCGGTGATCTCCGGCAAAATCTGTCCCAGAGCGGTCGGCCCTCCAGTGGATACTCCGATCACCAGCGCCTTGGGGCGAAGTATGAGGGTTGGCACAACCGGCACACGGAGCACAGGCGGCGAGGATGTTTCGCTAGCCGGCGCAGGCGATGCCGGAGCGCTGCTCTTTCCCGCAAGTCGGAAAAACTGCTTGATCTTGGGGATCAGTTCCTGGCGCAAGCGGGCCATGGATCGATCGAGCGAGCCCTCGTTCGAGGCCTTGGTAACGTAGTCGTCTGCGCCGAGGGTCAGTGCTTCGAGCGTGACCGCAGCGCCGCGCACCGAGAGGGTGCTGAACATGATGACGCGCAACTGAGGATATAGCTTGCGAAGATGGCGCAAGGTCTCCAGGCCGTCCATCTCCGGCATCTCGATATCCAGGGTGAGAACGTCGGGATTGAACTGCGGAATCCGCTGCAACGCGACCGAGCCGTTCGAAGCCGTTCCCACGACTTCCAGGTCCGGGTCCTCTTCGAGGGCATGGGTGACCAGGCGGCGAATGACAACGGAGTCATCCACAACCAGTACGCGTATTCGCTCTCCCTGCTGGAGAGTTCGCCTGTTTACCGCGGGCATGTGCCGCTCCTTAAACCTCTATGCCTGCGAGTTGGAGCTTGCCCAAAATGACTTCTTTGGTAAAAGGCTTCATCACATATTCATTGGCTCCGGCATCCAGAGCTTCCGCAACATGGCCCATCTCGCTCTGCGCGGTCACCATGACGACCACGAGCGAAGAAAACTCCGGCGACTCACGCAAACGCTTGAGCATCTCGAGTCCGTTCATCTCCGGCATATCCCAATCGAGCAGAATCAAAGACACAGCAGACTTGTGCTCGGCAACAACATCCAGAGCCTCTCGTCCGTTGGCTGCTTCGAGAACTTCCATGCCGAGTTCTTTCAGGGTTCTACCCAGGATGGTTCGAACTGTTCTTGAATCGTCCACTACCAATGCTGTTGCCATCGTTTCCCCGCTATCACTTTCATTTGATAAAAGGAATTCGGCCTGCCCGACATATGCGCCAGGCAGGCCGGTTAGAGGTTGCTGCCGCGAATCAGAACGTGAAACGGGAGACGACCTGTTGCAACTGAGCCGCCATGTGGCTCAACTCCAGCGAGGCCTTTTGCGTATCGTTTGCGCCCTGGGTGGTGTCCTTTGCCGCCTGAGCCACGCCGCCAATGTTCTTGGCGATGTCTCCGACTCCCTTGGCGGCTTCGGTCACGCTGCGTCCGATCTCGTTGGTTGTCGCCGTCTGTTCTTCGACAGCCGAGGCAATGGAGTTCGAGATGTCGTTGATGTTGTTGATGATGGTGCTGATCTCCTCGATGGCCGAGACTGCGCCCTTGGTGTCGCTCTGGATGGCCTCGATCTTCTGGCCGATATCTTCGGTTGCCTTGGCGGTCTGCTTGGCCAATTCCTTCACCTCGTTGGCCACCACCGCAAAGCCCTTGCCCGCCTCGCCGGCGCGCGCGGCTTCGATGGTCGCGTTCAAGGCCAGCAGGTTGGTCTGCTGCGCAATCGAGGTAATCACCTTGATCACGTTGCCGATCTCCTGGCTGGACTCGCCCAGTTTCCTGACCGTCTCGTTGGTGGTGTGCGCCACGCTGACCGCGTTCTTGGCCACGCGAGCCGACTCGTTCGCGTTTTTGGAGATCTCGCGAATCGAAGCCTGCATCTGTTCGGCTGCCGAAGCCACCGAGCCGACATTGTTCGAGACCTGCTCGCTGGCCGCTGAGACAACGTTGGCCTGGGTTGCAGTCTCTTCCGCATTGCCGGCCATCTGCTGGCTGACGGCTGTGAGCTCTTCGCTCGAGGATGCCAGTGTAGTTGCGTTCTGTGCCGTAACCTTCAAGGGCTCGACCACAATGTCGAGGGTCCTGTTGATGCCGTCGATGATCTTGCGGAAGTCCCCGTGGTGCTTGGTCACATCGGCGCGCGTTCCGAGCTGCCCATTCTCTGCCGCCTTGGAAAGGGCCAGAGTGTCGGCAACCAGAGCATTGATGTTGGTCTTGAGCAGAACCAGCCACTCGTGGATCTGATCCTGATCGGAGGCCTTCTCTACGTTGGCTGTCATGTGGCCGGAGGCGATCTTGGTGATGTACGAGATCAGGTCGGTGAGCCACATGTGCACGCCGTTGATGGAGTCTTTCATTTTGGCGTGGTCGCCCTGGCAATCGATCTCCACTTTCTCGCGCAGGTTGCCGCCGCGTATCTGGGTGAGCACGCGGTTGCCCTCGGCGATGGGCAGCAGGATGGCATCCAGCATCTCATTGATGCCTTGAACCAGCTTGCGGAATTCGCCCTCATGCTTGCTTGCTTCGGCGCGCATGCTCAGCTTGCCCTCCACGGCGGCTTGCGAGAGCATGGTGGCATCCTGGATCATGGCGTTCAACGCCCGCTTCTGACCGGAGATATCGGTGGGATATTTGATGACCTTGAAGGGCTTGCCGTTGAGGTCCAGGATCGGATTGTAGGAGGCCTGCAACCAGACCTCCTTTCCGCCCTTGCCGATGCGCTTGTACTCGTCGGCCTGGTACTCGCCGCGATTCAATGCGGCCCAGAACTCCTTGTACTCCCTGCTCCGGCCATAGGCTTCGTCTACAAAGATGCTGTGAGGTCTGCCTTTCACCTCGTCCAGCGTGTATCCCATGACCTTGAGGAAGTTGTCGTTGGCGGTGGCGATGGTGCCGTCCATGTTGAACTCGATGACTGCCTGCGACTTGTCGATGGCCGCAATCTTGCCTTGATAGTCCGCATTACGCAGTTTCTGTTCGGTAATGTCGGTGGCAAATTTCACCACCTTGATCGGATTGCCTTTTTCATCGAGAATCGGATTGTAAGAGGCCTGAAGCCAGACTTCCTTGCCGCCCTTGCCGATGCGCTTGTACTCGGCGACCTGATACTCGCCTCGATTCAATGCCGACCAGAACTCGCTATACTCGTTGCTCTGCCTATAGGCAGGATCGACGAACATGCTGTGATGCCGGCCTTTAATCTCATCGAGCGTATAGCCCAGCGTCTTGAGAAAGTTGTCGTTGGCCGTCACTACGGTTCCATCCAAATTGAACTCGATCACCGCCTGGGCCCTGCTACTGGCTGCGGAAATGGCCGCAAAATCCTGGTTCATCAGCCTTTGCGAGGCATCCGACCACTCGACCATCGTGCCGATGCGCAACCTACTCTCCGGGTCAGCAAGCGCTGTAGCAATCAGGTCGAAGGTGCGCCCGCCCAATTTGATGTTGGTCTTGTGTGAGCCGGTGAGCGCATCCAGCATTCGGCGCTGATGCTCGGGATGTTTGTGGAAGACATCGATATTACTTCCAATCAGCCGGGAAGCGTTGAAATTCGGCAGGTCTTTCTGGATATCCTTTTCCGCCTCCGCAAACAGTTTCCTATTGCTCTCATTCATGTACGTAATGTTGTAGTCGGCATCCGCGAGCATGATGCCTGTGCTGACGTGATCCAGGCCCTGGAGTCTCGCCGCCGTGAGAACTATCTCCTCGATCTCGGATGGACTGCTGCCATGCGAGGCCCGCGACGACTTCTTGACGGGCGGCTCCAGCACGGCAGCCCCGCCCTTGTGTTTTCCATTTGACATGCTTGCCATAACCGCAGTCTCCTTCTCTCCCTTGGGTTCAAATTTCGTGATGATCGTTTCCTGGCTATCGTTGATCGAATTCATCCGGTACGCGCGGGTTGATCCGAAGGCGACCGGCCTGATTCTCGCTCCACATTTGCTACGCGGCCCTTCCGACGGCCAGATCCACGGTTCGCTCCGTATCGAGAACGAGCAGCAGCCGGTCCTTCAGCTTGTAGACGCCGCGGATGATCTGGCGCGCGGCGTGATCGAGGTTTTCCGGCGGCCGCTCGTAGGTGGCCGCATCCATATCCAGTACGTCGCCGATCTCGTCCACCAGCAGGCTTACTGCGCCGTCGTCTGTGCGGATCACGACGTTGGTCGGCAGTTGGTCGCCGGCGCGGGGCGGCAGGCCGAGCCGACGCCTGAGATCGATGGCGGTGACGATTTGGCCGCGCAGGTTGATCAGGCCTTCGATCACCTCCGGAGACTTGGGCACGTGGGTCATCTGCTGGAAGCGCAGAACCTCCTGCACGCGGAGCACATCGACGCCGAAGAACAGGTCGGCTACGAAGAACGTGGAGAACTGCCCGCTGGTCTGCGCAGATTCGAATTTTGCTTCCGATTTGGATTCGGATTTCAAGACTGTGATCTCGCTCGACATTGGTTATCTACCCTCTCCCGCGCCCACAAGTTCTCTTTCGTTTGAGGCCAGCGGTATCTCGGCTGCAATCGAAGCCTTCCGCGAACTAAGCCGCGCTATCGAAGCAAGCAACGCATCGCGATCAAACTTCGGCTGGCAATCTTCGAAGTCACCCGTCCGGGCAGCGGCGGAGTTCGCTTCGGCGGCTGTATCGGCCAAGGCCAGGACGGGAATCGGTTCCCAATCCTTGTGCGCGCGCATGGCGGCAGAGAGGGAAACCGCGCCGCTGGACGGAAGGCTGAGCGCGGCCAGGACGAGATCCGCAGGCTGGCGATTGAGGGCGCGAATTGCCTCATCCAGATTGGCGGCTTCCTCGACCTGGTAGCCGGCCATGTCCAGGCTGGCGCGGATCAGGCCGCGGGCAAATGCCGAGGCCTCCGCAACCACGATTCGCTTGCCGCCTGAGCCTGCGCAGGCGCTCTGAAACCAGCTCTCTGAAGCTGCTTGAATGATCTCGCTGAGGTCGACAAAATCCGTGACTCGGCCGCCGATGACCGCCGAGCCGAGCAGGCCCTTGCGGCTCGAACTTTGCCTTACCTGGACCGCCTCTTCGACGACATCCACAATCTGGTCCACAATGATGCCCACGCTGCGTTCGACCCCGTTGACTCCTGTGTCGTTGAATACGATCACCTGCACGGGATCGGCCTGCATATTGTCCTCCGCGCCCGGCTCGAGGATGGCGCGCAGGCGCACCAGGGGCAGGATGCGGTTGCGGTATTGCACTACCTGCGCGCCGCCCGCCTGCTCGATCGAAGAGCTGGAAAACTCTTCGAGCCTGGCTACCAGAGAGAGCGGAATCGCCAGGCGGCGGAAGGAGCCGGCTTCAAACAAGAGCAGCCGCTGTTGTTCGATGCCTGCTTGCGTCTTTTGCTGCGCCGCGCCGCGGCCCTGCTCACGGGACTCGGTCACCACGCCCGCGCTCTGGCCGATGCCCAGCACGTCGAGGATCAGCGCCACGCGACCGTCGCCCATGATGGTGGCTCCGGCGTAGACGGAGAGCCCCTTCAACTGCTTGCTCAAGGGCTTGACCACAATCTCCTGGGTGTCGTTGATGCCGTCGACGATCAGGCCGAACTGCCGGTCCTCGGCCTGGAGAACGACCATATTGACGGCCTCGTTTTCCTCCGCCGATTTCAGGCCCAGCACCTGGTTGAGATAGGCAACCGGCAAGAGGCTGCCGCGGCGGCGATAGACGGGAGTGCCGTGCACTTGCTCAATACGCTTGTCATCGGCGCGCTTTTCGGAAGTGTCGCCCTCGAGGCGAATCAACTCGAGCAGGCTGACCTGGGGAATGACGAAGCGCTCTCCGCCGCTGTTGATGACCAGGCCGGGGATGATGGCCAGCGTGAGGGGGATTTTAAGCTTGACGGTCGAGCCCTCGCCGCTGCGGCTGAAGATGTCGACGATGCCGCCGATCTTTTCGATATTCGACTTCACCACGTCCATGCCGACGCCGCGGCCGGAGACGTTGGTCACCGCTTTTGCGGTTGAGAATCCGGGCAGGAAGAGGAGGTTCAGCGCCTCGCGTTCGCTCAGCTTCGCGGCCTGTTCGGGCCGCAGCAGGCCTTTGTCGACTGCCTTTTGTTTTACGCGTTCGACATCGACGCCGGCCCCGTCATCGCTGATCTCGATGTTGACCTGACCGCCTTCGTGATAGGCGCGCAGGGCGAGCCTGCCCTCAGCCTGCTTGCCGGAACGCAGCCGAACCTCGGGGGTCTCGATGCCATGGTCGCAGGAGTTGCGCACCAGGTGCATGAGCGGGTCTTTGATGGCTTCGATGATGGTGCGGTCGAGTTCGGTCTCGGCGCCTTCCATCTCCAGCCGAAACTGCTTGCCCAGCGAGACGGCCATATCGCGCACCACGCGCGGCAGCTTGTTCCACACCGTGCCGATGGGCTGCATGCGCGTCTTCATCACGCCTTCCTGCAACTCGGTGGTAATCAGGTTCAGCCGCTGCGAGGTGGCGTTCAACGCCGCATCTTCCCGCTCGGTGTTGTATTGCAGAATCTGGTTGCGGGTGAGCACCAGCTCCCCCACCAGGTCCATCAGCTTGTCGAGCAAGTTGATGCCCACGCGGATATTGGAATCGGCAACGGCGGAGGACTTCACTGTGCTTTCTTCCGGCCTCGATGCTTCGTGAGGGTCTGTCGAGTCATTGAGCTTGCCATTGAGCTCGCGATGTTCGGCGAATTGTCCGGCAGCCGGCTGGGCCTGGTCCCTGGACTGAAGTTCGGTCTTCTGTTCGGCGAGTTGTCCGGACGGTTGTGCTGGCTGCGAAACGGGCTGGGGAGCCGAATCGACGGTCGTTGCAGCCTCTGCCTGCATTTGCGCCGCCAGGCGCAGACGATTTTCAAGGTCCTCAAACTGCTCGGCGCCTTCCTCGCCGGTGGCTTCAATCGAGGCGAGCACGGTGCGGGTTACATCGACCGTCTCAAGGATGAGAGAAATCAAAGACGGCGTAAGCTCGCGCTTGCCATCGCGCAACTGGCTTAACAGCGTCTCAGCCTGGTGGGTAATGCGCTCCAGAATCGAAAACGCAAAAAAGCCGCAGGTCCCCTTGATGGTGTGAATGGTGCGGAAGATACTGGCCAGCAGCGCGGTATCCTGCGGGCTCTTTTCCAGTTCCACGAGTTCCTGGTCGAGGCGGGAGAGGTTCTCATGGCTCTCGGCCAGGAACTCTCGAATCACGTCCTGATCTTGCATGCGTACGGTCTCCATGGAGCACGAAAGCGGCTCCTGGCTGTTGTATGGCGCAGAATCCTGATTTACTCGACGGACAAGCCATTGCGACGGACAGGCCTTCGCGACGGACAGGCCATCTCACGGACAATCCATCTCACGGATAATCCATATCAGCGGATCATCCAACAACGCGGATCATCCATCTCAGCGGGGTGTTGTATGTATCAGTGCCCGACAGTAGCTAGGCAGATCAATTCATCGGCCAAGGAAGGAAAACTTAACATATATTTTTCTTAATCTTTATGGGGATCGATTCTCAGCCACTCGCCGTGCATAAAAAGCGTAATGAGATAGAGATACAGCCATGCGCGCGGGATGAATGCTGAAACCGAATTCCGGCGTAAAGGCGCACTGGTGGAAAAACGCTCTAACGGCATGGCCACTCTGGCCGATAGGAACCAGCAGAGGAGAACTGGCGTGAGAGAAGTTAGAACATTAATAGTTGACGACTCGTCGGTCATGCGCAAAATTATCGAGCGCACTCTGCGCCAGGCGGGCATTGAGCCTCTCCTGGTGCATGAGGCGGGGAGCGGCGTCGAAGGCCTGGACATGCTCAAGGCGAATGAATTCGACCTGATCCTTTCTGACATCAACATGCCGACCATGGATGGACTGGAGTTCCTGCGCCAGATACAGGCGCAAAAGCTGGCCCCCGGCGTTCCGGTCATGATGATTACAACCGAGTCCAGCGAGGAACATGTGAAGCAGGCGATTCAGGCGGGCGCGCGGGGGTATATCCGCAAACCTTTCACCGCCGAACAGATGAAGGAGCGGGTTCTGCCCCTGGTCCGTGCGGCCTGATCGGAGTTCCGCGCGGCCTGGTAAGAGGCCCATGCGGCTTGACCGGAGAGGTCCGAGCGGCTTGACGAGAAAGTCTGCGACGGCTGTTCAAATCAGTGAATACGATTGCAGGGAATGGAGCAAGCGATGGCAGTGACATTACGGGAATCCGTGGATCTGGTTTCCGATCCGGACAATCTGGATGCGAGCGTTGAGGAGGTTTTTCGCCTGATGCTTGGCGTAGACTGCAAGCGGCAGGCAGTCGCGTGGAAGTTCGACGAGCTGGCTCATTTAGAATCGGTGACCGCGGTGGTGGGCTTCGGAGGCGCGCTGAGCGGCGCCTGTTTCCTGTATTGCAGCGCGGGAACCGCAATGAAATTTGTGGCCCGGATGACGGGGATGGAGTTCGAGAAGCTGGACGATACCGTGCAGGACGGTTTGGGCGAGATTTGCAACATGCTGGCCGGAGCGTGGAAGGGCAAAGTGCCCAAGCTGAACGCCCAGTGCAGCCTCTCGGTGCCGACAGTGATCGCCGGCCGCGACTACAATCTGCATGTGCATAAGCCCGAGTTTGAGTTAAGCCACACGTACAGCTACGAGGACGACCGGTTTTCCGTGACCATTGTCTGCGACGGCATACAGTAGCATTGGGTAACCCGTTGGGTCAATCGACAGTGCCGATCTGCCGGATGGGCAACGGCCCGGCATTTGCGGCATTGAAATTGGTAACGATCTGGCTTCCCCGCACTTTCGCAACGTGCCCGTTTTATGTCATGCTGTATCCCATGGGAAACAAAGACAGAGGCAAGAAGGAAGTTAAGAAGGCGCCCAAACCGAAGCCGAAACCGGAAATTGGCCGGCGCGAAGTGTTTACTCCGTCGCCAAAGTAATTCGGCGCATACAGGGCCGTCTCGCACGGAGCTTGCTCAAAAAGCAAGAAGGCCATTCTTTGTGACGAGAATGGCCATCTTGCGTGTTCGAGTGTTGCTCAGGCTACGACTTCAAGGCCCATGGAGCGCGCCGTGCCCTTGATACTCTTGATGGCCGTCTCGACGGATGCGGCATTGAGGTCAGGCATCTTCTGCGTGGCGATCTCGCGGATCTGCGCTTCGGTGACCTTGCCAACCTTATCCTTGTTGGGCGTGCCGGAGCCCTTGGCAATGCCGGCAGCCTTCTTGAGCAGGACAGCGGCAGGCGGCGTCTTGGTGATGAAGGTGAATGAGCGATCGCCATAGACGGAGATGACGACAGGAATGATGAGCCCCGCCATTTCCTTATTTTGCGTTCTGGCGTTGAACTGCTTGCAGAACTCCATGATGTTGATCTGCGCCTGACCGAGCGCGGGGCCAACCGGAGGAGCAGGCGTTGCCTTGCCGGCCTCGATCTGCAGCTTGACGTATCCTGTAACTTTCTTCGGAGGTGCCATGTTTGTTTCCTTCGGAACCAGCCTTCAGCTCCTAGCCTTCAGCTTTCAGCCGGTCATTCCTTGTGCTAAATTTTGACGTTGCTCTTTCAGTGTTCGCTTGCAACCGGCGCCTGCTAGGTCGGCAATCCGGCTAGAAGCTGAAAGCTGATAGCTGAAAGCTGCAACTATTCAATCTTTTCGACTTTGCCGAACTCGAGCTCGACCGGCGTGGAGCGTCCGAAGATGGTCACCATGACCTTGAGTGTTTCGCGGTCTTCGTTGATCTCATCCACTACGCCGTTGAAGTTGGCAAACGGGCCGTCGGTAATGCGGACCTGCTCGTTCTTTTCAAACTTGATCTTCATGCGCGGCTTGTCTTTGGCCGTGTCGGAACGGAAGAGAATGGAACTGACTTCCTCTTCGGAAAGCGCGACAGGCTTGTCGCCCGTGCCGAGGAATCCGGTCACCTTGGGCGTGTCTTTCAAAACGTGCCACAGGTTGTTGTCCAGCTCCATCTCGACAAGCACGTAACCAGGCAGGAAGACCCGCTCCACGGTGCGCTTCTTGCCGTTGACGATCTCCGTCACTGGCTCGGTTGGAATCATGACCCGGCCCACGCGGTCAGTAAGGCCAAAGGCTTGGACGCGGCTCTCGATCGACTCGCGCACCTTGCGCTCAAAGCCCGAGTAGGCGTGCAAAATGTACCACTTGAAGCGCTCGTTCGGCACAGGCTTCTCGGCCGCTGCTGGTTCCCCTTCGACAGGGGCAACAGCGTCTGTGGTTGCGACGGCTTCTGGGGCTTCTACGGTTTGTTCCAACTCGTCAGACATTTTTTACTCGCATTTTCTACTCGCATTCTCTGCTCGCGTTCTCTGCTCGCGCTCCGCTCTCGATTCCCTGCCGCGCCGGTTACTGAATTGCGCCGAACTTGGTCAGCAGGCTGTTGATGCCGACTCGGAATACGTAGTCCGTGACGAAGAAGTAGACGCCAAAGAGAAACACCGTAATGATGACCACGGTGGTCGTCACCTCAACCTCTTTGCGCGAGGGCACCACGACCTTGCGCATCTCCGAGCGCACGTCGCTGAGAAAGCCGGTGAACTCCTGCCACTTGCCCATTGCATTTCCGGAGAACTCCGACATAGCGCCCGGCTCATCCTTCTTCTTGGACTGGTTGCCATCATTTACTAACGCTGTCTTGGTTGCCATGGTTCCACCTTCTTCAGCTTTCAGCTTTCAGCCGTCAGCTCTCAGTACCTTCGTGCTCAATTCAACCGCTTCAGGCCCATCTGCCACGTTCGCAGCTTGAAGCTGAAAGCTGACAGCTAAGGGCTGTCGTTCCTAATCTGGCAGGGGCGGAGGGATTCGAACCCCCAAGTTCGGTTTTGGAGACCGACAGTTTAGCCGTTGAGCTTACGCCCCTAAAAGCAGTGGACAGTAGACAGTTGACAGTTCACAGTTTCTCTTCGCCGGATGAGCCATTTTCGCGTTCACCCTCATAGCCGTAACTGTTAACTGTCCACTGTCAACTGACAACTGCTGTTACTTCGTTTCCTTGTGCGGCTGGTGCTTGCGGCAGCGGTTACAGAACTTCTTGAACTCGAGACGGCCCGTGGTCGTCTTCTTGTTCTT
>Ga0182012_10001871_pt1 | contig 22925 bp, 31 predicted proteins | sample 612S2SmetaG_FD_120486 | JGI IMG/M metagenome (GOLD analysis project Ga0182012, IMG submission 120486) | Permafrost microbial communities from Stordalen Mire, Sweden - 612S2S metaG | ecosystem: Environmental > Terrestrial > Soil > Wetlands > Permafrost | place: Sweden: Stordalen | collected... | reverse complement strand
TGGAAGCCAAGGGTTCGCGCGAAGGCCGCCATCTCGGGGGCGATGACGGCGTCGGCGCCGGAGCCGGCGGCGAGCAGGACGCTGGTGTTGTCGATGACGCAGACCGGGCAGACGCCCTGCATGAAGCGAACCGCCTCGAGCAGGAACGTTTTGGCCTCGAAGCGGGTGAACCGCGGATAGTACTGAATGAACAGCCGCCGCGAATAGGCCAGCACCAGCCCGGCGCACTGGGCGGTGACGATCTTGCCGGTTGTCCCCGCCTTGGCGAAGGCCATGCGATGCGGCGAGGTGTCGTGCTGCATCTCCTGGCCGGGCGCGAAGTCGTATTCGCCGGCGCGCCGCGGTGGACTGCGCAGTCCCGCCTCCCTGGCCCAGCGGGTCAAGGTGCTGTAGCGCACCTCAAGACCGTCATCGGCCAGCAGTTCCTGGACGCGGACCACGTTGCCGCGGGCCCGCTCGAAGGCGGTTTTCAATCTGACCAGCATCGCCTCGTCGCAGGGTGCGGCTTCGTCGACGGTTCGGTCCGGCTGGCGCAGGATGCGTCGAACGGTATTGCGCGACAGCGCCAGGCTGCGGCTGATCTCGCGCAGGCTGTGACCGTTTGCCTGTAGGGCGCACACCGCGTTACGGATCTCGGTCGGGGTCATGCGCGCCGTCTCTCTGGATCTCGTCGATCAAGGCGTCGACCGCCGTCCGCAGACGCGGCACCGCGCCGATCAGCATCGGGGGTAATGGGCGCAGCGCCGCGACACGCTTGCGCAGGCGCGCCAGGATCGCCTCGATGGATCGCAGGTCGGCGGCGCATTCGCCTTCGGGACCGTCGCGCAGCCGCTCGCCGGCGCGCTGCTCGCCGTTCGCCCGTAAGGCGTCGAGAAACAGACGGGGACGGCTGACCATATGGTCGCGCGCGCTGCGAAAGCCCCGCTGGTAATGCTCGAACCAGCAGTGCAGTTCACGGGTCGACAGCGGCGTATCGGCCAGTGCGGTCAACAACCGATCGGCATGCTCGGCGTTGGCGCGCGCCAACGGCGCCACGATCCGGTTGGCTGCCCAGCTGGACAGCGTGCCGCCGCGCACCGCCGCCAGCGCCGCATCGGGCAACCCTCGCTCGCGTGCTCGCTCGCCCGACAGCAGCTCTAGCCGCCGGCTGACCCAGCTCACGTCGCGGCCGCATCGGCGCGCCACGTCGTGCTGCGACAGGCCTTGCCCCTGCACCAGTTCGCGCAGCAGCAAGGCCTCTTCGATGCTCGCGAACGGACGATTTTGCGTGCGCGTCAGCAGACCCAGCAGCGCATCGGTCACGTCGCACGTCCATCGCTCGACGCTGGCGGTGTCGCGACCGAGGCGACGCAGTGCGGCGATGCGCCGGTAGCCGTCGATCAGCACCAGTTGTTCCAGTTCGCCACCGGCGCCGCCGGGAACGGCCACCACAATGCAGGGAACGATCTGACCGCAGCGCTCGATCGAATGGGCGATCCGCGCCACGGCGCGCGGTTCCAGCAGGCGGCTGCTGGCAAAGCGCAGTTCCAGGCGATGCAGGTCAAGCTCCAGGCGTTGGCTGTCCATGGCCGCGATGGCTAGCAGGCTGGCCCGGCCGCCCCTATCACGTCCTCTCTTTGCAAGATCGCCCCGGCCGCCTGGCTGTGCTCGTAATCCCCTGAGATCACGGTGATTTCGACCGTCCACGCGTCCTTCTTTGCAAGATCACCGGCAGCCTGCGCCAGCAGACGATAAGTCCCTGAACGGATGGGATTTATCGCCGTTGACGCGTCCATCTTTGCAAGCGGCGCCGAACGTCTGCCGCGGTCGCGACGCCGCTGCTCACGCTGGTTCCGATCGGTGTAATCGGGATGCTTCGCACGATACTCGAGCCAGTAATCGCCGTGACGATCCGCCCAGGCCCGCTGCGCCTGCCGCCGATTGGCCCGGTAGTCCGCGTCATCCTCGAGCTTGCTCTGTTGCCAGCGTCGCCGGCGTTCACGCTGACAGGACGCCAGGCTGCAATAACGTTGCTGGGGAACCTGCGCACGCGGCCGGAACGCCTGACCGCATGATGCGCACCACCGACACTCCATCGAGGTGTCTCCGCGCACGAAAAGCGCGGAGCCTGGGCAACGCCGTCAGCGGGTGACAACCGTCGCGACGTTCACCGAGACATAACCGATAGGAAACTTGTCAGTGGGTCAATTCCAATGAGCGAAAGCGGGTCAATTGTTGTGAGCGCTGAGGGCGGGTGGTCGGCGATTGCCGCGGCGACAGCAGGTTCCTCGGTCGTGCTGGTGGACAAGGGCTATTTTGGCACCAGCGGCGTAACCGCTACGGCCGGCCCCGGCCATTGGTGGGTTCCGCCGCAGCCCAAACTGCGTGAAAAGGCGATTCAGGACCGCGAGGCGCGTGCGTTTGGACTGTCCGAGCGGGCGTGGATGGAACGCATTCTGGATTGAGACCTGGCGGACGCTGCCCACATTGGCCGGTTATTACGAGTTCCCGCGCGATGCCTCCGGTGCGGTCTTCTATCGCGGACTGCGGCCTCCGGAATACGTCAGGGCTTTGCGCAATTTGGCCATCGCCCGCGGGGTCCGCAGCCTGGATCATAGTCCGGCGCTGGAATTGCTGCTGCGATCAGATGGTTCCGTGGCCGGTGCGCGCGGCGTGCAGCGTCAGGCCGGAAACCAGGCATGGACGGTGCGGGCGGCCGGCACCGTACTGGCGACCGGCGGCTGTGCGTTCCTCTCCCCGCTGCTCGGTAGCCGGAACAATACCGGCGACGGGTATCTGATGGCTGTTGAGGCTGGCGCCGAGTTTTCCGGAATGGAATTTTGCAGCCAGCACACGATCGCCGCCGCCGGAACGAGTCAAACGCGTTCGGCGTCCTACTCCTTCGCAACGTTCTACGACGCGTCCGGCCGTGAACTTGACAGTTTGAGGGGTCTCGGGGAGTTTCGCGGCCTTGCTTCTGCCCTGCTGGAGGGGCCGGATTATTGCACACTCGCACGGATGCCGAGTGATTTGCGTGCCGCGCTGCATCGGATTCGACCGGCGTTTCAGTTACCGTTTGAGCGGCAGGGAATCGATCCGTTCACCGACAGATTTCCCGTTACGCTGCATGGAGAGGGGACAATCCGCGGCGTGGGTGGGCTGCGGATTGTCAACGAGGACTGCGAGACCTCGGTATCGGGATTGTTCGCCGTGGGCGATGCGGCGACACGAGCCGGTGGCCGGCGCGACATCAGGCGGGGGCAATCAGAATTCCGCCTGGGCGCTGACTTCGGGCGTGAGAGCGAGACGAGCGATTGCTCTTTTAGCCCGGCGCGGAGGGCGACGAATTGCAGAGGCTGCCCGACCCGTGGGCGAGGCGGGCCTGCACGCTGCAAAGGTCGGCGAAGGGATTGATGCGCGCGAGATCATTCGTGTGGTCAAGGATGAGATGCTACCCTATGAAAAGGTGATTTTCCGCATAGGAGAAAAGCTGGCTCGTTCGATTGCCGAGCTCGATCGCGCGTGGCGGGCGGTGCGCGATCATTTATGCGATGATCCGGTGAAATCCCGAGAGGTTGCCGCACTGGTTGCCACCGCCCGGTGGTGCTACAGCGCCGCGCCTGCGCGCAACGAAAGCCGAGGCATGCACCAGCGCGATGACGCCCCGTTCCTGGACCCTGCGCAAGTGCACCGGCTTATGGTCGGCGGGTTGGATGAGGTTTGGGTCAGGCCACAGAAGGTGCAGCAGAAAGCGTTGTGATCGAGCTGATCGTTGATGATCGTTGCAGTCAATGCAATCTCTGCGTCAGCATCTGCCCGACCAATGTGCTGGAACCGGTAGCCGACGCCAAACCCCGGGTCGCCCGGCAGGAGGATTGCCAGACTTGTTTCCTGTGCGAACTGTACTGCAAGGAAGACGCGATCTATTTCGCGCCTGGGATCGATGGGCCCACGCTGGTGAACGAACACGATCTCGTGACATCGGGGCTGCTTGGGCACCATCGGCGCAATGCCGGCTGGGACGAATGGGCGGCCGATCCCAGCTACCGCAATGAATTCTGGCGGATGGGCGAACTGTTCGCGCGCGGTCTGGGGTTTGATCCATCAACCCGCCGGTCGAGTTGAAGGCGTTGCAATTACCGCACGGCTCGGCCGCTGCTTAAGTGGAACGTCAATCCTCGATCGACGGGGGATGGAAGTTGCGGATTTGTCCGGTACGCACCATTTGTTCGGCGGCCCGTAGGACATCCGCGGCCGCGGGCCAAAGTGTCTGATCCATCTCGGCGACCCGAAAATCGGTCGCGATGAAGCGCACCCCTTTCTCCTGCCGCACGGCGGCCCCTACAAGGTTTCCATCGACCTGAATCGGAATTGATTGCGACATCGTCCTTTCTCCCCCCTGTTCCACTGCGCAGGAGGATATTGTGCTTTTATCCTCGCGATGGAAAATTAATCCATTTGTAGTAGATGTGGAATATGGAAACTTTCGTGGTGCTTGGCCGGCCGCGGATCGCCGGAACAGGAGATCGAATCTGCTGCGTCGCGCTTTGATGCAACGGGCCGCGGCGAGCACCGTAGTTGCGGCGCCGCCCAGCCGTTTTGCCATCGCCGCGCCGGCGCATAATTCTGTTCTGGTGCGGAGGACGTCAAGCTTCAAGTCGCGTGAACCATAACGGACGTTGACCCTTGATAAGGACTTGGATTACACGTTATATTACAAGACACACGACATAGGAAAGTTTGATCCATGGCGCGGATCAACGAAGGTGACAAACAGCATGGCCCGGCAGCTTTGAGGGGTACTCGTTTTCGGTGCGGGCTCCGCTAAATGTGCCGCGCTCGCCGCAAGGCCGTCCTGTGCTGGTGCAGGAGGGGGCGTCGAAGGCAAGCCAGCGACTGGGTTCGCGGTGGGCCGACGCGTTGGTCACCGTGCAACGAACGTTCGGGGAAGCCCAGGGCTTCTACGCGAACGTCAAGGCGCTGGCTGCGGGATTCGAGCGCGACCCGGATGGCCTGGTTGTCCTGCCCGGGCTTTATCCGGTGATCGGCAGCACCGAGGCGGAAGCGTGGGCGCGCAAGGCCGAAATGGATTCGCTGCTCGATTTGAATGAGGAGCGTGTGAGGCTGGCGGAACGTTTCGTTATCGACCTGGACCGGCCGCATCTCGACGGTCCATCTCCCGGCGATATTTTGGACCATGTCAGCAGGCATGTTTCGCTTGGGTTCGTGGAAAATATTGTGCGCGAACTGAACCGAGAAAATCTGCCTGTTCGCTAGGTGCTTGGGCGTAATCCGCATGGCGGGCATCGCATCATCGTGGGGGCACTGGAACAGATCGCCGACGATATGGAGAAGTGGTTTCGCGGCTGGGCGGCGGATGGTTTCAACCCGAACATGGGCGCCTACCCGTCGGGGCTGGAACTGTTCGTGGACCATGTCATGCCGGAACTGCGCCGCCGCGGACTGTTCCGGTACAAATATAGCGGGGCGACCCTGCGCGACAACCTTGGTCTGTCCAATCCGCGCGGCCTGGCCCCGACGTGCCCGCTCGCGAACGTGGCCTGAACGTCAACACTCGGGAGATGCCACATGGCTGATATCGAAGTAACCCACATCGGCACTGTTACGCCCGAGGAATCGAGGCGGGCTGTGTTCGATCCCGGCGAAATCGCGATCGTCGATGTGCGCGAGGGCGACCGATATGCCTCCGGCCACATTTCGGTGGCGGTGGAACTGCCGGTCAGCGAGATCGAACTGCGGGCGGCGGCCTTGCTGGCGCGTGGCGGTGCGCGCATCGTCGTCACCGACGACGATGGCATCAGCCTGGCGCCTGCCGCCGCAGCGCGCCTGCAAGCGATCGGATACCAGAACGTCCGCGTGCTGGCTGGCGGTTTGCGGTCCTGGAAGGCCGAGGGCAACGAGTTGATCACCGGGCTGAATTCCCTCAGCAAAGTACTGGGTGAATTCGTCGAGCGGCATTATCACACCCCGAAGATCAGTGCCTCGAAGCTGTGGGACCTGTTGGACTCCGGAGAAGACGTGGTCGTGCTCGATACGCGCCCGTTGGAGGAATTCAAGCACATCGGAAAGGACGGATCGCACATTGTATCTTTTCGCCCCTTGCACGAGCGCGTCGTGCTGCGCAGCCTGACCGCTGAGGAAAAGACCGCTGGCGGCATCATCATTCCGGACACTGCCCAGGAGAAACCGACCGAGGCCGAGGTCATCGCCGTCGGCCCGGGCGCACGCAACGGACAGGGACAGGTCGTGCCGCTGGAGGTAAAGCCTGGTGACAAGGTGCTGTTCGGCAAATGGTCCGGCACCGAGGTGAAGCTGAACAATGAGGAACTTCTGATCGTCAAGGAGGCCGACATTCTGGGCATCATTTCGCTACCCGTAGGCGGCGGTAAGAAGAAAGCCGCCTGATCATTATCAACGAGGGAAATCCATAGCCATGGCTGCTAAAGAAGTACGTTTCGCCGGAGACGCCCGCCAGAAGCTGCTGCGCGGCGTCGATATCCTGGCCGATGCGGTGAAGGTGACGCTGGGCCCTAAAGGCCGCAACGTTGTGCTGGACAAAAGTTTCGGCGCTCCACGGATCACCAAGGACGGCGTCACCGTCGCAAAGGAAATCGAACTGTCCGACAAATTCGAAAACCTTGACGCCCAGTTGCTGCGGGAGGTCGCCACCAAGACCACCGACAACGCCGGCGACGGCACCACCACGGCCACGGTTCTGGCGCAGGCGATCCTCCGGGAAGGCGCGAAGGCCGTAGCCGCCGGGCTCAACCCGCTTGACCTGAGGCGCGGCGTCGACAAGGCCGTGACGGCCGTTCTTGATATACTGAAAAAGCGGACTCGGAAGATCACCACGCCAGAAGAAACCGCCCAGGTCGCGACCATATCGGCCAATGGTGAGGCCGGTATTGGCAAGATCATTTCGGACGCCGTGCAGCGTGTCGGCGGCGATGGTGTCATCACCGTCGAAGAGGCAAAGGGCGTTACGACCGAACTGGATGTTGTGGAAGGCCTGCTGTTCGATCGCGGTTATATCTCCCCGTATTTTATTACCAATACCGAGAAACTCCGGGCGGAACTGGATCAGCCCTCTATTCTGATCCATGAGAAGAAACTATCCACCTTGCAACCGCTGCTTCCACTGCTTGAAGCGGTCGTGCAGTCCGGCCGGCCGTTGGTGATTATCGCCGAAGATATCGAGGGCGAAGCCTTGGCGACGCTGGTGGTGAACAAGCTGCGTGGCGGCCTGAAGATCGCCGCTGTGAAGGCGCCCGGTTTTGGCGATCGGCGCAAGGCTATTCTGGAAGACATCGCGATTCTGACTGGCGGCACTGTCATTAGTGACGATCTGGGCATCAAGCTGGAATCGGTCAAACTGACCGATCTCGGCAAGGCCAAACGTATCGTGATCGAGAAAGAAAATACCACGGTCGTGGAAGGCGCCGGCAAGAGGACCGAGATTCAGGGGCGTGTTGCCCAGACCCGAGCCCAGATCGAAGAGACCACGTCAGACTAAGACCGGGAGAAACTGCAGGAGCGGCTGGCGAAGCTGGCCGGTGGTGTTGCGGTTATTCGCGTTGGCGATTCCACCGAGGTGGAATTGAAAGAACGCAAGGACCGTGTCGATGACGCGCTAAACGCCACAAGGGCGGCGGTCGAGGAAGGTATCGTTCCGGGCGGCGTCGCGCTGGCCCGCGCATCCGTGATCCTGGGGAAGCTGAAGGTCGACAATGACGACCAGCGCTTCGGAATCGAGATCGTTCGCAAGGCAATTCAGACGCCACTTCGTCAGATCGCCCAAAATGCTGGCGAGGATGATGCGATGATCGCCGGCTAGACTCTGGAAAAGGATGAATTTTCCTGGGGTTTTGACGCCTAGACGGGTCAGTTCAAGGACCTTGTCAAGGCCGGCATCATCGATCCGACCAAGGTAGTGCGAACCGCGTTGCAGGATGCCGCCTCTGTCGCCGGATTGCCGGTGACCACGGAAGCCCTGGTGGTTGAAGCGCCGGAGCGCAAGGCCCCAGCCGGACCGTCGAGTGGCGCCGGCGAACTCGACTACTGATCGTGCGTGCTCCCGGATTCCGGTCCGGCAGCGAACTAATCCGGAAGGTACTCGATATGGCCAGCGACTTTGATACGGATGTGCTCCTTCTTGGCGGTGGCCCCGCGGGTACCTGGGCTGCCTTGACCGCGGCGTCCAGCGGCACGCGCGTTGTGCTTGCCGACAAAGTTTTCTGCGGCAGTTCCGGCGCGACGGCGGCGGCCGGCACGGGTGTTTGGTATGTCCCTCCCGATCCAGTGCGGCGTCAGGCCGCCATGGACAGTCGTGACACCTTGGGTGGTCACCTTGCCGATCCCCTTTGGATGGCGCGGGTGCTGGATCGCACGTGGTTCGGCGTCAACGCACTCGCCGATTGGGGCTATCCATTTCCGCTGGATAACGATGGCAACCAGCGACGAAATTCGTTGCAAGGTCCCGAATACATGCGGTTGATGCGACGCCGCGTCAGAGCCGCCGGCGTGCGTATCCTTGACCAGGCGCCCGCGTTGGAACTGCTGGTGGATGAGGACGGGGCGGTCGCCGGTGCGGCAGGAGTCTATCGGCGGCAGGATGCCTCCTGGACGGGCCGGTCCAAGGCCGTTGTCATAACGACCGGGGGCTGCGCTTTCCTCAGCAATGGTCTCGGTTGCAACGTTCTGACCGGCGACGGCTATCTGATGGCGGCGGAATCTGGCGCCGAATTTTCGGGCATGGAGTTTTCGAACGCCTACGCGATTTCCCCGGCTTTCGCCTCGGTAACGAAAACGCTGCTTTATAACTGGGCGACCTTCACCGCACCCTCTGGTTCCGCGATACCAGGCGCTGCGTCGAAAGGCGGACGCTCCGTGACTGCACGATGGCTGCTGCGTGGACCGGTTTATGCACAGCTCGACAAGGCCGATGGCACGACGCAGGCTGCCATGCGGGCGGCTCAGCCAAATTTCTTCCTACCTTTCGATCGGGCGGGTATTGATCCATTTACGCAGCGGTTTGCGGTGACGCTGCGTTTGGAGGGCACGGTTCGCGGCACTGGCGGTTTGCGCATCGTCGACGAAAGCTGCGCCACCTCGGTCCCCGGTCTCTACGCAGCGGGTGACGCGGCGACGCGCGAATTGATTTGCGGCGGATTCACTGGGGGTGGCAGCCACAACGCGGCCTGGGCGATGTCCTCGGGCCACTGGGCTGGACGCGGGGCGGCGGCTGACCACGCCCGCGCCATTGGGTCCGTCACACGTCGTCACGTCCGGCGGAGTGGTGGCGTCGTGTTGTCCGAAGAGCGCGGTTTCGCAATGGATTCACAGGCGCTGGTTCGCGTGGTGCAAAGTCAGGTATTTCCGTTCGAAACGAACTATTTCCGGACCGCGGCAAGGCTGCAAACGGCCCTGACCGTGCTGCACGATCATTGAGTTCAGGCCAGGCGCGCGGCGCCCGCCTCCCGCTCCGATGCGCCGAAAGCGCGCGAGGCGGCGGCGATGCTGGCGACGGCACGATGGATGTATCGCAGTGCTCTGGCTCGCACGGAAACGCGCGGCATGCACCGAACGTTGGATTATACCGGTAGCGACCCGAACCAGCGTCACGCATTTGCCAGCGGCGGATTGGACGACGTGTGGGTACGATCCCTGCCAAAAATCGAGCGCACTGAACACGAGATTGCAGCATGATTGAACTCGTCAGCACCGAGCGCTGCACGGAATGCAATATTTGCGGCCAGGTCTGCCCGATGAATGTGTTCGACCGCGTTTCCGGCGCAGCACCTGTGGTTGCCCGGCAGACTGACTGCCAGACCTGTTTCATGTGCGAACTCTATTGTCCGGAGGACGCACTGTACGTTCCGCCTGATACCATGCGTCACGAACCGGCCGACGAACATGCCCTTGCGAATGTTCTGGGCAGTTACCGCGCGGCGATCGGCTGGAGCAAACCGATGCGTCACCTTCGTGGCAACGATCGGAGTTACCAGCTTCATCCGCCCGCTTAATATAAGGACGACTGTGATGACATCTCCCCTGAACAGGCGGGCATTTGTTCGCTCTGCGCTTGGTATTGGTGCGGCTGCGCCGCTTGGCCTGGTTGCGGCCCGCACATTCGGCGCGTCCCGGTTCGGCAGCGCCGCGGCCCTGATCGATACGGCACCAATCTGCCGGATAGCCGATGCGGTGGCGCCCCTGCTCGCCGCCCCGGTGATCCTTTCGCCGCGCAAGCCGATACGATTCGCCTGGAGCGGCACCGGGGTCTGCACCAGTTCGGTGCCGGTTGCCGTGCATCGGGGGTATTTCGACAAGCATGACCTGGATGTGGAGGTCGTGAACTTCAGCGGTGCGCAGGATCAAATCCTCGAGTCGATCGCCACCGGACAGACCGACGCCGGCGTCAGCTTCGCCTTGCAGTGGCTGAGACCACTGGAGCAGGGCCTGCAAGTCGGCTTTACGACGGGCGTCCATGGTGGATGCATTCGTCTTCTGGCGCCGACAAAATCCGGTATCATGGAGCTGACGCAATTGCGCGGCAAGATTATCGGCACGACCAGCATGGTCAGCGCCCCGAAGAATTTCTATTCCATTCGGCTCACGAAGTTGGGCATCGACCCCAACAGCGACGTTCAATGGCGCGTCTATCCCGGAGAGGTGCTCGGTCTCGCCATTCAGAAAGGCGAAATCGATGCGATCGTGGATGCCGATCCCAACGTTAATCTGACTGAAAAGCGCAGCAACGGTGAACTGATCACGATCAATACGAACCTGGATGGTCCGTAGCGCACGCTTTCATGCTGCGTGCTGGGAATCCGTAACAATCCGATCGAGAATGACCGCGAAACCGCTGCCGCCATTACGCAAGCGATTCTGGAAGCCGCCGAGCACGTAGCCAATGATCCATTGGATGCGGGGACGGTGTTTGCAAAGTATTCCACCGTTCCTGCTGCGGACCTGGCGGGTATGTTGCGTCAGCATACCCATCACCATCATCCTTCCACGCCGGTCCTGAAGGATGAACTGGCCGTCTATATCTCCGATATGAAACTGATCGGCGTTCTGAAGCCATCGACAGATCCCACGCGGTTTGCCAATCGGATCTACAAAGACGTTCTGACGTCAGCGTGAAGCAAAAACGGCGAACGCTGATCTCCTCGGTCCGTGCCATCTTACACCGGGACGCAGATGGAACGCATAGAGCGGGCTGTCCTCGCTGACCAACCATGCAGTCGCCAGTTCCGGTTTTGGGGTCAAATCGAAATCATAGGTCAGCCGGGCTTCCGTCACCTTCGGACTCGTCGCGACGATCGGGCCGCGGGTGGTATCGAATGCAACCAGGCTGGTTGGTTCCGGCTCGATCAGCAAAGTCACCGTGCGGTCGCGCCTGGGTGTCTGGGCAGAGGCAACGCTGGGCAACATCGCGAGGGCGGTCTGCTGGAACCGGCGGCGTGTCGGGATCATGACGAGACTCCCGTGTCAGGCGGCGGCGAGGTGACAGGCGACGTCATGTCCCGGCAATACCGTCCGCAACTTCGGCACCTGCGATCGGCAGATGTCGATCGCCAGTTTGCATCGCGGGTGGAAGCGGCAGCCGGTGGGCGGATCAAGCGGGTTCGGCAAGTCGCCCGCGATCGGCGCGACGCGTCCATGACCTGGAACGGCCTGGATCAGGCCTTGCGTGTAGGGATGCAGCGGATGCGACCGCAGGCTGCCGTGCGGAGCATTTTCAACGCTGCGCCCAAGATACATCACCGCGATCCGGTCGGCGATATAACGGACCACACCCAGATCATGCGAGATGAACAGATAGGACAGGTTGTAGGCGGACTTGAGTTCAACCAGCAGATTCAGGATCTGTGCTTGGATCGAAACATCCAGCGCGGACACCGGCTCATCGCAAACCACCAGTGCCGGCTTCAGGATAAGCGCACGGGCGATGCCGATCCGCTGCTTCTGGCCACCCGAGAACTCATGCGGATATCGCGTCAGCGCGCTGACTGGCAGCCCGACCTGATCGACGATCGCCTCGACCTGGCGTCTGCGTTCGGTGCGGCCGCGCACGCCATGCACGCGCAGCGGCGTCGCCAGCAATGTGCTCACTGTCTGCCGTGGATTCAGCGACGCCGTCGGATCCTGGAAGACCATCTGCATCGGCCGCCGATACGGCTGCAGCGCGTGCCCCTTCAGGCGGGAAACGTTCGTTTCGTTGAGCCGAACCGATCCCGCTCCAGGGGGTACCAGGCCAAGGATCGATTTACCAAGTGTCGACTTACCGCAACCCGATTCGCCGACCAGAGCCCGCGTATCGCCTGCTTCGATACGCAATGACACGTCATCCACCGCACGTAACGTTCCTCGCGTCGTGCGAAAGGTCGTTTCCAGCGGCTCAACTGAAAGCAAGGGCATGATCGGTCGGCGCATGAACGGGGCAGGCAAGCAGATGGTCCCGATAGCCTACAGGCTTCGCATCGGGTCTATCGGTACGGCATGTGGTGCGCACGGAGGTGCAGCGCGGCGCGAGCAGACAGCCGGACACCCCCGCTGCGGATGAGACATTTCCCGCGATCTCCGGCAGCCGGCCATCGCGAAAATGCAGGCTGGACGAAAGCTTTGGGGAGCATGCGATCAATCCCCGTGTGTAAGGATGCAACGGCGCTTTGAACAACGCATCGACCGGCGCTTCCTCACATTTGCGTCCGGCGTACATCACCACAACACGATCCGCCCAATCGGAAACCACCCCGAGATCGTGGGTATTTAGCAACAATCCCGTCGCCAGGTCACGCCGGAGTTTGTCCAGCAGTTCCAGCACCTTTGCCTGGATGGTAACGTCCAGAGCCGTGGTCGGTTCGTCGGCGATCAGAAGTCGCGGTTGGCAGGCAACCGCAATAGCGATCATCACCCGCTGGCGCATCCCTCCCGACAGGCTGTCGGCATGTTCGTTGAACCTCCTGTGTGCACCTGGTATCCGCACCAGATCGAGCAACTCGACAGCCCGCGCCCGCGCCGCTTGGTATGACAACGATTCATGCTCGCGAATGGCCTCAACGATCTGCTGCCCGATTGTCAGGACCGGATTCAAGGACGTCATCGGCTCCTGGAAGATCATCGAGATCGCACCGCCGCGCAGCAGCCGCATCTCCCGTTCAGGCAACGGCAGGATGTCGCGGCCCTCAAACCGGATGGACACCCGCGCGACCCGTCCGGCCGGCGGCAGCAAACGCAGCAACGACAACGCCATCGCCGATTTTCCGCATCCGGATTCGCCCACCAGCGCAACGGTTTCACCCCGCCGGATGACGAGATCCAGCCCTTGGACGGCAACGGTGTCGCCGAAGCGTATGACCAGATCGCTTACATTCAACAACGGCTGTTCGTCCCGGATCGGAAATTCCAGTGGCATCAACGTCCTCTTGCACGTGGGTTAAGCGCATCGTTCAGTCCGTCGCCGAGTAGATTCAAAGCCAGGACGGAGAGGACCAGCGCGGTTCCCGGCAACGCGACCAGATACCAGGCGGTGCGGAGCTGATCCCGCCCGGCGACGATCATGCTGCCCCAACTGACCAGGTTCGGATCACCCAGGCCCAGGAAGAATAACGCGGCCTCGCTCAGGATTTCGGTCGCCACCATGACCGATATCGTAACGATCACCGGCGCCATGGCATTCGGCAAAATCTCCAGAAACACGATACGGGCACTGCTGTAGGCCAGGCCTTGCGCGGCCAGAACGAAATCGCGTTCGCGCAACGATCGGAACTCCGCCCGCACCAACCTTGCGATCGTTGGCCAGGATACAATGCCAATGGACAGCGTGATCGTTCCCACCGATGGTTCGGCAATCGAAACCAGAATCACGATCAGCAGGAAGGGCGGAAAGGTCTGGAAGACTTCCATCAGGCGGACCAGCAGATCATCCGTGCGGCCACCGAAATAGCCTGCACTGGCGCCAATCACGACGCCAATCACCAATCCGATGACCGTGGACGCAACGCCGATCAGCACTGATACGCGCGCGCCATGAACGATGCCCGCCAGCATGTCCCGGCCCAGGGAGTCGGATCCCAGCGGGAAGTCTCGATTGCTCAGCGGCCATACGAAAGGCCTGGTCACCATGTCCAGCGGATCATCGGGAAACAGCACCGCTGCCAGCAGGGCGGCCAATGTATTAAGCGACAGGATGATCAATCCCGCCAGACCTGTCGGGCTGCGCATGAACAATCCCAACGATGACCGCCTGACCGTCATCTCAACGAACCGCGATGCGCGGATCGAGCCACGCCTGCAACAAATCAACCAGCATATTGACGATGATGACAATCAGTGACGACAGCAGCAGAATTCCCAGCAGCACAGAGAAATCGCGCTTCAGCACGGCCTCGAAAGCAAGCCGGCCGAGCCCCGGCCAACTAAAAACCGTTTCGACCACCACCGCCCCGCCCAGGATCGCGCCTGCATGCATCCCAGCCACCGTGGTTATCGGCAACAGTGCGTTCCACAGCATATGACGCAGTGTAACGATGCGCCGGCTCAGTCCCTTTGCCGTCGCGGTGCGGACATAGTCCTGGTCGCGCACTTCCAGCATGGACGCACGCACCAACCGTGCATAAATCGCAACAAAAAATAAAGCGAGCGATATCGCGGGCAGGATCAGGTGACGAAGACGATCATTGAACCAGGTCAGCCCGGTGAATCCCGCACCGATCGTTTCCTCCCCGCCGCTCGGCAACCAGCCAAGCCAGACCGAGAATACGACGATCAGCATCAACCCGATCCAGAAACCAGGGATCGAATAGAACAGCAGGGCGACGACCGACAGAACCCGATCGGCCGTGCGTCCTGCGAACACCGACATCACGATCCCAGCCGTGATACCGATGACCAGGGCGAGAACCAGCGCAGTGGTCATCAGCAACAGGGAACCCGGCAATCGCTCCGCGATCAAACGCGATACCGGCATATTGTACAACGGCGAAACCCAAGGCTGAAATGCAGGAGATTTTCGATATAGGACAGGAATTGCAGCAGCAGAGGTTGATCCAGGCCGAAATGATGGCGCAGCGCCGTCATTGTCTCTTCCGTTGCGGAACCGGATTCCGCGGCCAGCGCATCGGCGGCGTCGCCGTGCGCCAACCGCAACAGGAAGAAGTCGATTATCACGATCGCGATAACCGTCGGAATCGATTGCCACAGCGTACGTCGCAGCGTGCCAAAAAGGCGCCCCATGGATTAATGCCGCAGGCCAGCTTGCTTCAGCAGCGGCAACACCCGTTCCCCGAACAGCGTCAGGTCCGGCTTGAAGTCGTAGAAACTCAGCTGGATGCCATCGATCCCGACATTCTTCAGCCGCCGGATGCAATCGGCAACCTGTTCCGGCGGTCCAACGATCTGGATCTTACCCCCCACCGCACGATTGTTGGGTCCATCGTGGATGGCGCGTCCCCGCCAGGCATGCGCGTCGCCGTCAAACCGGCCGAAGCCTCGCGGCCTGGTTGCCGGATCGGCATGATCGACAATCGCCTGATAATAGGCGCGCGTTTCAGATTCTGTTTCGCGGCAGAACACCATCGGGTTGATCAATGTGCGGATCTCTCTTCCCCGCGCACGCGCCGCCGCCTTGATCCGGGCGACATGGGCGGGCAGGGATGCGAGCGCGCTTTCGATTTCGGAACCAGTGGGACTGGTCATGAAAACGATGTCGGAGTAGCGCGCGGCGAAGTCGATGCCGGCATCCGATCCCGTGGCGTTCACGATCACCGGCCGGCCGAACGCCGGTTTTGGCGTGACGAACGCGTCCTGCAGCCGCCAGCGCGATCCTTCGTAGGAGAAATTCTCCGTCTCCGACCAAAGGCGTTCCACGACGCTCAGGAATTCGGCGGCTAGTTCGTAACGGTGATCGTGATTGATCCGCGACCATCCGAACATCTCATGTTCCACCGACCGGTGGCCGGTGACGACATTGACGCCCCAGCGACCCTTGGCGATGTGATCCAGCGTCGCTCCGAATATGGCGAAATGCAGCGGGTGCCAAGGGCCGTACAGGACGTGCACGGTGGAGATCAGCATGATACGCTGTGTGATCGCGGCCATGGCAGCCAGCGATATAAAGCTGTCCAGCGCCTGACCATTCAACACGCCGCCATAGCCGCCCTTGGGCAGCCACTGGGACCGGCCAAAGACGAGGTCGAACCCCAGATCCTCCGCCTGACGCACCAACGCGGCATTGTAGTCAAATCCCCAGTCCGTCGTCCGCGGCAGGGTCGATGCGCCCCAGCCACCGGCCTGGATCGGCAGGAACAGACCCAGCATCAACGGCTGGCGCAGCGCCTGCGACAGTGGGCTGTCCGGAAAATCGAAGCGCTGCTCCCAGATACCGCCTGGCGCGGAGCCGACCAGAACCAATCCCAGCGGCAGCCCGGCAACAAACGCGATCAGACTGGCGGCGATGGTCATTTCCAATGTGTCCTGCAGCGCCTGCAGGAATAGATCAGGCCAGTTGCCGTATAACCCAGCACTTCCACGCGCGACACACGCGCAGCAAGATATTCCCCGACGCGCCGAGCAAGCGGCTCGCCGGCGTCCCTGAAGGCCACGATAAAGCTGGCAACGGCTTGTTCCTGCACGTGCTGAACATCGGCCTGCAGCATGACCGGCAGCACGTCCAGATCGCGGGTCATCTCCGCCAGAACGGGACGCTGGGCGACCTCGCCTGACAGCAGTACGCGCAGCACCGGATGCGAACCCTGCGTCCAGCCATTCAGGAAACCATGACGCACGGTGCTGGGCAGGTCGCTGATCTGGCTACCGATCAGCCGCTGCGTGAGTTCCGCTTCCGGTGCCGCGAATATGCGCTGGACTTCGCCTTCCTCAACGATACGCCCCTGATCCATCACGATCACCCGATCCGCGATGGCGCGAACCACACTCATTTCGCGCGTGAGCAGAATGATGGTCAGTCCAAGGCGCCGATTGATGTCGCGCAGCAGGTCCAGGATCGACAGGGTCGTTTCGGGATCGAGCGCCGACGTTGCCTCATCGCAAAGCAGCAATGCCGGATGCGCCGCGAGTGCTCTGGCGATGCCAACACGCTGCTTTTGTCCGTCCGATAATTTGGCAGGATAGACCTGAGCCTTATCCGACAGGCCGACCAGCGCAAGCAGTTCCCGCACGCGTGCCGCCTGTTCCGGCCCGGTGATACCGGCGATTTTCAACGGCAGCGCGACGTTCTGCTCGACCGTTTTGGCCGACAACAGATTGAAATGCTGGAACATCATGCCGATGCGTCGGCGCACACGCTGCAACGCCGCCTCATTCAGCGGATCGATATCCCGGCCCAGAATTTCAACCCGGCCGCGATCGGGCTTCGCAAGACCGTTGAGACACCGGATCAACGTGGACTTGCCGGCCCCGCTGGCGCCAATGATGCCCAGGATCTCGCCAAGCTGAACTTCGAACGTAACGTCGTCCAGCGCCTGAATGGAGCCAAAGTTTTTGCTTGCGTTGCCGACCCGTACGACGGCGCCTTCGGGGACTGGCGGCGGAACGTGGCGATACGGCACCTCTTCCAGGATGCAGTCGTCGCAGGGAAGCGCATCAAACAGCGCCATCGCCTCCGGATGCCACCAGCCTATGCAGCAACTCATTGGGCCTACTCCGCTGCGGACTGTTGGGTGTGGAGGGCGGTGCGCCGGTGCGCCGCCGCGGGATGCGTCTCCGGCAGCCGGACACGCCCGAACAACTTCTGGCGGAGCGGGCCACGCGCGTATTGTTGCTTGTACACACCGCGGTCCTGCAGGATCGGCACCACCAGGTCGACAAAGTCCTCCAGCGTCTCCGGCGTAACGACGCGGCTCAGATTGAAGCCATCCACACCGGTTTCCTCAACCCAGGCGATCAGTTCGTCGGCGACCTCCTCAGCCGATCCGACGATCGGCGGTGTACGGCTGCCCAGGCCCATCTGTCCGATGATGCGCCGTAACGTCCAGGGATCACGGCTGAGCGTGGTAATCGATTCGACCGCCGAGTTGTTGGCATTGGTTTTTTCGTATCGGATCGGTTCATCCAGTTCGTAGCGGGACAGATCGATTCCCGTGGAACTGGAGAAATGCGCCAGCGCACCCTCGATGCTGGCGTGGCGATGATAGTCCTGGAATTTTTCCTCCGCTTCCAGGCGGGTTCGCCCCACGACAACAGTTCTGCCAAGAAAAACAAGGATATCGGCGGGATTGCGTCCATGTGCCGCGGCCCGGATCCTGATGTCACGAACCACCATTCGCGTGTTCGGCTTGTCCGGCCCGTTCACGAACACGCATTCAGCGTGCCGGGCGGCGAATTCCCGACCACGCGTGGACGATCCCGCCTGATACGACACCGGCGTTCGTTGCGGTGAAGGTTCGGCGAGGTGGATCGCATCCAACTGATAATGACGGCCGAAATGCCGCACCCGATGGACCTTGGACGGATCGGCGAAGACCCGGTTGGCGCGGTCCCGTAACACCGCGTCGTCTTCCCAGCTTCCTTCCCACAGCTTGTATACGACATCCATATACTCGTCGGCGACGTCGTATCGCCCGTCATGGTCCGGTTGGGCAGCCAATTCCATGCCACGGGCGGCGCTGTCCAGGTATCCGGTGACGATGTTCCATCCGAAACGGCCGCCCGTCAGATGATCCAGCGTGGATGCCCGGCGTGCGAACAGATACGGCGGCTCGTACGTCGGGTTACTGGTGACGCCGAAACCGATATGTTTTGTCACCGCAGCGATCACCGGCACCACCAGCATCGGGTCATTGACCGGGATCTGCACAGTACTCAGGATAGAGGCGGCGGGACTATACTTGTATACATCTCAAACCCTAATAATATCCACAAGAAAAATCCCATCGAACAGCCCGCATTCGGCAGTCCGAGCAAGGTCTTGCCAGTATTCGATGGTGTTGTGGGTGGCGGAGCGGTCGCGCGGATGCGTCCACATCCCATGCCGGATATGACCAATGCAGTTCATATCGAACGCATTCAGCCTGATTTGCTTTGCCATGGTTCGATGCCTGCTCAGAACGGGTCTGCCGCTCGGCTGGATTTGAATAACTGACGGGCTGAGCGGTACGCATAATCCAGGGTGGGCCATATGCTCTGGTCCATCTGGCTTACCCGGACGTCCACCGCGATGAAACGAACCCCAAGTTCGTGTTCCACCGCCGCGCCGAGGAATATACCGTCAACCTCGATCGGGCGGGAATACCGCATCGGCACCGACCGTTCTTCGGACGGGCGCGCGGCCGGCGCGTAGTTTTGCAGGTTGTGCCATACATTCATGACGAATGCCTTTATTCCGGAAAGGTCGTTACGCTGGGCATCCCACCAACGGGATGTGGTTTCACTGGATCAGCGACAACATCCTGCCCATATGGCAGGGACCAGGAGCGCAGAGCGATAGATCATGCCGGCCTCCATTCCACGACGGGAAGGGCGCATAAAGCGCCTTTAACGAATCTGTTATACGTCCTTAAAGTGCCTGTCAATCTATAATCACGTGACAGGAGCGTGAATAATGGAAACTACCTTTGCGTGTTTAGTCCGGCCGGCGCCACCGCATTGGCGACGATTTCGCCGAACGGACCCGCATTCCGCGCCGGGCCGCGATGATGTCCGGTTGTAGGCTTCAACGGCAGCAGCGGAAAAACCAGCTCTGCGAAACGGTAGCACTCTTCCAGATGGGGATAGCCGGACAGATAGACGTCGCAGTGTTCAGCCGCCACGTCCTGGTCGGCGTCGGACGATCCGCCAAAATACAGTGGCGGATAGGGCTTTTGCACCGGCGGATACAGCAGTTTGCCGCCCTCGACCCGCACATGCGCGCCGGTGAAATCGACCGTCTGGCCCTGCATGAGCAGCCGCCACACGGTCAGATATTCGGCGGTGGCCTGGTAGCGCTCGCCGTGGCCGAACCATACCCCATCCCCATGCATTTCGACCGGATCACCACCGACGACGACACTGATCAGAACCCGCCCCTCCGACAGCCGATCGAGCGTGGCTGCCATGCGCGCGGTCATGGAGGGTTCCGACAGGCCGGGACGAACCGCCACGAGGAAGCGTAGTTTCGAGGTCAGCGGCACCATCGCCGACGCGATGACCCAGGAGTCCTCACAGGACCGTCCGGTGGGCAGCAGCACGCCGAAATATCCCAGTTCGTCCGCGGCGCGGGCGATTTGGCTGAGGTAGCCAAGTGTGACATGCCGCGCACCGACCTCGGTGCCCAGGTATCGCCCATCGCCGTGGGTTGGCAGAAACCACAGTATGTCGGCGGCATAAGCAGGGGGTGGCGTAAGGGGCATGCAAAACTCCGGACGGGCATCGTTCAATATACATAATAGGGCAACGCCGTAATTGACTAACTACCAAAAATAGTGAGAACACGCGCATGATACCGGCTCCATGGTGCGCCGGATGCGACCGGGAGATTGACGACAATGTGTTGCCCCCTGGGTCAGGACAGCGAGCCGCCATGCGGCGCGAGTCGGCGATGACGACGATCGCCGTCATCGGTGCCGGATTCAGTGGCACCTTGCTGACACTGCACCTGCTGCGTCGCTGCCCGCCGCCGACGCGTCTGGTGCTGATCGAGCGTAACAGTCAGTTCGGCCGCGGCCTCGCTTATGCCACCGGCAATGCCAGCCACATCCTGAACGTGCCCGCCGCGCGGATGAGCGCATTCCATGACCGGCCGAACGACTTCCTGGATTGGTTGGCCATGCAGCCAGACTCGCAGGCCGCCGCCGAGGTCGGTCCAGGGACGTTCGCGCCGCGGCGTCAGTTCGGGGCCTACATCCGAGCTTTGCTCAACGATGAGATCAAACGCAGCGGGCGGGAGCGGCTGGAGTTGGTGAAAGGCGACGTGATCGGCCTGGACCAAACCGCCCATCCAATGGTTTTGACGCTGGATCGCAACCGCAGCGTGCAGGCTGATCTCGCGGTCCTGGCGATGGGCAATTTTCCGCCCGAACCGATGCCGGTTGCCAATCCGGGGTTTTACGACACGACGTTCTATCGTCCGGACCCATGGGCAGGCGATGCCGTGACAGACCTGGATCCGGATGCGTCCGTCCTGCTGGTGGGGACCGGCCTGACGACGGTGGACGTGGTGGTGTCCTTGCTGGATCAGGGCCATCGCGGTCCGATCCACGCGATATCCCGACGCGGCCTGTTGCCGCGCCGGCACGCGGGGGTGCCGGTGCCCGCCCCCGACCACGAACCCTATCCGACGTCCATCAACGCGCTGACCCGGTTCCTGCGCAATGAAACCGCGCGGGCCACCGCCCAGGGCAGCGGCTGGCAACCGGTGATCGACGAACTACGGCCGTTCATGGTCGATGTCTGGCAAACCATGAAGCTGGCGGACCGCAGGCGCTTCCTGCGCCATTTGCGGCCATGGTGGGACGTGCACAGGCATCGTATGGCCGCACAGGTCGCGGACCGCATCGATGCCGCGCGTGCCACCGGCCAGTTCCGCGTCCTGGTCGGGCGCGTGCGTGATTATGCGATCAAGGATGGTATCGTCGAGGTCCATTACCGGCCGCGGGGACGGGACGCGCTCGCGACGATATCGGTCGCCCGCGTGGTCAATTGTGCCGGCCCCGGCGCCGACTACGACCGGATCCAGGAACCGCTGATCCGGAACTTGCTGCGCGACGGCGTGGTCCGGCCTGATCCGCTTCGGCTGGGCCTTGACGTCACGGGAAGCTGCGCGCTGCTCAATCGCCAGGGTGCGATCTCGCGCCGGCTGTTCGCGGTTGGGCCGGTGACGAAGGGCACATTCTGGGAGATGACCGCGGTGCCCGATATCCGGCGGCAGACCGAAAAACTGGCCGAGTATCTGGCCGGGTTGGTCAAGGCGGCGCCGCCGGAAAAGCCTGGGTGATGGCTGGCCGGTCGCGCTTCAGAGGCCTTTTAGTCGATGGATAAAATACTGATCTGCTTGGTGAGCCCGGTGGGATTCGAACCCACGACCCCAAGATTAAAAGTCTCGTGCTCTACCACCTGAGCTACGGGCTCGCCGGCGCGCTTTGAACGCCATGCAGCGCCGCGGGTCAAGCATCCCCCGCGGTGATTGGAACAGACGCAGCCACGGCGCGCCGCTGACGCGCCGCCGCCTTTCAGACCGCGTCGGCCGCGACCGAGAGTTTCTCGATCTTGTCCGGGTTGGACACGGTGCCGCCGCCGCCGCTGCCGCGCTTGATCTGGTCGACGAACTCCATCCCTTCCACCACCTGGCCCCAGATCGTGTACTGGCCGTTCAGGTGGGACGCCGGCTCGAACATAATGAAGAACTGGCTGTTCGCGCTGTGCGGGCTTTGCGACCGAGCCATGCCGCATGCGCCGCGCACGAACTTCGCCTTGTCGGTGAACTCGGCGCGAATGTTGTCGAGGTCGCTGCCGCCGGTGCCGGTGCCGGTCGGGTCGCCGCCCTGCGCCATGAAGCCCTCGATGACGCGGTGAAACACCGTGCCGTCGTAGAAACCCTTCCGCACCAGCGTCTTGATCTGCTGAACGTGCATCGGTGCAATGTCCGGCAGAAGCTGGATCACCACCCGGCCCTGTTTCAGGTCCAGATACAGCGTGTTCTCGGGGTCGAGTGCCGGCTTCGAGTCGCTCATGGTTCCTGTCTCCTTCAAAAACTACTTCACGTCCGCGGCCACACGCATATGCACGATGCGGTCGGGGTTGGACACGGCCCCGCTGCCGGGGGCGCCGCGCTTGATCTGATCGACATAATCCATGCCCTGCACGACGCGACCCCAGATCGTGTATTGCCCGTCCAATGAGGCCGCCGGCGCAAACATGATGAAAAACTGGCTGTTGCCGCTGTTCGGATCGGAGGTGCGGGCCATGCCGCAGACGCCGCGCACGAAATG
>Ga0182012_10001870_pt1 | contig 22928 bp, 15 predicted proteins | sample 612S2SmetaG_FD_120486 | JGI IMG/M metagenome (GOLD analysis project Ga0182012, IMG submission 120486) | Permafrost microbial communities from Stordalen Mire, Sweden - 612S2S metaG | ecosystem: Environmental > Terrestrial > Soil > Wetlands > Permafrost | place: Sweden: Stordalen | collected... | reverse complement strand
TGCAGACGGACACTCCATTCCTGCAAGTAGTAGCTAGCATTGTTGCTGGATACGTTTAGACTGTGTTCGTAGTCAGCGCGTGGTTTGGCGCTGAAGGAAACGATTGAATTTCCCAGTTGGAGGTTAGGGCGTAACGCGGCACGGAAGTCTTCATCCGGGAAAGCTGCTAGTTGATTGTTCGGATTGAAGACACTGTTGTTTCGGATTGCGCTATATGTTCCATAGCCAAGCACCTGGGTGCCGAACGCGAAGTGCCAGGAAGATAGCTTGTCGTTTTGCTCTAGATCTTCCTTGGATGTTGGAGAGTCGGAAGAAGGCGTTGTTGCTTCAGCAGGCTTGATTAATGCGGGCGGTGGTGGCGGTGGCGGAACGGTTGGAGTTGGGTCGCCATGCTCGGCGGCACGGATGTCATCGGCAATGTTGGCGGTTTCTTCATGACGATCAACGAGCATCCTGGCGGTTGGTTCAAGAAGATTTCGCTTCTGCCGGTACAGAATATTGTCGGGGTCTCGCTTGGCGGCCTCTTGGTAGAGGAGATAGGGACGGACAATTTCGCCTGCCTCTGATCCGAGTTTGGCTCTTTCGGCAAGCAGCCGAGCTACAAGCGCGTCGTGTTCGGACACTGCCGCAAGGCTCGGCAGAGCCATCAGCAGAACGAGAGAGAGCGAACGCCGAATTGTGCTAGCGAACCAGTAGGTCGACATTGAACTCCGAAGGTGGAATGTTGGCGGCTCTCACGTCTGAGTATTCAAGCGTTGTGACGTTTCCGGCGTTGAGGGCGTCGGAAATCACCATTCGGCTGATGAAGGGAATCTGGGCTCCTTTGTATGAGATGTGATTTTGGTAAACGAACGTGGCGCTCTTGAAGAGTTTGCCTGAGACGGAATAGAATTCGGCTTTAACGCCCAAATTGCGTTTTAGAGAGATCCAGTAGAGGATTTGATCGTAGGTAACTCCTTTGTTGGCGGCTTTGAGGCGCAGCACCGCGCACTGCTCGGCCCCGCAAGCTTCTTCGCGTTCGATGGTGGCGCTGTAATCAGCCGCATAGTTTGTGGCTGCAATATCACCGTTTGCTGCTTGGCCGCTGAGCTTTTGGCGGGCAGAGATAGGTACGGGCCGTTGGACGCCGGGCTGCGAGAACCACATGGTGTTACCGGTCATAAGTAGTTTTTGTCCGCGCACACGAGCCGGGGCGAGGAACTCTACTAAACTGCTTTGGCTCACAGCCTTTACGGTGAGATCGTTGTCTTGTTGCTTGCCGTCCTGCATGGTGGACACGCTGATCTTCCAGGAGATACCTGGCAATCCGCCGCCACGGGCGACATCGCTGGACTTAAGAATCGCCTGCGCGTCCGCAGCGCTCATGGCCGAAGCCGAAAGGCAAGTAAGCAGGCCAAAAAGAAGGGTGGCTTTCATTTGCGTTAGTGGACGGGCCAAGTTGGGCCGGCTCCCTTGTGCTTGCTCAAAATCAGGGCTGCATTGTTGCCGGCATCTGAACTGCCCGTGAGCAGAATATTCTTGATATCAAAATGGTCAGGCTGGGAGTATACGAAATTCCAATCAGAGGACGGGTGCGTCGGCACCGCCATCGGATAAGCTTCACCATGCTGGAGGCTCATCGCGGCAGCAGCGAGCGAAAACCCGGCGGAGGCGGATTCGGCTAAGCCGGTATTTGGCAACACACAACTGAGCGGCACCGTGCGATCAAGAACTTGCGAGAGGGCACGCAGTTCTCGTTTGTCATGGCAAGGAGATCCGCTACCGTGGCCGTAAATCATATCTATGTCGGCGGGGGCGAGATGCGCTTCACGCAGGGCTTGTCGAATGGATTCCGAAAGCCAAGCGCCATTTGCTTGCGCGGAACCATTCAGTTCGGAATCGGAGGTAAGCCCGTAACCGGACAGATAAAGACGGGAGGAGTCCGGATTGTCCTCTTGAGATTTCTCGAGCACAAAGGCGGCTGCGCCTTCTCCCATGACTGCGCCACGCGAGGCTGAGTCATAAACCATAGAGTCGACAGTCCCATTCGAAGGTGCTAGTTTGCCCGAGTCAAAGAACAGGCGGTAGAACAGGGGCGACAGTTCATCGGCGACAACAACCACGATTGCCTGCTGCGTTGGGTTGCATCGCAAAAGCTCAAAAGCGTGAATAATCGCCTGCAGGCCGCCGCCGCGACCACACACCAGGGTTGAGGCAGAGCCCCGCAAATTGAACATCTTAGAAACAACGCCACCGAGAGAACTCATCACGAGATTTGGAAAGTGCATGGGACCGGTCTTCTCCCAGGCACCTCCCAGGGCGCTTTTCATGGCTTGTTCGAAGCTATTTACGGCGCCCCTAGTTGTGCCGGCCACCAAGCCGACTCTGCTCATGTCCACTTCACGTTCCACCAGTCGCGATTGAGCTAGGGCTTCAGCAACGGCGACGGCGGCGTATTGAAAGCAGAGATCGGCGCGGCGCAGGTTGAGTGTCGGCGCAATTTTGCGAGGTTCAAAGTTGCGCACCATGCCTGCCTGAAGATCCTGCGGACCCGATGTTGCAAAGCGATCAATCGGGCCTATTCCGCTGCGTCGCGCTAGCAAGGCGTCTCTGAAAGCGTCAGCGCCGATCCCTGCAGCCGAGACAACTCCTATTCCTGAGATTGCAATTCTCACTGACTTCTGTTGATTGGAAGAGATTAGTTCCCGGCTGCGACCTCCCATAACAACTACGTTCACTCCGCCAAAGCCCGCTGACTGAGCCGAGAAATGAGTAATCTCTGAATCTCTTGAGTGATTAGGCACGTAGTCCAGGTCACAGCCTGCGCGCGCACCGATGTAATTCGCGGTCGGCGGCAAAAAGCTGTGATGCATGCCAATTATGGAGGTTATGACGCCCATCGCGCCCGATGCACCGAGGGTATGTCCAGTGAAGGATTTCACGGAACTCGCGGGAGGAATGGCTTTATGCGCAAAGAATCGCTTGATAGCTATGGTTTCTGCAGCGTCGTTGGCGCGCGTTCCCGTCCCGTGCAGATTGGCATAACAGAAATCGCGTTCCGAGTCCACCCGTCCACGAGATGCTGCCATCTCCAGAGCTCGTAACAGTCCTTCACCCGAAGGTTCGGGCTCGGTGATGTGATAGCAATCCCAAGAAGATCCGCCGCCGTATAACTCTGCCCAGATAGGTATGTTCCTCTGTACAGCATCAGCGCGCCGCTCCATTACGATGACAGCGGCGCCTTCTCCGAGAGATATCCCGATGCGTTCGCTAAAAGGTCCACAGGGCCCCTCTGACACGGCGCCGAGTGCTCGAAAGCCAGCGTGCGTCAGCTTGGAAAAGCCATCCATGCCACCGGCCAATACATAGTCTGCTTTGCGGGATTGCAACAAATCCATGCCGCAAAGGATGGCTGCGCTGCTTGAACTGCAGGCAGTAGAGATGGTTAAAACCGGGCCGTGGATGCCCAACTGGCGCGCCACAAATTCAGTTTGGCGAAAGTGTGGAGATGTTTCGAGAATGCGAAACGAGGCCTCGCAGGTTTCAAAGCTCTGCGGATTCTCAATACAGTGATCTATCTGCGAACGGCCGCCATGACTTGTTCCGAGTATGAGGGCGACCCGGCTTCCCTCGGGCTTGGATGATTCGGAGGGAAAAGCATCTTGCCAAGCGGCGCGGCTCGCTTGCAGAGCTAACAATGCAGCGCGGTCTACGGTTGACGGTTGGTCGTCGCCGGCTTCTAGCTCAACCATTCCAGCCCAAATTGTCTGTCCGGGGAAGATGCCCGTTTGTTCACGAATGCCAGAAACACCGGCGCGCAAGTATTCAGCGAAGACGGCTGCTGTATTGCCGACTGCGGAGCGAACACCGATACCAGTGATACAAATTTGGGCGCTCATCAATAAGAGTTATTCAGGGATACCCAGAACCATAGCCGAGCGGTTGCCTATCTCAGATGAGCCAAAGACGAGTGACTTCCGAAAGGAGACGGGCGCATTTTTGTTTCCTGCCGACTGCAAATACACTTTCTTGTCAAACAATCCCATTGCGCCCATGGCGAGTGCGGCGGCTCCGCTACTGGCAAGCCCCAAGCCCAGCAGGGTCACGGGCGAACTGAGAGGAACTGAGCGACCCAAAACGGCTTCAAACGAAGCTTGCTCGACCTCGTCATAAATGGGAATGCCACTGCCGAGACCTACAGCGAAATCGATTTCATTCGGGGCCGTGTGCGCATCGCGTAAGGCCGTTGACATACATTTCTCGATCCATTTACCGTCAATGTTTGGATCAAGGGCGTTTCTTGTGTCGCAAGTGGAACCACACCCGAGAATCTCCGCGTAGATGCGTGCGCCCCGAGCCTTTGCACTTTCTAATCTCTCGAGAACAAGCGCTACACTACCTTCGCCCAACACGAAGCCTTGCGAATTCGCCTGATAGGGCTTCATGTCGGACGCCTCTGCCGGCATGAGACCAACCAGATCAAGGGTTCGAAATAGGCGCTTCGAGATTTCATCGGGTGCGACCACGATGATCTGGTCTTCTTTTTTGCTGGCGCGCAGCATCTCAAATGCGTGAATAGCGCCAACTAAGCCGGCACCAACTCCGTCGGCAATGGTGCTGTTAATTCCTTTGAGCGAGAGAGTCTGGCAGACTTGGCCTCCGACAGTTGACATCACAACGGCGGGGAAATACTTGGCTCCTACTCCCTCAATGCCCTTTTCTTCTAAATCCTTCTCGAACAATGCCGTGGTACCCACTGGCCCAGCTGCCAGTGCCAACACGGACCCGATTCGTTCTGGGTTAACCGCACAGGTAGAGAGGCAGGAGTCGGTGTAAGCGAGCCCTGCGGAGACAGAGGCGTACTGGTTTAGGAGGTCGAGACGGCGAACATCGAGAGTTGGAGTCAATTGGCGCGGTTTGAAGTTGCGCACCAGGCCCGCGTATTTACTTGTGCAGTCGCTCACATCGAAACGATCGGGCTTAGAGAACTGAGGGTTGTTTCCTGCAAGTGCTTCGCGGAATTCTTGCACGCCGCAGCCGGCTGGCGAGACGATCCCAATGCCAGTAATAACGATGCGCGAGATATCACGTGCCTTCTTGGTGGCGCGGGGCACGAGCCGACCAGCAACCACGGTATTCACACCTCCGAAGGCCGCGGAATTGGTTAAGAAGAAGTTAACATCGGCTTTACGTGCCTGATTCGGGACATAGTCTAAATCACAGCCGGGGCGCGCCGTGACGAACTGGAGCGTGGGAGGAAGAAAGCCATCTCTGGCTGCCAGCAGACACGTGATAAATTCCAAAATCCCTGCCGCACCCAGCGTGTGCCCATAGAAGGACTTAGTTGAACTCATGGGCGGAGGGGTGCGCTTGTCGTTACATAAATCGCTAACTGCCAAACTTTCCGCCGTATCGTTGTCACGCGTACCTGTGCCGTGCGCGTTCACGTAATCAATATCGTCGACGGTAGCTTCCGAGCGGAGCAGCGCTTCCTCCATTGCTCGACGCAGACCCTCGCCCGATGGATGCGGCGATGTGATGTGATAAGCATCTCCGGTACATCCATACCCAGCTATCTCGCCGTAGATTTTTGAGCCGCGCTTTTGTGCCCGTTCGAGTGACTCAAGCACCACGAAGCCCGCGCCTTCGCCGAAACTCACGCCCGTGTTCGTGCTGAAGGGAGAACAAGGTTCAGGCGGCATTGCTCCCAACGCGTAAAACCCGGCAAACGTGAGATACAACAGGCCATCCGCACCGCCCACTAAAGCAACGTCGGCCTTACCTGCTTGCAGTAACTCGAACGCGTACGCAAGCGCGGTAGTGCTGGATGCGCAAGCAGTGGATATCGATGCCTGTAGGCCATGAATATTTAGTTCTTTTGCCACCTTTGCCGTCTGGACAGTGCGAACATGGCTTATCTCGCGAATTGCACGGTCCACCTCGGGCATGTCCGCGACGTCGGGAAGGGGAAAGGCCCCCGAACATACTCCCGTGATTAATGCGATTCGTTCAGGCGCTAATTGGGAAAAGTCGAGCTTGGAATCGGCAACAGCTTCCCGGGCGGCGATCAGTGCGAACTGGGTAGTGCGGTCGAGATGGGCCTGCTCTTCCGCTGAGAAACATGCATTCGGATCGTAATTGATTTCGGCGGCGTGGCGCACTTTCAAGTTGGCAGTATCGAAAAGTGTGATTGGACCGATACCCGAACGCCCTGCACGGAGACTCTGCGCCATTTCGTCGGAATTTTTTCCAATGGCGCTGAAACTCCCGACACCTGTAACTACGACGCATACCCCTGGTCTCTGCATTGTCTCCACAAAGGTCGCCTAACAAACCGAACCGTTTTCCAAGACTAAATGGTTTTTATCCATTGATCAAGGATTACCAGTTTGGGTAGTCCTGAGAGTTGGAGTACTAGGATTGCTTTTCCCTGGTACTGGCGGGCGTTAGGGATCTGCTAACGTTGGGGAAAGTGAGTGCAACGTGCTCTTTCGAGCAACCTTTTTCGACAGACACGCCTCTTTCCCCAGTCATTGAACTTGTAAGCGTGGTTAAACGCTTTGGGGCCGTGCAAGCTTTGGAAAGCTTGAGTTTAGCGGTAAAAAAAGGTGAGATATACGGTCTTCTTGGGCCAAATGGAGCGGGTAAATCCACCACTATTAATCTGATTTGCGGATTGCTCAAACCCACAAGCGGTTCGATCACGGTGGCAGGCTTCGATATCCTGAAAAACGCGATTCGCGCGAAGGGTTCGATTGGGGTGGTACCGCAAGAGCTCGCTCTGTATACGGAACTCAACTCTCGACAAAACTTGAAATTCTTTGGCCGCCTCTATGGCCTCGGCGGTTCATTTTTAGAGGCGCGTATCAATGATTTGCTGGCAATGGTTCATTTGGATGGCCGCGACACAGCGCCTGTGGGCACTCTTTCGGGCGGTATGCAGAGACGTTTGAACATCGCAGCGGCTTTGTTGCACCGTCCCGCGGTTGTGCTGATGGATGAACCCACGGTGGGATTAGATCCGCAGAACCGTGCGAACATCCTTGACATTGTAGAAGCAATTGCAGCTGACGGTGCGGCGGTACTTTATTCCACGCATTACATGGATGAAGTAGAGCAAATTTGTCATCGTATCGGCATCATTGACCATGGCAAGTTGTTAGTGGAGGGATCGCTTGACGAATTGCGATCGCAAGCCGGCGGGAAAGAAATCCTGACTTTGCGTGGCACTTTTCACACGACTTCGGCCGCGGAGGCTTTTGAGCTCCGGCAAGGTGAAAGCGTGGTGAAGTGTTCGGCGGAAGAAATCGTGCTGAATCTGATTGGCGCCGAAGGCCGGCTTCCCTCTTTGTTAGCTGCTGCTGCAAGAGCAGGAGAAGTTCGCGAAGTTTCAATGAACAGACAAACCTTGGAGTCGCTGTTCATCCAACTCACCGGGCGTGAGTTGCGAGAATGACCGAAACTTGGGTGATAACGTCTCATTACTTCCAGCGAATGGCGCGCAAGCCATTCCTGATTGTATTTTTGTTGGCTATCCCGTTCACGCTATTACTAGCGGAGTTTGCGGCGTTTGGCCGTACCGAGGTGAAGAAGACGATTACACCACAGGCGATCTGGTTTAGGAGCGACGGCATTGCGTCTCCGGTGGCGGACCGCTTTGTGTCTTGTTTGGCAGGTCAGTCTGGCCGTCCTCTTCAGATAGAAGAGGTGAGCCGTGATGTGAATCCTCCGCGCGACGTGCCGTTCATCACGGTGGCTGCGCGGTCGCCCCTTCGCTTGAGCCTGCAGGGTCCCAACAGCGGACCGGCTTTTCTGCTGGCCAAAAGCGTGATGAAGATTTGCGCGGCACGAGCGTCACAATCCTCAGTGCCAATCTATGCGGTCAACCTACAGAGGGCCGCGCCAGAACCAAGAGCGGGCGCGCTCAAGAGCAGAGCTTTCTTTGCTCGCTTTTTCCCGGGACTTGCACTTTTTGGAGCGCTGTTTCTGTGTCAATCGATGGCCTCATTGGTTTGGCGCGACCAGGAGCTCACAGTTCAGCAGCGCTTATTGACGATGCCGGTTCGCCCATCCGCACTCGTGTTCGGACCCGTTTTGTTCTTGACCAGCGGGGCATTACTGGCGCTGTTGCTGCTGTTGGCGGTGTGCGCGTTCGGTACGAATCCGTCTGCTCTTCTTTTCCCCTCGCTCTGGGCTATCGCCATAGGCTTTGCGCTCTGCTCGGCAGGCTTACAACTGAGTTTAGGATTCTTGGCGCGAAGTCAGCGGGCGGCGCAGGCGATGAGCGCGTCGTCTAATATGATGCTGGCTTTTTTCGGTGGAGGGTTTGTGCCTCTATCTTTGTATCCGCCGTTGTTGCGAAATGCCGCGTACGGTTTGCCAAATGGAGCCGCACAGGCGGGAATCACTCAGTTGTTCGAGGGGGAGGGGCATTCACCGGCGCTCTTGTGGCGAGTGAGTACTGTTTTTCTTTGGGCGGCCGTGCTGGTTTGTACGGCCATTGCGTTGCAGGGGCGCCGACTACGCAGTTAACTTGACGATGATTGTATGCTGACAACCTTCGCCATCGCGCAAAATGATCTTGCTCGCTACGCGAAAAATCGCATGGCCATTTTCTGGACTTTTCTGGGACCTGCGGTTTGCATGTGGTTCTTCGGTTTTCTAACTCCTCCTTCGTCCGGCTTGGTGCCTGTGACAGTTGTGCATCGCGATGCGCAATCGAAAACTTCAGATTTACTGATTGCTTCGCTCCGCCGCGATGGCCACTTCGTTACTGAGTCGAGTGAAATCCCTCGCAGTGGACTCAGCATCGAGGTGGGAACTGCTGGCTCGGCTTCCTCAGTTCCAGCGATCACTCTCCACACGGGAGATCACGAAGACGAAGCGGAACGGTCTTTGAGATTTGAAGTGGAAGCGGCTGTCGCACCCAGTGTAGAGCAGTCTCAGGTGATTTTGAGTCTCCCCCCCGCTGCGAAGCAAATAACGGGAGGTTTTCAGCGCACTGTTCCCGCCTACCTGATTATGTTCCTGACAATGAATCTGCTGATGTCGGGCGCCACCTTCGCCGAAGAGCGCGCAAGCGGACGAATGCGGAGATTGTTAACGGCACCCATTCCCGCACTGAGCATAGTGTTAGGTCGCTTAGGTTCGAGATTGATTGTCGCGTGGTTGCAAATGCTATTGCTTTTTTCGATCGGTGTCTTCGTGCTGCGAATTCAATGGGCGAGTCATCCGCTGAGTCTGGTTCTCGTTCTTTCGCTCTATGTTTTTGCGATGGGCAGCATAGGTGTATTGATTGGTGCACTGTTCAAGGATCCAGACCACGCCGCGGCCTTCGCTATGTGGTGCGCGCTTATTTTGGCGCCGCTCACAGGGCTTTGGTGGCCCATAGAATTGATGCCTGCGCCACTTCAACTGCTAGGCCAGTTACTGCCCACGGGATGGGTCATGCAGAGCGTGAATTCGATGCTGAGTGCCGGCTCCGGCATTGGCGATTTTCCCTGGACCGTCTTCGGATTGATTCTTGTAGCTGGTTTGGCAATTTGGTTAAGCACAAGGCGTTTAGCGCGACCAGCAGCGCGGCAGGCGCATTGATTTCAGCGTGATCCGGAGCTTCGTCGATACAGGTGTTCGCATGCTAGTCTGGTTTCAAGCTTTTCATTCAAAGAGCCCATTCTTGAGTCTTTCTCCCGCCGGTAACATTCGGCTTAACAATTAGATTGTGTACTCAGCCTAATGCAAAAGACCTCTCGTATTTTTGTAGCCGGTCATCGCGGACTCGTTGGCTCGGCCATCGTGCGCAATTTAGAGGCGCACGGTTTTCAGCATCTGATTTTGCGCACGCGTGCGGAGGTTGATCTGCTGAACGCCGATGCCGTGAATGGCTTTTTCGCGAAAGAACGACCCGAGTTTGTGTTTTTGGCCGCAGCCAAAGTGGGCGGTATCCTGGCGAACTCCACCTATCCCGCCGATTTCCTGCGAGACAACTTAGCGGTCCAAAATAATGTGATTGATGCCGCCTACCGTTACGGCGCAACGAAGCTGCAGTTTCTAGGCTCGTCTTGTATCTATCCCAAAATGGCACCACAACCGTTGAAGGAAGAATATCTACTAACTGGGCCGCTTGAGCCGACCAATGAGTGGTATGCCATTGCGAAAATCGCCGGCATCAAACTGTGCGAAGCTTACCGCCAGCAGTACGGCTTCAATGCGATTTCGTTGATGCCTACGAATTTATATGGCCCGGGCGACAATTTTGATTTGCAAACTTCCCATGTGCTGCCTGCTTTGATCCGCAAATTTCATGAAGCAAAGTTGAATGATACGAATGAGGTGACGCTGTGGGGCACTGGTACCCCTAAGCGTGAGTTCTTGCATGTCGATGATCTGGCATCGGCCGCGGTCTTTCTGATGCAGAACTACAATGACAAGCAGTTTTTAAATGTGGGCGCGGGTGAAGATCTCACAATTGCCGAACTGGCGAAATTGGTAGCAGGCGTTGTTGGCTTTAAAGGCAAAACGCTGTTCGATCCGTCGAAGCCGGACGGTACACCGCGAAAACTGATGGATGTTTCGCGACTGCATGCACTCGGCTGGCGGCATCAGATTGAACTCGAGGCTGGGCTGCGCTCCACCTACGAATGGTTTCTCGCTAGCAAAAATTCTTAGCTCCGATTGGCCTTTGACGTATGATCGAGCAGAACCTGATTATGCGTAAAGATCTGACATTTCTGTCGTGCGCTGTTTGCTTGTTTGCGAGTGTCGTGCACGGGCAGCAAATCAAACCACCGGCGAGTTGTGATGCACTGCAGAAGATCCCACCTGCTGCTGTTCTTATCTTGAGCACGGAGGAAGTAGCGGAGGGAACGCGTGTCAACGGGAATGGCGTGGCTATGCCTGCCCATTGCTTAGTGCGTGGCGAAGTGAACAAACATACCGGAGCGGACGGCAAGTCCTACGGCGACCTTTTCGAGTTACGAATGCCGAAAGATTGGAATGGACGATTGCTGTTCCAAGGCGGTGGTGGCTTGGACGGGGTTGTCCAACCGGCGATTGGCGCTAGCGGCGCGCTCGACCGTCCGGCCATACTGCGCGGCTATGCAGTTGTCTCCACAGATGGGGGGCACGAGTCTAATCCCAATGCACACGGGATCGACGGTTCCTTTGGTTCCGACCCCGGGGCGTTGGCGGACTATGAATATCGGTCGACTCAATTAGTGACCGATGCAGCCAAAGCAATTCTTGCGCGTCACTACGGCGAAGGGCCAAAGCATTCCTATTTTCGTGGCTGTTCTAATGGCGGCCGCGAGGGGCTGATGGCGGTTCAACGCTATCCGCAATATTTTGATGGCGTCATTGCGGGAGCTCCGGCGTTTCATCTCACGCGGGCGATGATTGCCGAAGCTTGGAGCAGTATGCAATTTGCAGCGATTGCTCCGAAGGACGCGCAAGACCGACCGAATTTGGCGAACGCACTCTCTGACAGCGATTTGCAGTTGGTAGCGCACGGTGTGTTGGCTAAGTGCGATGAGTTGGATGGAGTCAAGGACGAGTTGATTTCGAATCCAGAGGCATGTAAATTCGATCCCGCAGTGTTGCGGTGTGCGGGAGCCAAGACCGAAAGCTGTTTAAGCGAAGGCCAAGTCACTGCGCTGAAGATGGCCATGGGCGGTCCGGTAGATTCACATGGCAAACAGCTATATTCAAATTGGCCCTACGATAGTGGCCTGGCGGGTGCGGGGTGGCGCGCTTGGATTTTGGGCAGCGAGACAATGCCTTCCTTTAACACGGTGATTTTTCCGCCGGCGATCAACGGCATGGCGCTCGCGGGCCAACGGCCTCCGATTGATATCTTTCATTTTGACTTTGATCATGATGCAGCTCGCTTGAACAAAGCGGCTGCGGCGAACTTGAATTCGGATGCGACGAATCTGGCAGCGTTTCGGAAGCACGGCGGCAAATTGATTCTATATACCGGAATGAGTGATCCAGTGTTTTCCGCGAACGATTTGATTCGCTATTACAAGGACGTGACAGCGGCGAATGGCGGAGAGAAAGAAACGCTCGGATTCGCGCGTTTGTTCCTCCTGCCCGGTGTGAATCACTGTGGCGGTGGACCGGGACTGGATAGCTTCGATTCACTGACAGCTCTGGAGGAGTGGGTGGAAGAAGGATCGGCGCCAGGACATATCATTGCGAAGGGCAATGCTTTTCCCGGGCGCACTCGGCCACTGTGTCCATATCCGCTCACTCCACACTACAATGGCTGGGGCAATCCGGAAAACGCAGTGTCATTCGTCTGTCATAACTAACTCGGGAATATCATGAGGATTGTTGATATCCGTGCCACCACAGTTACGGTTCCATTGGAAGCGGCGCTGCGCCATGCGAACGGCTGTCACTGGGGCCGCTTCGTCCGTACCATCGTGGAAGTGGAGACTGATAATGGCCTGATTGGTTTGGGAGAAATGGGAGGGGGTGGGGAGTCAGCGGAGGCGGTGTTTCGTTCGCTGAAGAGCTACCTAGTTGGGCATGATCCGGCGCGCATGGAAGAGATGCGCTTCATCGTTGCGAACCCGACGGCGTCCCTCTATAACAACCGGACGCAGGTGCTGGCTGCACTCGAGTTTGCTTGTCTTGATATTGTCGGGCAAGCTTGGGGTGTGCCGGTGTATCAGATACTGGGCGGTAAGTTGCGCGACCGCGTGCCGTTCGCTTCGTATTGTTTTTTTCGGTATGCGAATCCACAGACGGGTGCAACGGAGGTTCGCACGGCCGATCAAGTGGTGGCATTTGCGCGTGCGGCCAAAGAACGCGATGGATTCACCACCCACAAAATGAAGGCCGGGGTTTTTCCGCCCGAGCACGAGTTAGAGCTTTATCGCGCGCTGGCGCAGACATTTCCGGAAGATAAAGTTCGCTTTGATCCAAATGGCGTCTGGTCTACGGAACAAGCGATTCGTTTTGGACAAGGTATTGAAGGACTGAACAACGACTATCTGGAAGATCCAGTTTACGGTATGAATGGCATGCGACGGACTCGCGGAAAGGTCCGCATGCCGCTGGCGACCAACACGGTTGTGGTGAATTTTGAACAGCTCGCGGCGAATATTCTTGATCCGGCGGTCGACGTGATTCTGTTGGATACTACGTTCTGGGGTGGGATTCGTCCCTGTATAAAGGCTGCTGGCGTTTGCGAGACCTTTCAGGTGGGAGTGGCAGTTCATTCTTCGGGAGAACTCGGCATACAGTTGGCCACCATGTTGCACCTAGGTGCCGTGATTCCGAATCTGTCGTATGCCGCGGATGCGCATTACCATCACTTGACCGATGACATCATTGAAGGCGGATTGATGCGTTACGAGGGCGGAGCAATCCAGGTTCCCGTCGGGCCGGGCTTGGGAGTTAAGTTGAATCGCGATAAGTTGCGTGAGTATCAAGAGCTTTACAAGAAGTTGGGAGGTTACCCATATGATCAAGATCCGGCGCGGCCGGGTTGGGCGCCAGTGTTGCCGAACGATCGGTGGGCCGATCCGAATGATGACAGATATCCGGTCGCATTAGGCTAGCTATGGGGAGAAGCTGTCTTGATTTGAGCGGCAAGGTAGCAGTTGTTTTAGGCGCGTCTTCAGGGCTGGGGAAAGCGATCAGCTTGGGATTAGCCGAACACGGTGCCGATGTAGTCCCCACCGCGCGTCGGACGGAGATGGTAGGGGAGGTTTGCACCCAGGTCGGAGCACTCGGACGCAGGACCCTGGAGAAGACTTGCAATGTGGGCGATCGCACATCTGTCCGCAAATTGTGCGATGCCGTAGTGGCAGAATTTGGGCGCGTGGACATCTTAGTGAATGCGGCCGGCCAGACGTTTCGCAAGCCCACACTTGCAGTGGAAGATGCCGATTGGGAGGCGCTCTTCGAAACCAATTTGACCGGTGTCCTCCATTGCTGCCAGGAGTTCTATGCACCGTTGAAGCAGAGTGGCGCCGGTCGAGTTATTAACATTGCTTCGTTGGGATCGTTCGTGGCGTTTCACGAAGTGGCGGCCTACTGCGCCTCGAAGGCGGCGGTTCTTTCCCTGACGCGCAGCTTGGCTTGTGAATGGGCGCGCGATGGTATTTGTGTAAACGCAATCGCACCGGGAGTGTTCCCTACGGGGTTGAATGCGCACTTGCTGATGGGCACCGAACGGGGCCGTGAGATCTTACAGCGGACTCCTATGAAGCGCTTCGGAGACCCACGAGAGCTCATAGGCGCAGCGGTGCTGCTTGCATCGGAAGCGGCTAGTTTCATGACGGGTGAGTGTCTAGTGGTGGATGGCGGCTACCTTGCGTCAGGTGTGAACTCATGAGACTCTTGCTCGGTTTTGTATTGCTTATTTCTTTGGTCCATGCGGAGACCGGACACGATGCGTGGCTGCGGTATCAGCCTCAATCGGCGAAGTTGCCGAGTACCGTTGTGAAGCTGGGCGAGGAGGCCGAGCTAAGTTCCGCCGCCAAAGAGATGTCGCTTGCGCTGAGTGGGTTTCACGGCAAGGCAACTGGCAGCGGCTCTGTTGTTCTTGGAACGGTTGCACAGGTTAAACAGAAGTTCCCTGAGATTGCGTTGCCTGCCGAATTGACCGGTGATTCATATTTTGTTAAATCGATAAAGCTTCGCGGGCGTCCTCTTTTCGTGATTACGTCAGCCACTCCTCGCGGTGTCTTATACGGTGCATTTGCCTGGATTCGACATGCAGCGGAAGGGGATAATCTGGACACTTTGGAGGAGACATCCACTCCGGCCAAAACAGTGCGCTGGGTCAACCAATGGGACAACTTGGATGGCACGATTGAGCGGGGATATGGTGGACGTTCGATTTTCTTCGAGAACAATAATGTGACTGCCGATCTGACTCGTGCGAGTCAATACGCGCGTCTGCTGGCTTCGATAGGGATCAATGGCTGCACGGTCAACAACGTGAATGCTAATCCGCGCGCGTTGACCACGGAATTTCTTCCTCAGATTGCGCGTATTGCCGATGTCTTTCGCCCTTGGGGCGTGAAGCTTTCTCTCTCCGTAGACTTCGCGAGTCCCAAAACGATTGGTGGACTTGACACCTTTGACCCGCTAAATGCGCAAGTCATCGCTTGGTGGCAAGCTAAAGCAGATGAGATTTACAAGCTGATTCCTGATTTCGCGGGGTTTGTTTTGAAGGCCGATAGCGAAGGTCGGGTCGGTCCATCCACTTATGGGCGTACGCATGCCGAAGCTGCCAATCTGCTGGCTGGTGCCGTGAGGGCGCACGGCGGCATTGTCGTGTACCGCGGCTTTGTTTACGATCATCACGCCGACTGGCGCAACTTGAAGAACGATCGCGCCCGCGCAGCCTATGACAATTTCGCACCATTGAATGGCAAATTTGCCGACAACGTGTCGGTTCAGGTGAAGTACGGTCCTATCGATTTTCAGGCTCGCGAGCCTGTATCGCCTCTCATTGGTGCGTTAACACAAACGAAGCAGACGCTGGAGTTGCAAATTACTCAGGAATACACAGGCCAGCAGCGCCATATCTGTTTCCTAGCACCAATGTGGAAACAGGTTTTGGATTTCGATATGCGAGTTGGAGGTGCTCATACGCCCGTGGCGTCTTTGGTTTCGGGCTTCGTCGGCGTGGCTAACGCGGGCCTCGACTCAAACTGGATGGGAGCCGACTTGGCTATGGCTAATCTCTATGCGTTTGGGAGGTTAGCCTGGAATCCGCGCTTTAGTGCCGAAGAAATCTCCCAAGAGTGGACGCGGCAAACGTTTGGTAATGACGAAAGAGTTGTTGCAGCCATCAGTTCGCTAGAAATGGATTCGTGGCGTGTTTATGAACGGTACACCGGTCCTCTGGGACTTGGCACGCTTACTGACATTCTGCGCGGCCATTATGGTCCGGGTATCGAGTCGGCGGAACGAAATGGCTGGGGTCAGTGGATTCGCGCCGATCATGAAGGGATCGGAATGGATCGGACAGTGGCAACCGGTACGGGCTTCATCGGCCAATATCCACCGGAGGTAGCTCGGATGTACGAGTCATTAAAGGACTGTCCGGACGAGTTACTCCTCTTCATGCATCACTTGCCCTACAGTTACGTGCTGCATTCCGGCAAGACCATCATCCAGCATATTTACGATTCTCACTACACTGCGTCTGAGGAGGCGCAACAGTTTCCTCGGCGTTGGCAAATGTTGCAAGGGCTGATCGATCCGGAGAGATACCAGGCCGTTCTCGATAGACTCACCTATCAAGCCGGGCACGCCATTGTTTGGCGCGACGCTATTTGCAGCTGGTTTCTGCGCGAGTCCGGCATTCCCGACTCAGAAGGTCGCGCCGGCCATTTTCCGGGGCGGACCGAAGCCGAAGCGATGAAACTGGACGGCTATGTGGAAAAGGAAGTAACTCCGTGGGAGGACGCGTCCGGCGGTAAGGCAATTTTGTGTGTAACGCCATCCAAAAAATGCGGCGCTTCGTTTGTTTTTCAAGGACCGGTGGGAAACTACGATATCGCTGTGCAATATTTCGACATCAATGACGGCGAAGCACAATTCCAACTCAGTGTAGGTCAGCAAATCATCAGTACTTGGAAAGGAAATGCTCATCTGCCAACCAAGACACTCAATGGTGATTCGTCCACGAGGCACAGTACATCAAACGTCATGTTGCAACCCAACGAAGTAGTTAGGATTCAAGGTATCCCGGACGGGGCAGACCCGGCGGCAGTTGACTATATCGAAATAACAGCACATTTGTGAGGGGCCGACGAGTGAAGACTGCTAGTACCTGTGCGGCATTAAGTGCTCTTGTTTTAACCGCTGTCGGATTCCAACATTTCCATCACGTGCAAGCGGCGGAGGTGAAAGCCCCGAAATTCATCGTAGATCCATTTTGGCCGAAGCCGTTGCCCAATGGCTGGCTGCTGGGTCAAAGTGTCGGAGTCTCCGTTGACTCGCAAGATCACGTCTGGATCATCCACCGCCCGGGTTCCTTGGAGATCGGTGAATTACACGCTACCACGAATCCTAGAATTGCGCAGTGTTGTGCACCGGCGCCCCCTGTTCTTTCGTTTGATCAGGCCGGCAATCTTGAAGAGCATTGGGGCGGACCGGGTTCGGGATACGATTGGCCCGACGCCAATCACGGAATAACCGTCGATTCGCAAGGCATGGTTTGGCTCGGCGGCGCTGGCAAGGGCCGCGGCACCGGTCCTGTCGCAAACGGACAAGACGTTGAGATCGGCGGCGTCGAAAGCTATCACGACAATATGGTCTTAAAATTTGACCAGCATGGTAAATTTCTTTTTCAAATAGGCAAGCCGAATAGCAGCAAAGGTAGCAACGATACCGCAAACTTCCGCTTGCCTGCAAAGATCTTTGAAGACCCCAAACTCGCGGAAATTTATGTCGCAGATGGTTATGGCAACCACCGCGTGATTGTGTTTGATCGCGATACTGGCAAATACAAGCGACATTGGGGCGCGTACGGCAATAAGCCGAGTGACCTCGACGCCGGCGATTACAAACCCGAAGCTCCTGCCGCACAGCAATTTCGTAATCCTGTGCATTGCGCCGTGCTTTCTCATGACGACCTTTTGTATGTATGCGATCGCGTGAACGATCGGATTCAGGTCTTTCGTCCCGACGGCACGTTTGTGAGGGAAGCCTTCATTGAAAAGCAGACACTCGGTTCGGGCTCAGTGTGGGACATTGCATTTTCTCGCGATCCCGAACAGCGTTTCCTATACGTCGCCGATGGCGAGAATAATCGAGTTCACATCGTAGATCGTAATTCCCTTGGAGTATTGACCAGTTTCGGCCAAGGCGGCCGCCAGCCCGGTGAATTCTACGGCGTGCACAGTATTGCCACAGATTCGAAAGGAAACATCTACACAACGGAGACCTATCGCGGCCAGCGCGTGCAGCGGTTCTTATACAAGGGGCTCGCTCCCGTGACACAGCACCAGCAGGGCCCTCCCTGGTAAGTCGGTAAGTGAGGGCGCCACATATCCCCGCTGGGTCTCAACTTAGGCTAAACTGCCCTATGCGCAGTTTTCGTTTGTGTGCCGTCACTTTTGCCATGCTTTCGCCACAGGCGGGGAAGGCCTCCGTCAACCGTCTGCACCTTGGCTCGCAACTTACCGCCCAAGCAGTCACGTTTCGCGTTTATTCGTCGCGTGCCACCCGCATCGAAGTAGATCTCTTTAAAGTGTCTGCGGGAGCGGACGAAGTGGCCCGAGTATCCTTGAACAAAGATGCGTCATCTTCTGTCTGGTCGGTAACCATACCGTTGAGCACTGTTCGCGGCCAGTTCGGAATTGCCGGAACGATTTACTATGGCTATCGTGCCTGGGGACCCAATTGGCTTTTTGATCCGGCATGGACCAAAGGCAGTGGCACTGGCTTTGTAAGTGACGTAGATGGGGTAGGGAACCGGTTTAATCCCAATAAGCTGCTGTTAGATCCGTACGCGCGTGAGATGAGTCAAGATCCCGAAACTCCAACCAACCGCGACGGCACTGTGTTCGCCTCCGGAGCAAACTACCGTCTGAAAGACAGTGGACGCGTTGCTCCAAAAGGAATCGTCATGCCTGATTTGCCGTCTAACGCGTCGCACCTAAACACGCCTCTGAAGGACGACATCGTTTATGAAGTGAACCTGCGCGGATTGACGGAGGCGGATTCTTCAGTCCCGCAAAATCTCCGAGGTACGTTTGCAGGCGCGGCCTTGAAGGTGAACTATCTCAAGACGCTGGGTATCACCGCAGTTGAGTTTCTGCCGCTCCAGGAGTTTCAGGATGACACCAACGATGTTGACCCTGGATCGGCCGATTATTGGGGTTATATGACGTTGAACTACTTCGCTCCCGACAGGCGCTATTCATCGGACAAGTCACCAGGCGGCCCATCAAACGAAGTCCGCAAGATGATTCAAGCTTTTCACGCGGCCAAGCTAAAGGTCTTTCTCGATGTAGTCTACAACCACACCGGCGAAGGCTACGCATGGGATCCGAAGGACACCGGAACGTACAACGTCATGTCGTGGCGAGGCCTCGACAATCCTTCTTACTATTTGCTCACCAGTGACCATCAGTTCAGCTACGACAATACCGGTGTGGGCGGTGACTACAACACCGCGAATCCCGTTGCGCAAGATTTGATTGTTGATTCGTTGGCCTATTGGCATGATTCGTTCGGCGTCGACGGCTTTCGTTTCGATCTCGCCCCGGTGCTGGGAAACACCTGCACAGAAGGCTGCTTTCACTACGACAAGCTCGCCGCCGGCACCGCTGCGAATCGACTCGCTCGCGAGTTTCCCCGAATCACCTTAATTGCCGAGCCTTGGGCGCCCGGCGGTGGGGTTTACGAACTGGGTGATTTCCCCTCCGGTTGGTCCGATTGGAACGATAAGTATCGAGATCTCGTTCGCAATAGCCAGAACAAGCTCGGCGTGGTGCCGTTCACCACCGGAGACCTAGCAACCCGATTTGCAGGATCATCAGACCTCTTTCAGAACAATGGACGCAAGCCATGGAACTCCATCAACTTCATTGACGTTCACGATGGACTCACGCTGGCCGACGTTTACCGTTTCAACGATGGCGATTCCAGTTGGGACCAGGGCGGCGACCACGCTGCCCAAGTGAAAGCTGCGCGGACAGGCTTAACGCTGGTCATGCTGAGCGCCGGTACGCCCTTGATGGCGGGAGGAGACGAATTTTTGCGTTCGCAAAACGGCAACAACAATTCGTACAACATTGACACTGCCATGAACTGGTTGAACTTTAACTGGAGCTCTGAGCAAAAATCGTTTCAAGCATACGCCCGCTCCGTGATTTCCTTTCGCGCCAACCACGTTGCTCTGCGGCCCGCGAATTTCTACAACGCGCAGCAGGTGCAGTGGTACCAGCCGTCCGGTGCTGTTGCGGATGCTGGCTATTTCGGAAATCCCGACAATCACGCATTAGGCTGGTGGCTGAATGGAACCGCGTTGAGCGATTCCGCGCCCGCTCTGTTTATTGGATACAACGCATGGTCCGGGCCCGTCACGTTTAAGTTGCCCGTACCCCCGCCCGGAAAGTCTTGGTTGCGTGTGATTGATAGCGGCACGGGCGATCCCAACCCTGTGCCGGTTGCGCAGCAATATAACCTGGCCGCGCGCAGCGTTTTCGCCGCCATTGCTCGTTAAACGCCCAAAAACATTACCTGAACGGCCTCTATGTTATTCTCGAATTTGTCAGGCCTTTTGCGGACAGGTGGGTGAGTGGTTAAAGCCAACAGACTGTAAATCTGTCCCTCCTTGCGAGGTACGAAGGTTCGAATCCTTCCCTGTCCACCACGCAAAGTCTTGGCCCGACGCCCGATCGGGCCGTTGTAGCTCAAATGGTAGAGCGCGTCCTTGGTAAGGACGAGGTAGTCGGTTCAATCCCGACCAACGGCTCCAGTTTCAACGTCTTACCCCGTCATACCACTCGGGGCTTGCTCCTTCGCCAATCCTACGACTATAATTGGACATGGCAAAGTTTCGGAGTTTAGCTAAGCACGCACTATATCTTCCCCTCGGTTCCATCATTCTTTCTTTTAACGCTCTTGCTGCGCCTTCGATTGCTACGGTGACAAGTGCAGTTCCTTTTGTGTTGGATGGGCATGCGGTCAGCTCTCCGGGTGTTACTTCTTTCCCGCTCGTGAACGGTGACACGGTTGCCACCTCGAATGGGCCTGCTGTTTTGCTGTTCCAAGATGGCAGTACTGTCAAGTTGGGCGAGAATTCGTCCGCTAAGCTCGACATGGTTCGCGCGAGTCCGAAGGTTGTTCTGCTCGCGGGCGCTCTCGATTATAAACTCGTTGCCGGTTCGAACGTGAAAGTCACCAATCTGGATACGGTTCGTAAATCGACTTCTGAGGAAGCAGTTCCTTCGGCTTCACGCTCACACGCTTCTTCGGTGATGAGCAGCCCTGGTTTTATTCTTTCGGCGGGTGGAAGTGCGGTTGGCGTAGCCACTGCGTTGCTGAATCCGTTTTCGAGTGGTGCCACGGCGGCCGCGTCCACAGCAACTTCGGGAAGCTTAGTGGCGCACCTTCCTCCCGTTAGTAAGCACCTTTAACTTCAAGTTCTGATTTCCGACTGTCACAACAGCCGGACAAAATGGCTCTCCACCAAGAAGTCATTTTGTCCGGTTTTGTTTTTGGGGCAAGTACAATTTGAGTTGCCTCCGCCAACAACAAAGCCGCTCAGTGGAATCCGCGTTCTCGACTTCTCCCATGCTCTTGCCGGGCCGTATTGCACCATGCTGCTGGCCGATTTCGGGGCCGACATCTACAAACTTGAAAGCCCCGCCGGCGGAGATATGGCGCGCGGCTGGGGACCTCCCTTCGCCGGTGAGTACGCATCCTACTTTCTCGGCCTCAACCGGGGCAAGCGGGGAGTCGCGATTGATCTCAAGAACACCGCCGGCCTTCAGCTTTGCCTTAATCTGATCGACCGTATGGACGTTCTCATTGAGAACTTCCGTCCGGGTTCAATGGATCGCCTGGGGCTCGGCTATGAAGCGTTGCACGCCCGGAACCCTCGCTTGGTTTACTGTTCCATCTCCGGCTACGGGCAGACCGGCCCTTCGCGCGACGAAGCAGCCATGGATCTCATCGTCGAATGTTCGTCAGGTTTTATGAGCATTACGGGCACTGAGTCTGGCGAGCAGGTTCGCAGTGGTTACGCCGTAGCCGATATCAACGCCGGTATGCATTCGGCCATTGGCATCCTGCTTGCCTTGCGGGCTAGGGACATGACGGGCGAAGGCCAGTATGTCGACGTAGCCATGCAGGATTCGATGATCTCTGCCATGAGCTCGAACTACCTGACCTATCTCGGTTCGAACAAAGTGCCGGCTCCCTTGGGGGCTTCCTTCGCGACTGTCGTACCTTACACAGTGTTTTCCGCGCAGGATCGTGCGTTTTCGATAGCCGTTGGCAGCGAGAAATTGTGGGCTTCTTTTTGCAAGGCGATTGAGCGGCCAGACCTGACGCAGCATCCAGAGTTCGCGACAAACCCTTTGCGTGTGAAGAACCGCCCTGCGTTGGAGAAGTTGCTGGCTGCGTTGTTCATCCAGCGTCCCATGAACGACTGGGTTGATTGCCTACGCGCTGCAGGCATTCCCTGTTCGCCGGTATTGAACTTTGCAGAGGTCACAGCCGACCCGCAGGCAACCGTTCGTGATATGTTTCCCGTAATTCATCATGCTGCCGCCGGCCCACACCGCATCACAGGTACCCCTATCAAACTTTCACAGACGCCCGGTTCGCCCGGTGACGCCGCTCCGCTGCTGGGTGAAAACACGGTGAGCGTATTGGCTGAATTGTTGAGTCTTGATCATGAAACAATCGGCGGTCTTCTGAGAGCCGGCGTGATTGCGCAGCCAGAGTCATGATGCTGGCCTGCTTGGGGCTGGTCACAGTCGTTAGTCTGCTCGCCTTGATTTTGAGCAAACGTCTCTCTCCTTTGGTCGCGCTCATCGTTGTTCCCGTCTGCGCCGGACTTGTGGGTGGCTTTGGCTTCAAACTCGGCGGCTTCATGTTGAAAGGCATCGAAGACGTGTCCCCGGTTGCCGGAATGTTTGTCTTCGCGATTCTCTATTTCGGTGTCATGACCGATGCTGGACTGGTAGAGCCGGTCATTCGCTGGCTCTTGCGCGCAGTCGGCGGGCGTCCCGCGCGCATCGTTATCGGAACAGCGTTTCTTGCGTTGCTCGTTCATCTTGATGGCTCAGGTGCCGTCACGTTCTTGGTGACGATTCCCGTAGTTCTTCCGCTTTACCAAAAGCTCAACATGGATCGTCGAGTCTTAGCTTGTGGCTGTTCGCTGGCAGCAGGAGTGAACTTCCTGCCGTGGACTGGGCCTGTCTTGCGCGCCTCAGCCGCTCTGCATGTAACGGTCCTCG
>Ga0182012_10001869_pt1 | contig 22936 bp, 19 predicted proteins | sample 612S2SmetaG_FD_120486 | JGI IMG/M metagenome (GOLD analysis project Ga0182012, IMG submission 120486) | Permafrost microbial communities from Stordalen Mire, Sweden - 612S2S metaG | ecosystem: Environmental > Terrestrial > Soil > Wetlands > Permafrost | place: Sweden: Stordalen | collected... | reverse complement strand
CACCCCTCCGGACCCCCCGCGGCGCTGGCCGGTCATCGCGCTGGCCGACATCGTGAAGCGCTACCAGATGGGTGGCACCGAGGTCTTCGCCACCCGGGGGGTGTCGCTGGCCGTCGGGCGCGGGGAGTTCGTCGCCATCATGGGGGCGTCGGGATCAGGCAAGTCCACCCTGATGAACATCATCGGATGCCTCGACGTCCCCACCAGCGGTCACTACCGGCTGGACGGGGTGAACATCCGCGACCTCGACGACCGGGAGATCTCCCGCATCCGGAACCGGAAGATCGGCTTCGTCTTCCAGAACTTCAACCTGTTGGCCACCATGTCCGCGGTCCAGAACGTGGAGCTCCCCCTGACCTACGCCGGAATCAAGGCGAAGGAACGGAGGAGGCGGGCGGTCGCCGCCCTCGACTCGGTGGGCCTGGCCGAACGGATGAACCACGTTCCCAGCGAGCTGTCCGGGGGCCAGCAGCAGCGGGTGGCGGTGGCGCGGGCCATCGTCACCAATCCGGCGCTGATCCTGGCGGACGAGCCCACCGGCAATCTCGACTCCGCCTCCAGCGTCGATGTGATGTCGATGTTCACCACGCTGCACGCCCAGGGACGCACGGTGGTGATGATCACCCATGAAGAGGACATCGCCGCCTACGCCACCCGGGTGGTCCGCCTCCGGGACGGCCTGGTGGTCCAGGACTACCTGCAGCAGCCCGGCAACGCCCGGGGCGAGCACGTCCTGCACGCCGCGGAAGCGACCCGACCCCGTCGGGTGCGGACGGACCTCCCGTGAGCATCTGGGGGAACGTGGTGATGGGCCTCCGGGGGATCAGCTCCAACTGGCTGCGGTCCCTGCTCACCATGCTGGGTGTCCTCATCGGCGTGGCCGCGGTCATCGTCCTCCTGGCCGTGGGGACCGGTTCGTCCCAGGCCGTCGAGTCCCAGATCGACAAGTTGGGGACCAACACCCTGACCGTGTTCGGCACCGGCCGGTTCGGCGGTGGCACCTCGGAGACCGGCACCCAGACCCGGAACGCCGAACTGACCTCGGCCGACGTGACCCTGATCTCCAGCCCCGACAACGCCCCCGATGTGCAGTCGGTGTCCCCGGTCATCACCACCTCCGAGACGTCCACCTACCAGGGTGCCACCTACTCCACCTCCGTGATCGGGACCAACCCCGCCTATCTGACCGCCTCCAACTACACCGTCCAGTCCGGCCGGGCCATCACCTCCGCCGATGTGAAGAGCCATGCCGAGGTGGTGGACGTCGGAGCCGACGTGGCCTCCAACCTCTTCCCGACCGGGTCCAACCCCCTGGGGAAGGAGATCCAGATCGGCTCGGCCGAGTTCGAGGTGGTCGGCCTGCTCGCCCCCAAGGGCAGCAGCGGGGTCACCGACCAGGATGCCGTGGCCATCGCGCCGTACACCACGGTGCAGGACCAGTTGACGGGGGAGTCCGAATCATTCAGCGAGCTCCTGGTGGAGGGCCGGTCGTCGGCGACCCTGTCCCTGGCCCAGAGCGAGGTCGAGAGCATCCTGGCCGCCCAGAACGACACCACGGTGGCCGATCTGCCCTTCTCCGTCCTCAACCAGGCCAGCCTGCTGTCCACCGCCACCTCCAGTTCGAAGACGTTCACCTCCCTCCTCGGATGGGTGGCGGCGGTCTCGCTGCTGGTCGGGGCCATCGGGGTGATGAACATCATGTTGGTGACGGTGACCGAACGCACCCGTGAGATCGGCATCCGTAAAGCCATCGGCGCACCGAGGTCCGTGGTGCTGGTCCAATTCCTCATCGAGGCGGTGGTCATCTCCCTCCTCGGCGGCCTGGTCGGGGTCCTGGCCGGACTGGTGGTGGTGCGGTTCAAGATCGCCGGCGTGCAACCGGTCCTCGCCACCTACTCCATCCCCCTGGCGTTCGGGGTGGCCCTGGTGGTCGGGATCGTCGCCGGCCTCTACCCGGCCTACCGGGCGGCGTCCCTGCGTCCGATCGACGCACTGAGATTCGAGTAACCGAGAGAGGCACACCTCCATGTCCACGTCCGAACCAGGCAGCACCGTCGAGAGCGGGCCCCCCACCGGGAAGGTTCCCGTGGAGGACACCTCGGAGATACCCGCCGTCGAACCCTTCGATGCGGATCCCGCGCCGTCCGACCTCGACGCCCTGTTCGAGGGGGAGCAGGACGACTGGCCCCACCGCGGACCCTCCACGGGGTTGCGGGTGGCCTGGCCCGTGGCCGTCCTGATGGTCCTGCTGGTGGCGTCGGCCGGAATATGGGGAGGGGCCTACCTCCAGCGCCACTCGTCGTCGTCCACCACGGCGGCATCGGCTTTCCCCTTCGCCGCCGGCCGTGGCGTCCGGTCCGGTGCCTTCGCCGCCGCCGCGGCCGATATCACGGCCGGGACCGTCACCGACATCATCGGGTCGACCCTCTACGTCACCACGGCCTCCGGAAGCCTGGTGGCGGTGGATGTGAACAGCACCACCACCGTCGACCGGAACGCCAGGTCGTCGCTGTCCGCCCTGCAACCGGGGGACACGGTCACCGTCCAGGGCACCAAGGGCTCGGACGGCTCGGTGACGGCGGCCACGGTGTCGGCCACCCAGGCCGGGGTGACCTCCGGCGGGTTCGGCGGGTTCGGCGGGTTCGGCGGCGCGGCCGGGGGTGGGGGTGCGGCGACCCGGCCCGCCGGCTGAACCCGCCGGGCACCACTGGACCCGGCCACGGTAGTGTTGGCCCGCAGTCCATCCCCACCCGTGCCGGTGTGGATGCGGCGGTCAGGGGCCCCGGATCGGACTCCATGATCCCGGCCGAGGAGAGGCGCCCACACGCCGGACCTCGGGGCGTCAGGCACCTCGTCGTGGAAGGAGTGGCATGGAGCAGGAACTGTACGCACGAGTCAACGAGGACAACCCTGACCCGCGCGTGGCGGTGGCTCTGCTGCTCGACACCTCGAGCTCGATGAGCGGCGAGCCCATCCGGCAGCTCAACGAGGGGTTCCAGGTCTTCTGCGATGAGATCAAAGAGGACGATCTGGCCCAGAAGCGCACCGAGGTCTCGGTGATCACCTTCGGAGGGACCGCCCGGGTCCAGATCCCCTTCACCGAGGGCCGGGACCTCCAGCCCCAGACCCTGGTGGCCAGTGGGGCCACCCCCATGGGTGCCGCCCTGCATCTGGGCCTGGACGAGCTGGCGGCGCAGAAGCAGGCCTACAAGGAGTCGGGACTCGAGTACTACCGCCCCTGGCTGTTCGTCATCACCGACGGCTCGGCCACGGATCCCGAACAGCTGGCCTCTGCCGTCGAGAGGGTGCGCGAGGCCGAGGCGAAGAAGGCCCTGACCTGCTTCGCCGTCGGTGTCGGGGACAAGGCGGACATCGGGACACTGGCGCAGTTGTCGGACGTGCGCGAGCCGGTCCGGCTGCAGGGGCTGAGCTTCAAGGAGATGTTCGTGTGGCTGTCCGCATCCATGCATGCCGTCTCGGACTCGGGAACCTTCGCCTCCACCGACCAGGGCGTGTCCGACGCCGAAGCGACCCAGCAGGTGAGCCTGCCCTCGCCGAAGGGATGGGCCCAGTGGTGAGGGCCGCCACCGTCCTCCGGGCGGGGGCACCCGCGGGTTGACGGTCCCGCGATGAGCACGCCGGTGTGGTCGGTCATCGGGAACTCGGTCACCGGGACGTCGCACCAGCTGCGGGGCCGCGGCTGCGAGGACTCGTTCGGGTGGCACCTGGGTGCCGATCTGGTGGCCATGGCGGTGGCCGACGGAGCCGGATCGAGACCCCACGCCGAGTTGGGATCGAGGATGGCGGTGTCCACCATCCTCGACTGGATCCGTGATGCCGCCCCGACCCCCGACGGCACCGACCTGGCCGCCGGGTTCGGCCACGTCCGGACGGCGCTGGCCGATGCGGCCGCCGGGGTCCCCTGCGACCCCGACGACCTGGCCACCACCCTCGGGGTGGTGGTGGTGGGTCCCGACCTGGTCGAGGTGGCCCAGGTGGGGGACACCATCATCGTGGTGCGGCGGGCCGACGGCTCGCTGGTCATCCCGTCACCACCGGAGACCTTCGAGTACGTCAACGAGACGGTGTTCGTCACCGCCGACTCCGCCCTGACCCACCTCCGGGTGGACCGCTACCCGACCGGTACGGTCACCGGGGCGGCTCTCTCGACCGACGGCCTCCGGTTCAAGATCCTCGGCGACCTGGCCACCTACCAGCCCTACGCGCCGTTTTTCGACGACATCTTCCGCTATGCCGGACACGAGGGGGCCAACGACGCCGCGGTCGGACGGTTCCTGGCCGGACTCGACGATCAGAGCGGCGACGACAAGACCCTGGTCATCGCCGTCAGCGGGGAAGGTCCGGCCGGTGGACCCGGCGGCCGTTCCGAACGACGGGTCGTCGGGCCCCACCCCGGAGAGCCGGTGGGAGACCGGGCCTCGGGCCAGCCCGGACCCGGCTGAGCAGGTTTTGGCGTTGCCCGACGGGGTCCCCACACCGATGTTCACCACGGTGGACGGGCGGCGGGTGGTGACGGCCGCCCGGGTCGGGGCGGGAGGCCAGGGGGAGGTGTTCGGCCTGGTCGAACCGGTCGGGTCCGTGCTGAAGCGGTACTTCGACGGCGAACTCGGGTCGGACCCGACCCTCCCCGACCGGCTGGCGGTCATGGCCGCCGCCACACCGGCCCGGCCCCACAGCGGAGAGTCCGAGCACATCCTGCTGGCGTGGCCCACCGACCTGGTCACCGACGGTGACACGTTCGTGGGGTACCTCATGCCGCTCATCGACCGGTCGAGTTCCCTGCCGCTGCACCGGGTCGCCAACCCCTCCGACGCCCGCAGGTCCACCACCATCGCGTCGCGGTGGGCCCGGTACATCGACTGGTCGTACCTGGTCACCGCGGCAGCCAATCTGGCCCTGGCGGTACAGGTCCTGCACCGGTCCGGTGTGGTGATCGGGGACTTCAACGAGAACAACGTGCTCATCTGGAATGACGCCCGGGTGACCCTCCTCGACTGCGACTCGATGCAGATCACCGATCCGTCGGGCCGCCACTACCTCTGCAAGGTGGGGCGCGCCGAGTTCACCCCACCCGAGCTCTTCCGGGCCAACTGGGGCCACACCGTGCGGGCCCCGTCCTCCGACCTCTTCGCGCTGGCCGTCCACATCCACCAGTTGATCATGGAGGGGGAGCACCCCTTCCGGGGGGTGTGGCGGGGAGCCGGTGAGAAGCCCACCGCCCAGGCGCTGGCCGTCGACGGCATCTGGGCCTACGGAGGGGATCCCCGGCTCCGGCCACGCCCCCGGGCCGTGACCAACGACATCCTGTCCCCCGAGGTGCGCGAGCTTTTCGAGCGGGCCTTCGTCGACGGCGCCATCAACCCGCGGGCCCGGCCCACCGCCGAGGAGTGGAACGGGGTCCTCTTGGCGCTGCTCCGGAGCCTGGTCCCCTGCGGGGTCCAGCCCCGGCACCACTACCGCCGGGAGCTGACCGCCTGCCCCTGGTGCGGACAGGAGAAGGAGCGGGCCCGCCAGATCGCCCGCACCCCCGTGAGGCCTCCATCCCCGGCCCCCCGGCCTCAGGCCCGTCCCGCCCGTCCCGCCCGTCCACCCCGTCCACCGACCGGGGTCGGGGCCTGGGCCATGCCGGGTGCGGTGTCGGGTACGTCGGGTGCGGTGTCGGGTACGGCCGGTCCGTCCCGGCCCGGCCGTCGTGGCCTCACGGTTCAGGTGGCGACCGGCGTGGTGCTCGTCCTGGCCTCGCTGGCCTACATCGGCATCCGCTTAAGCCAGCCCGGCCCGGCCTCCGATGTCCGGGGGGTCCTCCACTCCGCCGTGGCGGCAGCCGCACCCCTGCCGTCACCCGGACCGCGGTCCGGGAGCGCATCGGCGGGCCGGACCGCCCCGGCCGCCGTCGCCACGACCGTTCCCACCCCGACCACCGCGGCCTGCCCGGCCGAGTCCCCCCAGGCCCAGGTGACGGTGACAGCCAGCAGCGCCACGGCCGGCAACCTGATCTGGAAGGTGACGGCCAGGGGGACCGCGAGCAACGGCTCGGATGCGTCCATCGAGATCTTCGATGTGGCGGTCGCCCTCAACCTGACCTCGACCTCGGGGAGGCCGTACACGCTGCCCGACTACCTCTACGGGCCCGGGGACACCCCGGTCGTCCTCGCACCGGGCCAGTCGGTGGCGCTCAGCGACAACGGGGGTGATCCGGCGGTGACCTCCGCCACCGAGCCGTCGGCCGGAACGGTCACCGTCCGTTGGAACTGGCCGGCCGGGTCGCCGTACCAGCGGTGTCCGGTCTGATCGCCACCCGATCCCCCACCGGACCTGCGCACCGTCACCGGGATCACTAAAATGTCCGGCATGGGGCGCGTCACCAGAAGAGGGCTGGCGGCCGTGGTGACGATCGCCATGGCGGTGGGCGTGCTGGCCACGGGGACCCCGGTCGGCGCGGGGGCGTCCACCCGGTGCCACAACGCCGCCTGCACCCTGGGCGGGGCCGTCCGTGCCCTGGTCCTGGCGCCGGGGGGCCCGCCGGGGGTGATCGTGGTGGTCCAGCGGGGGAAGGTGGTGTCCACCGTCTCCGCCGGCGTCGCCGAAGCCGGGACGTCCCGGCCCATCGGACTCGACGATCACATGCGGTTGGCCAGTGTGTCCAAGGCCTTCAGCGGGGCGGCCGCCCTGGCCCTCGTCTCCTCGGGCCGGCTGTCCCTCGCCGATACCGTCGGGCGACGTCTACCGGGGCTTCCCGGGGCCTGGAGGTCGATCACCCTGGCCGAGCTGCTCAACCACACCAGTGGGATCCCCGACTTCAGCCAACAGCCGGCCTTCCAACAGGACCTGATCGAGCACCTCCTCGACCCCCCCGCGCCCTACGGGCTTCTCCGGTCGGTGCTGAAGGAGCCTCTCCGGTTCACCCCGGGTTCCCGCTACGAGTACTCGAACTCGGACAACATCGTGGTCGGGCTGATGATCGAAGCGGCCACCGGCCGGTCCTACGAGGACGAGCTGGCGTCCACCGTGTTCGGTCCCCTGGGACTCCACCGCACCGGCCTGCCGAGGAACCAATTCCTCCCGTCACCCGAGGTCCACGGCTACGCCGTCGATCCTCCCGCGCCTCCCGACGATGTGACCAACCTCTTCGCGGCCGGCTGGACCTGGGCGTCCGGAGGCGTGACGTCGACACCCGCCGATGCCAACCGGTTCATCCGGGCCTATGCGTCGGGAGCCACCGTGACCGCCGCCGTGCACCGCGCCCAGTTCCGGTTCGTCCCCGGCGACTCCGAGCCACCGGGGCCCGGCACCAACGCCGCCGGGCTCGGCATCTTCCGCTACTCCACCCGGTGCGGCACGGTCTACGGGCACACCGGCAATACGGCCGGCTACACCCAGTTCATCGCAGCCTCGGCCGACGGACGGCGCTCGGTGGTGGTGTCGGTCAACGCCCAGATCACCCCGAAGACCGACGCCGCACTGTTCACCCGACTGCGGGCTCTGTATGTGACCGGCGTCTGCGCGGCGCTGTCCTGAGAGATCCGGACGGCCCACCCGCCGTCACACCCGGCTCGCTAGCATGCCCCTGTCGGGGGGCGACGAGCGAGGAGTACCCATGGAGATGTCCAGGGCCGGCGAATTGCTGAAGGCCGAGCGGCGCCGGACCGAGCAGCGCCTGGCGGACATGAAGGCGGAGGCCGTCGACGAGCGGACCGCCGCCAACCAGTCCGGCGACATGTTCGATTCGGCCGAGCCGCTGACCGGCGAAGGGACCGACCAGTCGATCATCGTCGAACTCGAGGCCCATCTGGCCGCCATCGGCCGGGCTGAGGAGCGGCTCGCCGCCGGAACCTACGGCGTGTCGGTGCGGAGCGGGGTGCCCATCCCCGACGAACGGCTGGAGGCCGACCCCTCCGCGGAGCTCACGGTCGAGGAAGCCGCCCAGGCCGACTGAGCAGGGATCACCCCGCCGGCCTGCGGTCCGTCCCTCGGTGGATACACTCGAGCAGCAATGAGTGAGTCCAGCGGTTGCGGGAATCCCATGTGTACCTGCATCCCCTGTACGTGCGCGCAGTGCGCCTGTGGTGTGGCCCGGCTCGGTGAACTCGAACGCCGGGTGATGGACATCCTGTGGGACCACGGGGAGCGTGAGCTGACCGGACGCCATGTGGCCGACCTCCTGCCCGACCACGCCTACACCACCGTGGCCACCGTGCTCGACCGACTGGTGCACAAGGGCCTGGTCCGGCGCCGGATGGACGGTCGATCCATCCAATTCCGCGCCGTCGGGACCCCGGGGGCCCATACTGCGGTCCTCATGCACGAGGCGTTGTCGGAAGGCAACGATCCCGATGCCGCGCTCCTCCACTTCGCCGGCATCCTCTCGTCGGACGAGGCCGAAACCCTCCGTCACTCGCTGGAGGAACTGGCCCGGGAAGCCCAGACCACGGACCGCTAGCCGCAGGGCCCGACGGGTCACCTCCGGGGTCAGGTCATCAGCAGCAACATGAAGCCCATCCCGATGCACATCACCACGTGGCTGAGATCGACCAGCCACGGTGTGGCGACGACGCCTTCGAGACTGAGGGCCGGGGACTGACCACCGGCGCCGTGGCCGGACTCGGCGCCCGCCGTCGAGGCCACGGCCCAGGCCGGCGCGTGGCCCCCGAAGTGGGACCATCCCTTGTTGGGTGAGGCCAGGGTGAAGACGGCCGAGGTGAGGAGAACGAAGGCCAGGAGGAACGAGACTCCCGGGTCAAGCTTCGGTCCCGTGGATGCCGACATGGACATCGAACGCGACCCCGATGCTCCCATCGGGAACCAGTACATGAGCAGCATGGCGAAGTTCATGACGGCGTGGATCAGGGCGTGGGGGAGATGGATCCCGTAGAAACGGATCGACTGGATGCTCTGGACCACGAACCACACCAGTAGCGCGCCGAAGATGATCTCCCACACCGCACTCCGGCCGAAGGCCCACCGGTCGACGAACATCCCGGCCATGGCCACGCCCATGAACATGTGGGAGATCTCGACGTCCCGGCCGGCGGGACGGTTGGTCACGAACCCGAGGACCAGGAGCGTCAGGCAGTACGCGGCAATGGCCAGCATGAGCACGCCGAACAGGTAGTACAGCCACGAGGGGGTGGGCATGGCCATCCGGGTCACACCCCTGCGGCCGCGGTCGACGGCCCGGACGCCCGGGCGCCGGAGCGGGCGCCGCCGTCGGTGAGGGGCCAGTACACGAGGGCCAGGAGGAAGACCGGCAGACCCGAGTTGGGATCGGTGGCGCTGCCGGCGAGTATCCCTCCGAAGTTCTGGACCGCCACCCAGATCAGGGCGAACACCACGATGGCCATCACCAGCGTGGCCTGGGCGACCTGCGGAGGAGCGAAGACGCCGAGCGCCACCGCCACACAGACCACGGCGAGCAGGATGGCCAGCATGGTCCCGTGATGGAGGAGGAGGGCCTCCGACCCCCGGTCGATGCGGGCCAGCCAACCGGGTTGGCCGGAGTTGAGTCCGGCCACCAGGCCCTGGAGGGCCTGCGGCGAGCGGCCCGAACCCACCAGCGACAGGACGGCGAGGACCCCCCAGACCACCACCCAGATGACTTTGGCCGCCCGGACCCCCACGGTGCGGGCGGCCACGAAGGGTCGGTCGGAGTTCCCACCGGGCCACAGGAGCACGGCCAACAGGGCGTAGAACAGAACCCCGCCGGGGCCGCCACCGAAGGGAGTGGCACCACCCTGGAAAATACCCCCCAATCCCTCCCCGAACCACCACACCCCGAGGGCCCATACGACAGACAGGGCCAGGGCCGGCTTGACGGTGCGCCGGTAGATGATCCCGAAGGCGATGAGGAACTGGATGCCGGCGAAGGACGCGTTGGTCAGTATCGGCTGGTGGTAGACGACCGAGGCGTTCCACCCGATGGAGCGGTCGATCCATCCGGGGTTGCCGGAGGCGAAGCCGTTCAACATGCCGCTGAAGCCGTTCGAACCCCGGGTGAACATGAACGGCTGCAGTTGGAGCACCGCATCGAGCAGCCAGACCGTCGCCAGCACCAGTTGGAAGGTCCGCTGGAGATCGCGGGGGGGCCGGTCGGCAACCCGGTCGTCGGTCGCCAGAGCACGGGTGGGCGCAGGAACGGTCGCCTCCTTCACATCGGTCGCCGTCATCTCATCTCACCTCCCCTTCCGACCGCTATTACTACCACCGGTAGTAGCTCGGGACAAGCCCGACCGGTCCCACTCCCCCCTTCATCTTTCGGGGCCGGCCGTTCCCCCGGATGGACCGGGAGTCAGCCCAGGGTCAGGGCGTCCAGATTGACCCCGCCCTGGTCTGACGAACCGACGCCGCACACCACCAGGTTCGTCCCCGCCACCATGGTCAGCTCGACCGGCACCGACTGCCATGATGCCCAGGACGGTGTGCTCGGGACGTGCAGAATGGCGGTGCCGTGGACGGCGCCGGTCGCCGGATCGAGCGCTGAGACCGTCATCTGGGCCGGGCTTCCGGTGGCGTTGGCGACACGGAATTCCAGTCGGTGGTCACCGGCACCGGGGACGGCCACAGCCACCGCCACACTGCTCCCGGGGGTGTCGAGACCGGTCACATACCCGCTGCCGGTATGGCCGGCGAAGGTGTTCTCGAAGCGGGCGGATCCGGCCCAGGCCCCCACCTCGGCCGCATAACGGGCGGCACCCGTCGGGACCACCGACAACAACACCGATGCATGGGGGGCCAGGTCCACCTGATACCCGGTCATCGATCCCAGGTCCTCGTGGGCCCAGAGGTCGCGCACGGCGGCCGGACCGGTCAGGCCGAGGACGTCGGCGAAGTCGAGGGACGTGGCCCGGGGACCGGGTCCGTCCTCCCGGTTGAACAGGGCCACCGCCCAGGAGCCGTCGGGCAGCTGGCCGATCCAGCGTTCGGGGTCGCGGCTGGACGGGTCGTACTCGAAACCGTGGCTGTTGTTGTAGACCGGCTTGCCGACCAGGCCCGCCCGTCGCAGGCCCAGCACTTCGGGGTTCTGGAAGAACGGCGCGAACCCGCCGATGGTGTCGGCGCGGTCGCTGATGGCGATGGGCGCCCCGGCCATGGTGAACAGGGTGATGGCCGTCTGCCGTTCGGACGTGTCGGCGAACGAGCTGATGAGCAGGGGATCGCCGTCGAGGATCAGCTGTCCCCGACCCGACACATCGGAGAATCCGGTGAACCCCGTAAAGGGGTTGTTCCACTGGGACCAGATCGGTTGCCATCCCTGCGAGCCTTCGCTCAGATTGATCCACGTGCCGAAGCTGGAGTCGTTGTCGATCCGGATCAGGTCCCCGAAGCACCGTTCGCCGGCTCCATGGTCGAACAGGTTGGGCATGACCAGACTCAGCTGCATGTCGCCGGCCGCCTCCCGCATCCACTCGAGCGCCTGCAGGTAGGACTGGCGCCCGTGGGCCACCCCCACCGTCCCCTCGCTCTGGTCGAAACCCGCCTCGTACCAGGCCAGAAAGTCGATACGGAGGAACACCACGCCCAGTTGGCGGAAGTAGGCCACGTAGCCCTTCACATACTCCTCGGCCCCGTCGCGGGTGGCGTCCACCCACTGCAGGCGGCCTCCGCCGTCGAAGTCGTCATCCGGGTTGACGAGGTCACCCACCTTGATGTCGGGACGTCCGACCACGGTCACGGACGGGTCGGTGACCGCCGAACGGGTGGCCCACAGGGGGTTGTAGTACACCCCGAGCTGCATGCCTTTCCCCTTCAGGTAGTCGACCCACCAGGCCCAGTCGTGGGCCCAGTCGTCGGCCTGGCTCAGGATGTAGCCGTGGGGTGTGATCCGCTGGGTGTCGTCGATCCAGCCGTCGGTGCACACCATCGTGTAGCCATGGTCACGGAAGTTCTCGGCCACCCAGTCGATGTTGGCCTTCCACACATCCTCGGGGATGACCGTGTTCTGGAGGTACTCGTAGCCGTAGGTGGTCCAGTAGAGGGGGCCCGCTCCACCCGGGCGGAACGCCAGGCCGGTGGGGATGACCCCGTCCAGCCCGGCCACCGGGGTCAAGGGGTCGCCGGTGGTCTTCGCCGCACCGGACTGATCGCAACCGGCAACCGTTCCGGCCAGGCCGACGAGAAGGGCACCCCCACCACCCTTCAGTACGTCGCGTCGTGTCGGCACCCGATCACCGCCCTCCCTGTCAGCTCGGCCGCGCCACGTTAGCCACGGTGGCCCCGTGGGTCACGCGTCGGCCGCGGCGCCCCTGACGACGACCGCTCTGACCACAACCGGTGCACCCGGGCTAGTCCGGCGACGGTGGGAGAGGGTCGCCAGGTCGGTGGACGGCACCGGCACCCAGACCGAGGTCGAGCTGGCGGTCGATCTCCGCGGCCCTCCGTTCCTCGTAGCGCATCCACAGGATGGCGCACGGGATCATCCCGAACAGCATGAGTGTGTCCCCACCCACCCACATGATGGCTCCACCGGTGTGGAGATCGAGGACGGGCGACGGACCCCAGTCCCGGTGGATGGCGACGAGGGCCGGAAAGAGCGAATGCGAGGTGGACGCCAGGGTCAGGCCGGTGAAGGTGTCGACCGGGATGGCCAGGGCCAGGTACACCAGCCGGATCGGGGGAATCAGCCGATGGCGGGAGGGCTCGATGGCCACGACGTGACGCCAGAAGAGGTAGCCGATCCCGAGGAAGGCCAGCTGTTCCCCGTTGTCGACGGCGGGCGTGGTGACGGCGGTGTTGAAGAAGCTGGTGAGGTGGGCCACCGGTATGAGGACGGCGTAGAGGATGAAATCCACGATGGGATGGGCGACCACCTCGGCCACCCGGGAGCCCAGGGCCGCTTGTGCCGCCCGGTGGGTCGATCCGGTGGTGGCCCGCTCGAGCAGGTCCACCGGTGCCCCCATGGCCAGCAGGGGCGCGGCGATCATGATCAGCATCAGGTGCTGGATCATGTGGTCGTAGAAGAGAACGACGTCATAGACGCCGATCACCGAGTCCACGGCCACGACGGCGACGGCGACGCCTCCGAAGAACGCCGCACTCCGCCTGATGGACCACCCGGCCCCGGGGTGCAGCTCAGCAAAACGGCGCACCCCGACGGCGTAGAGAACGGCCAGGACCACGAGGACCACGGTGACCGGGTCGAACCGGACCGCTCCGAGCCGGTGCCAGGTCAGTGGAGCGACAACGGCACCTGGTTCCACCGCCACAGTGAACAGGGACGACACCGCTCAGTCCCCGTCCCGACGTCCCCGGGGGCCGGGGTCCCTCCGCCACCCCCCGGACGACGACACATGCTCCGGTGGGCTACCCACTCCGGGCCGGGTGGCGACGCTCACACCTCACGCGGCACCGGTCATGGCAGCCGGCGACTCCGATCCCCTCGATTCCTCCACGTCGGCGTCCACCGACCCCGGCCGGGGGGTCACGACCGGCGCCGCGAAGTGACGGAGGCGGGAACTGTTCCAGATCACGAAGCATGAGGACAGAGCCATGGCCGCGCCGGCGATGAGGGGATTGAGGATCCCGCATGCAGCCAGAGGAATGGCCGCCACGTTGTACGCGAAAGCCCACATCAGGTTGGTCCGGATGGTCCGGATGGTCCGCTGGGCCAACCGGAGGCCGGTAGCCACCACCACCAGGTCATCCCGCACGATGATCAGGTCAGCGGCGTTGATGGCCACGTCCGTCCCCGAGCCCACCGCCAGACCGAGGTCGGCCGAGGCCAGTGCGGGTCCGTCGTTCACTCCGTCCCCGACCATGGCCACGGTGTGACCCTGGTCCTGCAGCCGCCGGATCCGGTCCACCTTGTCGCCGGGGAGGGCCCCGGCGATCACGTCGTCCACCCCGATGGAGGAGCCCACCGCCCGGGCCGTGGGCCCATTGTCCCCGGTGACCAGCACACAGTGCAGACCCAGGGCGTGCAGAGCCCGGACGGCCTCTGCGGCCGACGGGCGCACCGTGTCGGCCAGGGCCATGGCCCCGATCACCGCGCCGTCGCGGCTCACCACCACGGTGGTCCTGCCCTGCTGTTCCCACCGGGCACAGACACCGGCCATCGAGTCGGGCAGGGTCTCCCCGGACATCGCACCCAGCTCGGGACGGCCGACGGAGATCCGGAGGCCCTCGACCATCCCGCAGGCGCCGAGACCGGGAAGGGCCACGAAGTCCTCCACGGCCGGCAACGGGTCGGGGGCCTGCCGGGCGGTCCGGACGATGGCCCGGGCCACCAGGTGTTCCGAAGCCTGCTCCAGGGCTCCGGCCCACCGGACCATGGTGGCGACGTCGACCCCCGGCACGGTGGCGGTGTCGGTGACCTCCATCACTCCACTGGTGACGGTGCCGGTCTTGTCCAGGATGACAGTGTCGATCCGGCACGACGCCTCCAGGGCCTGATAGCCCTTGAAGAAGATCCCCTGCCGTGCCCCCACGCCGGAGGCCACGTGCAACGCCGCCGGAGTGGCCAGACCCAGGGCACAGGGGCAGGCGATGATCAGGACCGACAGGGCCGCGCCGAACGCCTGCTCGGCGGACCCACCGGCCAGCAGCCACCCGACCAGGGTGAGGACGGCAGCAGCGAGGACGAAGGGCACGAACACGCCGGCGATCCGGTCGGCCAGGCGCTGGACGCCGGCTTTCTCGTTCTGGGCGTCCTCCACCAGGCGCACCATCTGGGCCAGCTGGGTGTCCCGCCCGACCTTGGCTGCTTCGACCTCGAGGTAGCCGCCCCCGGAGATGGTGCCACCGATCACCTGATCGCCGGGTCCCACATCGACGGGCACCGACTCGCCGGTGACCATGCTCCGGTCGATGGCGGAGTGGCCGGCGCAGACCGTGCCGTCGGTGGCCACCGTCTCGCCGGGACGGACCACGAACCGGTCCCCGACCCGGAGTTGATCGACCGGTACCCGACGCTCGACACCGTCGGGATCGAGGCGGGCCACCTCCCTGGCGCCCACCGCGGCCAGAGAGCGGAGGGCATTTCCCGTCGAACGCCGGGTGACCGCCTCGTAGTAGCGGCCGGCCAACAGGAAGAGGGTCACCCCGGCGGCCACGTCGAGGTAGATGGCACCTCCCGAACGGTGGGCGATCACATAGAAGATCGAATGACCGACGTGATCGGTGTCCCGCCAGAACATGGCGTAGACGGACCAGGCGGTCGCCGACACGATGCCCAGGGACACCAGGGTGTCCATGGTGGTGGTCCCGTGGCGGGCGTTGCGGACGGCGGTGCGGTAGAAGGGCCAGGCCCCCCAGGTCACCACAGGAAGGGCCAGCAGGAGCAGCAGGACCTGCCATCCCGTGAAGCGCAGGTTCGGGACCAACCAGAAGGCGATGGAGGTGTCACACAGGGGCATGAACAAGAAGGCCACCACCACCAGGCGCCGCCCCAGCGAGCGGACCCTGCGGTTGTCGTCCTCCACCCTGTCCCTCTCAGACGGGGACCGGAGGACGGGGGCGGCGGTGAACCCGATCGACTCCACCTGGGCCACGACCTCGTCCACGCCCATCCCGGCCGGCAGGGTGACGAGTGCCCGCTCCGTGGTCAGATTGACCCGGGCGGTGACGCCGTCCAGACCGTTCAGCCGGCGCTCGATCCGGGCGACGCAGGCCCCGCAGGTCATACCCCCGATGACCAGGGTGGCCTTTCCCCCCTGACCGCCCGATCCGCGGCCTCCGAGGTCAGGGGGTGGTCGGGTGAGCGTGATTCCGTCCGGAGGGGCTGGCTTCACACCGGTCAAGATACTACGCAGGCCGGAGGAGGCTCCCATCGGCGCGGACAGAACCGTCGTGCCTCGTTAGGGTGTGTCATGCCGATTCGTTTCGGAGTCCTCCTCACACAAGAGCGCCCGGTGGACGAGCTGCTCCGGTGGGCGACCCGTTTCGACGAGGCCGGAGTCGATTCGCTCTGGATCACCGACCATCTCGCACTCCCCCAGGACGTCGACCATCCGTGGGACGCAGGCTGGGACCTCCTGGACCTGGGGGTCGGGACCGGCGGTGCACCGATCGACCGGGCCTGCGGTGGGATCGCGGACAATTCGCCGGGCGCCCTGGCCGACAGGTTGGAACGAGCGCTGCGGGAGACGACGGCATTGCTGAACGACGACCGCGTCCCGGTGCCTGACTTCGTCGTCACGGACCTTCCGAAGGTTCGTGTTCAATTCGATTGACGAAGGCGCGGGTCGCCGAGGTCACCGAGGGCCGTACCGGGCGCCTTCATGACCGGGCCCGCCGACGTCGGCCTCCGGTACGGCACCTCCCGGGGACGATGGGTTGTGGCTTCGACGGTGCTCGGCTCGGGTATGGCGTCCATCGACGCCACGGTCGTCGGTATCGCGCTGCCCACCATCGGCCGACAATTCCACGCGTCGATCGGGACGCTGCAATGGGTCGTCACCGGCTACTCACTCACGCTGTCGGCGCTTCTCCTGCTGGGCGGCTCACTGGGAGATCACTACGGGAGGCGCAGGGTGTTCCTGATCGGCGTGACCTGGTTCGCGCTGGCCTCGGCCGCGTGTGCGATCGCCCCCGGGACCACCCTGCTGATCGCGGCCCGGATCCTGCAGGGGGTGGGAGCGGCCCTTCTGACCCCTGGAAGTCTGGCCATCCTGCAGGCTTCGTTCCGTCGGGATGACCGGGCACCGGCCATCGGGGCGTGGTCCGGGCTCGGTGGCGTGGCCAGCGCGGCGGGACCGCTGCTCGGCGGCTACCTGGTCACTGCGGGCTCGTGGCGCCTCATCTTTGTCATCAACATTCCCGTCGGGGTCGTCGTGTTGTTTCTCTCCGCCCGCTTCATCCCGGAGTCCCGGGATCCGACAGCGACGGGGGGGATAGACCTCCCCGGGGCCGGTCTCGCCACACTGGCCCTCTCCGGCATCACCTACGGGCTCATCGAAGGTCCGACCCGGGGCTGGACGTCACCCGTGGTCCTGACCGCCATCTCGGTCGGGGTGCTCGCATCAGTCTCATTCATCGTCGTCGAACGGGCCTCGGACGAACCGATGCTCCCATTGGGACTCTTCCGGTCCCGACAGTTCACGATCACGAATGCCGTCACCTTCGTCGTGTACGGGGCGCTCGGAGGGGCGCTCTTCCTCCTGCCCGTGGAACTTCAGGTTGTCGATCATTATTCGCCCCTCCAATCCGGGGTCGCCCTTCTGCCTCTCACTGCGATCATGCTCCTTCTGTCCGCCCGCTCCGGTCGATTGGCCAGCAAGATCGGTCCGCGCCTCCAGATGGGGGTCGGACCTGTGGTTGTGGGCCTGGGCCTCGGTCTCCTGGCCCGCACCACCACCGACCGGTCGTACGGATCGGGCGTCCTCCCCGCAGTGATCGTCTTCGGATTGGGTCTGGCCATCACCGTGGCGCCGCTGACGGCCACCGCGCTGGGTGCCGTCCCGGACGAGCATTCAGGACTGGCGTCGGCAGTCAACAACGACGTATCCCGTCTGGCCGGACTCATCGCCGTGGCCGTCCTCCCGGCCTTGTCCGGCATCTCGGGGTCAAGTTATCTGCATCCGGAATCGTTGGAGGGTGGATTTCGAACCGCTGTCATCATCTGCTCGATTCTCTGCCTGGTCGGCGGTGCTCTCGCTGCGGTGGGGATCAGGAACCCGACGCCGACGTCACCAACCGATCCCCTCAGACCGGATCCGGCTGTCACCTCGGGAAGCGAGTGCTTCCACTGCGCCCTGGATGGGACCCCCATCTCCGTGACGGACTCCCGCCAGTGAGCCGCCGCCCCCGCGGCCGCTCTTGACATCACCGACGGCACTCGGACCAAGCGTGTCCATCCACCGGCAGGAGGACTGGGCCCGGCCGAGACGGCAGTCCGGAAACGTCAGTTGACGGCGACAGGGTCCGGGCGTACCGTGCCCACCGGGGGCGGTTTGGGGGAACCGGCGGCGGCGATCGACGCTTTCACCGGAATCAGTCAACAACCGAAAGAAGGCACGACGATGCGCAAGGCTCTTCTCTTCCTGGCGGTACTCATGATGATCCTCGGGGGGCTCTTCGTGGCCACCCAGGACGTGGCGGTGGCAGTGCCGCTCGCGACCGGGACCGCCGCCTGTCCCGTCACCGGCGGATCAGGCACGCTCAATCCGGGGATCTCCGTGGGCGGCAGCATAGGTGGGGTCAAGATCACCTTCAAGGGCGTCCTCGGCCTCGCCGGCACGGCGTCGTGCGGTGGAACGGTGACGTCACCGGCAGGCGTGCATGTCATCGGCGGCTCGTTCGCCGGTTCCGGCTACTACAACTCACCCTCCTTTTCCGCCCACGGGAGTTCCTGCGCCAACTTCCGCGGTCCGGACAAGGTCGGCTCGATCAAGGTGACCATTGCCTGGAGCACCACCGGGGGTCCGATCGCCAATACGGTTATCACCTACACGGCCAATGTCGCTTCGACGTCAGGTCCGGTGAACGGTTACGACACGCTCCTCCTGAAGGCACCGACCGCCACGAAGGCCGGCTCGTTCGCTGTCGGGATACCCCGCACCACCAAGCTCGTCACCACCATTCCGGCCCCTGGGGTGCACTGCGTCGGCGCCACCACGGCTTTCAAGATCACCGGCGGCGGAGTATCGGTGTAGCCCGGAGCGCGTCCCCGGGGCAAGGGATCGAAACCCTGCTCCGGGGACGTTCGCCGTCCGTCGCCTGGATCCGGGGCACGATCGGCCGGCCCTGGGTCAGGACTAAGAGGACCCTTCGGAATCTCCTTGACCTTCGCTCCCGGCTCCCGTGCCCTCGCGCTCCATTGCTGCTCGCCTCTCCACCGCCACCTGATGATCGTGGAAGACCATCTCGCCCGCGACCAGCATCTGGCTCTCCGGGCGGGGGCCATCCCAGTCGAGATGCCAGTGGCGGCTCAGGCTGGCGAGCCACGTATCACCCGTCGAGAAAAGGGTGAAACGCGAAATTGTCCGCTGTTGGCCGACCTGATCGGAATAGAGGAGCTCCACCACGAGTCGTTGACCGGACGTGATTGCCTCAACAACCCCGGCACGAACCGGATCGTCTGGATTGCGCAGTGCTCCTTGCCACATGCCGATGTCACCGGCAGGGACGTACAGATCGCGTGATTGAAGTCGGAATTCCTCCAGCGGAGCGTGGGCCGGAAGGTTCTGTGGTGGACCCTCCCCCAATCTGACCACCCACCCCTGACATACCGCGATGCCACTGCCGACGTTTCTGAGGCTGATGGCGAGATACACCATGCCATTGAGGACCTCAACCGCGGCGTGACCACCCATGGCGCTCAACCAATGCCCCTCGAGGAACATGATCTTCTGTTTGGGATCCTCCAGGCGCGAAGGAGCCAGGATGGGCCGTCGCTGTTCTTGCAGTGCCGCCTCGGCAACGCGAGCCGACCGGTTGGAGGACCGCACCGCCGAGAACGTGGCGACGGCCAACACGAGCGTGCCGATCCCGGTGGCGAACGAAGAAATGGTCGCCCAGTCGACAGCGAGGAGAGTCATCGATCAACAGTCTGACAGGGCACCCGGACCTCAGAGTGGAGCCATGGGTTGGCACTGGCCCCCTGGATCCCAGCCGACGGGTGTCCCCGGCTGCCGACCAGTCGATCGATGAGTGCACGGGGCCGATCCCATCGGCACGACCGTTTTTGTTCCAGGTCCGACGCGTCCTCCGTGTCGATTTCCGGATCGTTCGATCGTCACTACGGTGAGGAAAGCCAAGCCCACCGAGGAAGGACCCCAGTCATGCGATACACCCTTCTCCTTCATTACCCTGAACAGACCTCCGAGGATCTCGGACCCGAGGCCCTCGCCGAGGGGATGCGTGCCTTCCAGGCGTATGCCCAGGCTCTCGACGAGGCGGGGGTGCTCCGCTCCGCCGAGGTCCTGCAGCAGTCGAGCTCGACGACCACCGTGACCCTCATCAGCGGTGAACCGAGGGTCCAGGACGGCCCGTTCGCCGACACGAAAGAGCAGCTCGGCGGCACCTTCGTCATCGACGTGGCCGATCTCGACGCCGCCATCGAGTGGGCGGGGCGGGCACCGTCGGCGTCATGGGGTCATATCGAGATTCGGCCTACGGCGACGCGCTACGTCGACGGCTCATGGCAGGGTGCACAGCCGGTCACATGACCGACAACGAAACCAGCATTGTCGCTGAACGCGTGGCGCGGGCATCGTACGGCCGGCTGGTGGCATCGCTGGCCGCCACGACCCGGGACATCGTGCTCGCCGAGGATGCGTTGGCCGACGCGTTCGAACGTGCACTGTCCACCTGGCCCACCACCGGAGTCCCCGACAATCCGGAAGGGTGGCTGGTCACGGTCTCCCGCAACCGCATCCGCGATGTGCTGAAGTCTGCGGCCACACGAACCACGGATCCGCTCACCGAAGACCTCACGGCCACCTTCACTGCATCCGGCGCAGGGGCGATCCCCGACAAACGGCTGGAACTGCTCTTCGTCTGTGCGCACCCGGCGATCACTGCCGAGGTGCGTGCCCCACTCATGCTGCAGGTCGTGCTCGGTTTCGATGCGGCGCAGATCGCCCACCTGTTCGCAGTCCAGCCTGCCACCATGGCACAGCGCCTCGTCCGGGCCAAGCGTCGTATCCGCGATACCGGGATCCCCTTCAGAGTGCCGGCGCCTGCGGACCTACCGGGACGGTTGCCCGCCGTGCTCGAAGCCATCTATGGCGCGTACGCCATCGATTGGCTTGATCAGCACGAGCGCATACGTGAGTCGATCGCCGACGAGGCCCGGTGGCTTGCCGTGCTCACCGCCGGCCTCCTCGTCACCGAGCCGGAGGCCTGGGGCCTCGCGTCCCTGCTGACTCTCGCCCAGGCGCGCGCACCTGCCCGGACGGGCACACCATGGCCTCCACTCGACCAGCAGGACACCACCCTTTGGGACCGCTCGCTCATCACCGAGGGCGAGGCACTCCTGTACCGGGCCCATGCACTCGGCGCCCCCCTCGGACGATTCCAGATCGAAGCCGCCATCCAATCCGTTCATTGCGACCGCGTGCGGACAGCTACGCTCGATCGGGCAACTCTTGTCCACCTCTACCGTGGTCTGGTGGCGATCGCACCCACCAACGGCGCGGTCGAGGCACTGGCCGCACTTTCGAATCAATTGTGAACTGACGGGCGTGCCGAACTGAGGTGCGGATCCGTGAAGCTTCAGGACGATACGGCCGCATACCCTTGTTCGACCATGGCGGGCGCCTGGGCGATGCCCTTGAAAGGCAACCGCCCCGTGACGGACATGCGGAGGCCTCCGTCGACCACTGCCGCGGTCACCCGAGCGGCAGCATCGGCCTTCACATCAGCAGCAACGTCGTCACCGGCCACCTCAGGCCGCCTGTTCCGGCACCTCCACCGGGAGCTGGATCGGAAGATCGGCCGACGACTGGCCGACTCCGACGACGTACCGGCCCGCCACCACGGTGGGCGTCCCCCCCGCGTCCGAGGAGAAGCCCGACGCTGGAAGCAGGAGTGTGACACGGGTGGTGGCTCCGGGCGCCACGACGACCTTCCTAAAGGCACGGAGCTGCTCCGGGGGCTCGCCGAGTCCGGACGGATAGGCGACATAGACCTGCACGACATCGGCTCCGGACTGACGTCCGACGTTGGCCACGTCGACCTGCACCGTGTACCCCCCGGTCGACGACGGAGCGATTTGCGCATCCGAGAGGGCGAATGAGGTGTAGTCGAGCCCGAAGCCGAACGGGAACAGCGGTTTGACGTCGTTGGCCTGGTACCACCGATAGCCGATATCGAGGTCGGTGCCGAAATTCACCTCGGCGTCGATGCCGGGGAACTCGGCGGCAGTCGACGCCGGCTGCGCCGTGGGCGACGCCGGAAAGGTGATCGGCAAGCGCCCCGAGGGATCGACCCGACCGGTCAGGACCGCCGCCACCGCCGTACCGTCCACCTCGCCCGGATACCAGGCCTCGACCACACCGGCCACCTTCGACAGCCACGGCATGTACACCGCCCCACCGCTGTTGATCACGACCACAGTGTGGGGGTTGACGGAAGCCACGGCCGCGATCAACTGATCGGCGTCGCCCGGGAGCTCCAGCGAACGGTCGGCCCCCTCCCGCTGGAGTTCCCCCGTGAAGACGACAGCCACCGAGGCCCGGCGGGCGGCGGCGACGGCCGCGTCCAATTGGGAGGTCTCGTCAGTGATGCCGAATGCAGGGGCCGGATACCCGGCGACCGAGAACCAGCGGATGGCGAACGTGTAGTGCACCCCGGCCCGGAGCGACACGGCGGCGGACAGCAGGTCGGGTGTGTGAAGGCCGGCCGAAGAAAGGACCGGGGCACCGTTCTCCGTCAGCCAGGTGTCGCCGACCTCGTGGAGTCCGATGCGGTAGATCCCGGACGAGAGGGGCGTGATCGTATCGCTCCACGAGCTCCAGTACCTCCCCGTTCCGGGGGTCGTGGCGGTGGCAACGGCGTTGGTCACGTTCGGGGACTCGACCACCGAGATGTCATCCTTCCCGCGCTCCACCCGGTCAGCGTGCAGACGCGGCTCGTCCGTGTCAAAGTACCGCTTGGAGATGGTCTGACCGGTGGTGATGTTGCGGAGCGGGATCGAAAGTAATCCCCCCTGGGCATACCGGATGGTGGTCGTCGAACCCAACGCGAGCTGCAGGGCACTGAGCGGAGTCGACACAAATGGCGCCTCTACCGCCGAGCTGCCGTCACCGCTGGTGATCGGGTGGGATGCTCCGGGTCCGATCACTGCGATCGATTTGATTCCCTTCCTCAACGGGAGCACCGCTCCGGCGTTCTTCAGGAGCACCATGGATGCCTCGGCCGTCGCCGTCGCCACGCGGGTGTGTGCCGGGGTGATGACGTCGGCCGAAGGGTTGCCGCGGGCGGGGTGGTCGATCAACCCGTACCGGAACATCGTGGTGAGCGTCTCGGTGACCGCCCGGTT
>Ga0182012_10001868_pt1 | contig 22940 bp, 20 predicted proteins | sample 612S2SmetaG_FD_120486 | JGI IMG/M metagenome (GOLD analysis project Ga0182012, IMG submission 120486) | Permafrost microbial communities from Stordalen Mire, Sweden - 612S2S metaG | ecosystem: Environmental > Terrestrial > Soil > Wetlands > Permafrost | place: Sweden: Stordalen | collected... | reverse complement strand
TTCTTATAATGATCGTACTTCACTACAACCTTGATGCGTTGCGACTGCCCGTCTTTGAAGTTCAGCGTATCATCGGCGTAGGTATACGTGGGGAACCAATACTTGCCATCAATCTGTTCGCGGTAGGTTTCGAATTTTGGAAACTGCTGATCTTCGCCGCGCCGCAGATAACCTGTCGCGCGACCAAAAGTTTTTACAATTTGTAGATCCTGATCGTCAACCCAGATATCGCCGTCGAAGTAGCGCTTTCGGTCTTTGGTCAGCGTTTTAGGCGAGACCGTAAACACATAGCAGGAAATTTCATCAACCTTTTCTCGGCCCTTATAAGCGATGTTGTACTCGTCGCGTGTGTCGTTCGTCATGACAAATGGCATCACATTGCGCAGATCCTGTTCGTCTTCGCCGGTCATAACAATATGTTCGAGCGACGCAACGGGTGCGTGCGTAACGTGGGAGGTTCGCCGGTTGCGGTCGTCGAAGCTCACTTCTTCAACAATTTCGTAGCTGCCGCCGATGGGGGCGGTCTCAGCGATTTTGCTGGTCTGCCGGTATGTATAGTTCTCCCGCGCACGCGAGAACTCGGTTTCCTTGTCCGTGAACTTCTTGATGATCTCTTGAATTTGATCTGGTGTCGGATCAGTTTTCTTGTCGACTCCGCCAAACAGCAAGGGCGTGAGCGTCATAAGCAGGGCAAAGCTAGTGTAGCGTCGCAGCATGTACTTCTATTGTGACGGATTTTCAACCGGGTGAGTTACTTTACTTGTCCGCATCTAACAGCGCCTTGGCAATGGTGACGCGCTGCATGTTGCTAGTGCCCTCATAGATTCGCCCAATTTTCGCGTCGCGGTACAGCTTTTCTACCGGGTAGTCCTTCGTAAAGCCTACCCCGCCCAGAACTTCAATGGCCTTTGATGCAACCTCTTCTGCGATGGTCGAGCAGAAATATTTCGCCATGGCAGCTTGCGTGACAAATGGTTGCCCTGCATCGCGCAAACGTGCGGCGTTGTAAACCATCAAGCGGGCAGCCTCAATTTGTGTGGCCATTTCGGCGAGTTCGAACTGCACGCCCTGGAAATCACCAATGCGTTTGCCAAATTGCTTGCGCTCGCGGGCGTGCTTCAACGCATGTCCTAGCGCGCCCTCAGCTAAACCCAACATTTGTGCGGCAATACCGATGCGGCCTTCATTCAGCGTCTCTATCGCGATCTTGTAGCCTTTGCCAATATCACCCATAACATGACTGTGTGGCACTTGTACTTCGTCCAGAATCAACTCGCACGTTGACGACGCGCGGATACCAAGCTTGTCTTCCTTTTTCCCAATGGTAAAGCCCTTCATGCCGCGCTCAATCAGAAAACAGGTAATGCCTTTATAGCCAGCACTCGGGTCAATTGTGGCGAACAGCAGAAAAACATCAGCTTCAGCCGCGTTCGTAATCCACAATTTCTGGCCTGAGATCACAAAGCCGTCACTTGTACCGGTTGCTTTCGTAGTAAGCGCAAATGCGTCTGAACCGGAAGCCGGCTCCGACAGGGCATACGCGCCGACGCTTTGCGTAGCCAGACGCGACAGGTAAATCTTCTTCTGATGTGCGGTACCCCAAGCCTCGATAGCGTTGCTAACTAAAGTATTTTGCACATCCACGATTACCGAGGCCGCCGGATCTACTTTGGCAAGTTCCTCGATCGCCAGCACAGATTGGAAAAACGAACCGCCTTGGCCGCCGTACTCCTCTTTGATATCGATGCCCATGAGCCCGAGCGCAAACATTTCATGCAACAGATCTTTGCGGAAGCGGCCTTCCTCGTCCATGGCGCGCACATGCGGCGCCAGGCGTTCCTTGGCAAACTGACGCACGGACGCTTGGAACAAGCGTTCTTCTTCGTGCAGAACGGTAAGAGGTGCAATAGCAAGGGATTCAACAGCGTGCGGCATAACAAGAGCATCATAACTCCAAAGCAGTGTTTGCTGTGGTAGACTCCTGTTTCTTTATGAAGTGCACGATCTTGGTTCTACTATTCGCCGCTTCCGTGCTGGCGCAAATTCCCCGTGGTTTGGAGATTCCGCTATGGCCCGAAGGCGCGCCTAACGCGGAGGAGGCACCAGATGTGTCGCAGCCGTCCGATGACCCAGCGCTACCCAAGAAATTTACCGTAGTTCACCATCCCTCGATCTACGCCTTTCTTCCATCAAAGGATAAGGCGACCGGCGTAGGCATAATTGTGGCTCCGGGTGGTGGCCACTCGCAGCTAGTAATCGATAAAGAGGGTTGGGAAGTGGCCGACTTCCTCAATAAACATGGCATTGCCGCTTTTGTTTTGAAATACCGGTTGGCGAAAGCTCCGAAGTCGTATTACACAGTTGCCGAAGATGCCTGGGGAGACGCGAGCCAGGCCATGAGGCTCGTGCGAAAGCAATCGGCTGATTGGAACCTGGATCCGAAGCGGATCGGCATCATGGGTTTTTCGGCAGGTGGGGAATTAGCAGCGCTGATGGAGACTCATTTTGAGGCGGCTACTCGGCCCGACTTCGCAATAATCGTGTATCCCGGCTTCAAGCCGGGCGCGGTAGTGGTGCCGAAAGATGCCCCGCCGACCTTCTTGGTTTGTGCGGATGACGATCCATCACACGTCGTAACCACCGTCAATCTCTACTTAGATTTACAGAAGCAAGGCGTTTCATCCGAAATGCATATTTATGCGGCAGGCAAGCACGGCTTTGGCTTGCGAGCTCCGGCAAACCAGCCGGTATCGACCTGGACGGATAGGTTGTTGGACTGGATGCGATATCGAGAACTCCTGAAATAACAACCCTTGCTTTCCACAATCTACCTTGCTATTGTATATCTATGAACATCTCTAAATGGGGTAACAGCTTAGCGGTTCGCCTTCCCGCCACGGTTGTTGAAGCCCTGGAATTAAAAGAAGGTGACGAGATTGAAATTGGCATTGCGGGGCCCCGGGAATTCATTGTGGCGCGTGATCGCAGCCGCGAACAGGCGTTAGAGACGATTCGCCGTTTGGCGCGGCCTCTTCCTGCGGGCTTCAAGTTCGTGCGCGAAGAAGTTATCGCGCGAACGACTGAATGACTGAATGAATGTCAAACCATTCTTCGATACCAACATCTTGATCTACGCGTTTGGCGAAGATGAGAAGCGTAGCGAAGTAGCGCGCATCTTGCTGGCGACCGGCGGCGTCATCAGCATACAGGTACTGAATGAGTTCGTGGCGGTTTTGAAGCGCAAGCTCAAGTTCACTTGGCCGGAAATAGCAGAAGCGCTGGCCGCCGTTCGAACTCTCTGTCCCAAGATAGGCGAGCTTACAATAGCAACCCACGAGGCGGCAATGAAGATTGCGGAGCGATACGGCTACCAAATTTTCGATTCGCTCATCATTGCCTCAGCTCACGAGGCCAAATGCAAAGTTCTTTATTCGGAAGACTTGCATGACGGCCAAGAGATAGACGGCCTGATGATTCGGAATCCATTTACCAAGAGTGCAGCGGTCGATTGAGTCAACGCAGGCTCACACTCGCCACTTGACTGCTAACGCGGTTGGCGTGCAAGGGCATCGCGATGGATTCGTACATGACCAGCGCCTCATTCATCAGGGAGCGAGCCCTGATTGCGTCTCCGGCGGAGTTCCGTTCGAGGAGCATTTTGGCATACCATTCGCGCGCAATGGGTTGCGCAATTCGATAAGGCGCTGTGTCAGTTTGCTGAATGGAAGTCTGGTGGTGCTGTTCGGCGGCGGACCAATCGCGGGTGCAGGCTGCTGCGACGCCAGCGGCGGTTCGAAACGGAAGAAGTTCGGTGTACGCCCACGCTTCGGTTCGAAGTAACTCTTCCGTGAGCGGGCGCAAGCCCCCTACCTCGTCTCTCTTACCAAGCCAAGCCAGCCCGAGGACCGAGCGCTCCAAGGCCGCCCACGATCCGAGAGAGTTCAGTTGTCCGGCAACCGGTAGCTGCCACCCGCGCTGCTGCCACGCCTTCCACGCGCGCTCATCTTTGCTTTCCGCCAAAGCTGCGAAGCGGCTCGCCTCGGACCAACCGCCCCAGAACGATCCGCGCTCTTTCTCCCAGCCGTAAGTGGACCACCGTTCACTGTCCGAGTTGCGGCCGCGAAGGTGAGCAATTTGCGCGCGTAACGCTGCGCTCGTGAAGTTCCAACCCATCTGGTTCGCCTCGCCAAAATTCCAGGCGTCCTCCGCATGATGAGCGGCTTGAACAAGCTCGCCGTGCGCCAGGCACATCCAAGATGAAATGAGCCGTAGTGCCAACTTGCCGCCAGGATGACCAATCTTCTCGGCGCGCTGCCATGCGGCGGGCAAGAGCGCTGAAGCTTCGGCAGTAAGGCCGGTATAGCAGAGACACCACAAACGCCAGAACTCTACATCGGATGCGCCCCACACATCGCCCGCCGCGTTACAGGCGTCTACCACTTGGCCCGCCGCAACCGAGGCCTTGCTCCATTGCACGGAATGAAATAAGTGGTGAACTTCAATCCGATTGGCGCGCTTCGACAATTGCTCGATTTTTAGCTTTTCGCGAATCGCTCGTGCTTCGTTGAGTATAGAAACCGACGCCGCCACTTGGCCACGACTGCTCATCACTGTTCCGCGCATGGATAATAGAATGCTTTGCCAGAGCGGATCGGCCCCGCGGAGTTTTAGTAGCCCCCGCTCAGCTGTACGCTCGGCGGCTGCCAGATCCATACGCCAGGAATGCAGGCCCGCTAGCGATACGCTCGCTTCAGCCGCTTGTTTAGCGGCGCCCGCCTGTTCGAATAGAGCGGCCGCCTTTTCATACGCTTCAATCGCTTCGTTGTGGAGTCCAAGACTGAGTAAGGCGGCAGCCCTCAGGTTAGTCAATTCGGCCACTTTTAGGCTGCCATCTTCTTCTGAGATGGCGAGTGCGTTGTCCAAATGCGCCAAGGCTTCCTCGTGAGCAGCCCTGGCTCTGGCTTGCTGTGCCGCTAAGACCAAAAAGCGCGAAGTCTTCGGGCGGTCAGCCGAAGCTCCGGCTTGATAGAGGTGATGGGCCAAGGCGGACGCTTGCGAGTTGAGGTTGGCCGAATAGACTTCTTCAATGGCATCTGCCACCCGGGCGTGAAGCCGCTGTCTGCGCGGAAGCGAAAGTGTCTCAGAAAGGGTTTGGCGTACGAGTTCGTGAACGAAGCGATAGCGGGCGTCCCGGCCTGCCCTCTCAGCCAATACCAGATGTGCGCGTTCCGCTTCTTCAAGAGAGTTGAGAGTAGCTTCCTCCTCCATCGTCGTGTCTAGTTTCTCTAGCAGGCGAAGGCTAAAGCTACGCCCGATGACGGCAGCGGTTGTTAGGACGTGGCGCGAGCATTCACTCAGCCTGTCGAGTCTGCGGCTTAGCACCAAGCGTACGCCTTCGGGCACCTGCAGTTGGTCGACGAGCAGCCCCGCGCGCCACTGGCCCGTCTCATCGAAGAGTTTGCCTTCTTCAGATAGGTGGCGGAATACTTCCTCAACGAAAAAGGGATTGCCATCGGTGGCATCAAACACCACCCTTGCGAGAGTTGGCGGCGGAGTTTGGCCGCTTAACAAATCCAGCATATTTTCTACCGCTTCAACCGGTAAGCGGCGAAGGCTCAGTCGCGTCGTGGGCTTTTGGCGAATCAACGTCTCCAAAGCCTTGGTAAAAGCGGGAGTGACTTCAACCGCGGTGTCGCGATAAGTGGCGATCAGCAGGATAGGCAAAGTGTGGATCGTTTGCGCGAGGTGCTGTAAGAGCAGCAGAGTAGGTTCATCTGCCCAATGCAAATCTTCAAAGACCGCGACGATTGGTGTAGATCGCGCCAACCGTTCAAGGAACGACCGATAAGCATTAAACAGAAAGCGGCGCTGCTGTTCCGCTGGCAACTGAATGGGAGCCGCGATGTCAGGGAAGATCGTGCGCAACTCCGGCATGAGTTTTGCGACCTCGGGCGCATCATCGGCAAGAGCCTGTCGGAGTGAGTCGCGTGGGAGCTTTCGGACGAAGCCTTCCAACATTTCCGTGAATAAAACATAAGGCGGAGCGCCTTCCATCTCGTAACAATGGCCAACCACAGCGCATGCTCCAAGGCGATCCGCATCGACAAGCACCGCAGCGGTTAAATGAGTTTTGCCGATACCGGGTTCGCCGCCGACAAGTGCGAGAGATCCACGGCCTGCCAGGGACTCTTCCAGTGACCGCAGCAGTTCGTTGAACTCTTGGTTGCGGCCTACCAATGGGATACGAGTCCGTACTGGGACTTCCGAAGATGATGCCTCCAACGTGGAGTCGGACTGGGAATCGATGTTCGGAGAAGGGCGTTCTTCGCGGAGTTTTAAAGGCTGCAGGAATCGTGCCGTGGCGATCGAGCTTGCAGAGGAGTGTCGTCCCGGCTCCGAATCGCGCTTGAGACGGTTGAGGTCTGCTAAAAGTTCGGAAGCGGACTGATAGCGCTCATCACGCCGTTTCTCCAGCGCCTTATTAATTGCCGCTGCCAACTTTGCGGGGATGTTTGGATTCAACCGGAACAGAGGCAGTGGTGAACGGTTCAAGATACTGTCGAAAAGGGCGCTGTTTGTCTCGCCGCGAAATGGTGGCATCCCGGTTGCCATCTCGTACAACACAGAACCAAACGAAAAAATGTCGGTGCGTGAGTCTAACTCGAGGCCCAATACTTGTTCAGGAGACATGTAAGCCACGGTGCCCAACGTGGTTCCTGGCGTGGTCACTTGCGGGTCGCCTGCGACCGCTACCTGAGCAGGTTGCGCGGAGTTCCGTACGTCTACCTGAGCGCGGCGTTCCGGTCTACCGGACAGCTTTGCCAAACCGAAATCGAGAACTTTCGCGAGTCCACGCGAGGTGATGAATATGTTTGCCGGTTTGATGTCGCGGTGGATGATGCCAGTCGCGTGGGCCGCGTCCAGCGCGCTAGAGATCTGCAGACCAATGTCCAGAATCATCTCGGTCGGCAAGGACTGACCAGCAATGCGGTGCTTAAGTGTAACTCCGTCGAGAAACTCAAGCGCGATGAATGCTTTTCCTTCGTGTTCGCCAATGTCGTAAACGGTACAAATGTTGGGGTCGTTCAGAGCCGAGGCTGCCTCTGCTTCCCGTCGAAAACGGTTCAGCCAATGTGGGTCTTGGGCAACGCTATCGCGCAGAAATTTGAGAGCCACAAAGCGATGCAGGCGGGTATCTTCAGCCTTATAAACAACGCCCATGCCGCCGCCGCCCAGCTTGTCGACAATTTGATAATGAGAGATGGTTGTCCCAATCAGGTCGGCGTCTTCTTTTGCTTCTACTAAGTCCTGGGCCAGCAACTTTCCGGCCACATCAAGGGCGGGTGACTCAATAAAATGTTTGGCGGCTTCATCGTGAGCCAGCAGTGATTCGACCTCGCGCAGCAATGGCTCGTCGTCTCCACAAGCCTCTCTCAGAAAACCGGGCCTTTGACCTTCGTCCAATTCCAGAGCCCGATGGTAGAGATCCTCGATTCTTTGCCACTGCTCAGGCTCCAAGTCAATTCACCTCGCTCAGTTCCCGCAAGAGCCAAGCCTTAGACATCCGCCAATCGCGCACGACAGTTTCTGGCGAAATTTTCAAAACGGCGGCCGTCTCTTCAATGCTCAACCCCCCGAAAAATCGCAGTTCTACAATCTTACTTTTTCGCAAGTCGATGGCGGCTAGTTTAGACAGAGCGGTGTCCAAAGCCAGTATATTGGCGTCAGGTCGATTGGCGACGGTTAAGGCTTCATTCAACGTAACGGCAGCCATGCCAAGGCCTCTCTTCTGAGAACCCCGCGACCGCGCAAAATCGATCAGGATATGGCGCATGAGTTGAGCGGAGACTGCAAAGAAATGGGCGCGGTCTTGCCAATCGGTTTGTCCGTGGTCCACCAGGCGCAAGTAGACTTCGTTCACCAGCGCCGTCGCTTGCAACGTATGGCCGTGGCGTTCGCCAGCCATATAACGTTGGGCAACGCGGTGAAGCTGCTCGTAAACCAACGGCGTAAGTTTTTCCAAGGCCTGTTGGTCTCCCGTTGTCCAGGCCTTCAGCAATTGCGTGACGTCGTGAGTGAAAAGTTCTTTCATACGAGTTTGCGGCTCTAACTCAACACTTTTCCTACAAATCGATGACGAAAGCCACGACGATTTCCTCTGTCTCCGATGGATCTCGCGAAGTCCTTCAGATTATCGAATGATCAGAGGATACTACGATTAGCCTGGCGTCGGCAGCCGTGGGCTACCTTACGTTCAAAGTGTAAGTTGAGTTTCGCTGCCCACAAGCGGGTCACTCCGGGCCACTAACTATTTCCCACTCGCGGCTGAAACAGTAACGCGCTGGCTGTCACTAACAGAAGTAACAGGAAAGCGAAAAGTCCATGTTTTTGAATCCGAACCCCGCGCCAGCGGTGAATGGGGTGGATTTTTTGAGGCAGTTTAATGCTCCTTGTCGAATCCGAATCAAAGCTCCGGAAGTATGTTGTGCTACCTGAATATCGGCGTAAGTTGGGCAGCTTTTTATGCGGCGGTTAATAGCCTTCAAGTAATGCAGAAATGAGGTTTATATGGGATTGACTCAAGGCCTATGTGCCTTCAACGGCGATTTGTACGCGGCGTGGAAGGGTATAAGCGGTGATGACCAGCTCTACTACGCTACGAATGATGGTTCGGTTTGGTCGGCAGAAACGACGATTGCTGGTGTTGGCAGCAGCATTGGCCCTTCGCTAGCAACGTTTCAGGGCAAGCTCTATGCGGCTTGGAAAGGTGTGAACGGCGACCAATCGCTTTACTACGCCTCCTTTGACGGATCGGCGTGGTCGTCCCAGGCGCAGATTCCCGGTGTGGGAAGTAGCGTCGGACCTTCCATTACCGAATTTGGCGGAATGCTTTATGCTGCCTGGCGCGGCCCGGATTCGGACGAGGCGCTTTGGTTCGCCTCATTCGATGGGTCCACTTGGTCGCCACAGGCTCAGATTCCCGGTATGTCTAGCAGCATTGGTCCATCGCTCGCAACATTTGGCGGCAAGATCTATGCTGCGTGGAGAGGCATAGATGCGGACAACGCCCTCTATTATGCGACCTTTGATGGATCAGTATGGTCGCCGCAGGCCAACATACCCGGCGGTGCCAGTAGTGTTGGGCCGTCCCTTGCCACCTTTGGCGACAACCTCTACGCCGTATGGATAGGCGCAAACGGCGACGAAACGCTCTATTACAGTTCGTTTGACGGTTCGGCTTGGTCATCCTTTCAAACCATTCCTGGAGCGACCAGCAGCCTCGGAATGGCGCTAGCGGCGTTCGGCGGCAAACTCTATGGCTCTTGGAAAGGGCCAGATCTGCAAGACGCAATTTTTTACGGATTTTTCGACGGTCACCAGTGGATATCTGAGGCTACAGTGCCGGGCGCCAATACTGCACCGGATCCAGCCACGCAACCGGACGCAACGGTTCAAACAAATATTCCCGACCCTGCTCCAACACACAACATCTTCATTCGTTTTCCATTCCACCTGTTCGGCGGTGACCAGCGACCCATGAGACCTGAGCCAGACAAACCAGGTCACAAACCCGGACCAATTGTTGTGGTTCCGGATAAAGGCCATCCGAGTCCAGTCGGCGTTGTTGAAAGACCGAAGCCTGGACCCGAGCCGCCCGTTAAGAGCCCGGATAAGATAACGCAAGCGGCAGCTGCAGGCCATGGCTCGACTCAAAAGCCAGTTCCTCCGCCTCCGGTGCACAATACTGAGCCGGTACACACCGTGGCGCCGGTCAGGTCTAGCCCGCCGGAACCCGTGCGCGGGAATCCACCAGCGAGCCATCCTACTGGCAAAAAGTGATAATCTCAGCGAAGCGGATCGCGCTTCAGCCGGGTGTGGCTTTGAAGGACCAAGAATGGAACTACTACAGCGCGTGGCAAACCAGCAAGCTCTCCCGGGTGAAAAGGTTTCTGCTTGAAAACGCCAAGAAAATTACCTTTGCGCGTTTAGCTAGGGCTGAAAACGGTTATCGATCTGGCGCGAACTGCAACTCGCCGCGGCAATTGTGCAGTATCAAAGGGCTATGAGCCTCGACCCGAAGTTCACTTTTGCGTATATGAATTGGGGCTATGCGCTTTTGGGCCAACAGAAGTACGACGACGCAAATTGTTGAATACCGGAAGGCTGCCGAGCTAGATCCCAAGAATGCGCTGATTTACAACAACTGGGGTTCTGCGTTGCCAGCGCAGAAAAAGTACGACGAAGCAATCGAAATGTACAAAAAGGCGACTGAACTCGACCTGAACTACGGGGCTGCGTACGAGGACTGGGGCAAAACGCTGAAGGCGCTGGGAAAGCTCGACGAAGCCAAAATCAAGTTGAAGAGAGCTGACGAACTAACGCACCCTCCCGCGACAAATTCGCAAACCAAGTGGATGTTATTGGCGAGCGGGCGCGGGCAACATATTTCTGATGGCGGCAATATGCCAGCCAGATTGGTCGCGGGTTAGAACAATCGAAGTCCACATCTTGCGTGTCGGGTGGCCGGCAGCGTCCATCAGTTCATAACGTCCGTCGGCAAGCGCCACCGTATCCGTTAAGAAGCGGATCGACTCAACGACAATAGTGCGCTTGCCCGCCTCTTTTTGTGAGGCCGCGATGGTGCCTTTAACAACCGCGTCGCGGCCCTTGCGCCATTCGCCCGATGAGACAAGCTGATCGGCGTCGGAGGTAAAGAGACGTTCCAGAGCTTGCGGGTCTGGGTGCTCCCGGACATCCACGTACTGTTGAACGGCAGCACGAATGGCGGCCGATCCGTCGGCCGCCCATATGCTTGCTGCGGCAAAAAATGATGCGAGAAGCAGGCGAATGCGCATGACCTTATTTTCGGTTATGCGGCGACAGACCCGTGCGGATCGATGACAAACTTTCGCGCGGCGCCTTTGTCGAAATCCATATAGCCTTGCGGCGCCTGATCAAGAGTGATTACCGTCACGTTGACGGCCTTCGCGATTTGGATTTTATTGTGCAGGATGGCCATCATCAATTTGTGGTTGTACTTCATGACGGGACACTGGCCCGTAGTGAAGTGATGTGATTTGGCCCAGCCGAGCCCGATTCGAATACCCAGGACGCCGCTCTTGGCATTTTCATCTTTGCTTCCAGGATCGTCAGTAACATAAAGACCGGGAATGCCAAGAGCACCGCCAGCACGGGTCACAGTCATCAGTGAGTTGAGCACAGTTGCCGGATGTTCATCGGCCGCGTTCGCGCCATGGCCGCGTGCTTCGAAGCCCACGCAATCCACGCCGCAATCCACTTCGGGCGTCCCGGTGATTTGCGCAAGGCGATCGGCCAGTGAAACTTTATCGCGCAAATCAACCGTTTCGCAACCGAAACTCTTTGCTTGCTCCAAACGCTCCGGAATCATGTCGCCCACAATCACAACCGCTGCGCCGAGTAAGTGGCAGGAAGCCGCGCATGCGAGGCCGACTGGCCCTGCCCCCGCAACATAAACGACCGACCCTGGCCCTACACCTGCTGAGACTGCTCCGTGGAAGCCAGTCGGAAAGATATCGGAAAGAAGCGTGAGGTCTTTGATCTTAGCCAGAGCCTGCGCCTTATCAGGAAACTTCAACAGATTGAAATCGGCGTAAGGGCACATTACATAGTCGGCTTGACCTCCCACCCAACCGCCCATATCCACGTAGCCATAAGCAGCGCCGGGTCGAGCCGGGTTGACATTTAAACAGATACCGGTCTTGCCCTCCTTGCAGTTGCGGCAGCGGCCACAGGCAATATTAAAGGGCGCAGAAACCACGTCGCCAACATTGAGGAATTCCACGTCACGTCCCTTCTCAATGATTTCGCCAGTTATTTCATGACCGAGAATCAAGCCTTGTGGGGCCGTGGTTCGGCCGCGCACCATGTGCTGGTCGCTGCCGCAGATATTAGTGGCGACAACTTTGAGAATTACGCCGTGTTCGCATTTGCGATCGCCGATCGCCAGCTTCGGGTAATCGATGGATGTCACTTGGACCTTACCTGGACCCATATAAGCAACACCGCGGTTACTTGCCATAAGTAGTTTCTCCTTGGAAACGAGTCGAAATTAGAAGCGCCGACCATAATACTAGAAAGCGTCGTGAAATTGTTGCCGTAAGCTGAAGGGCAGCGGCATGACTAACAAAATGAATGGCTTTTATGGTGCATTGGTTCTCGTACTTTTACAAGGCAATGCGTTTGCGCAAGCGAATGATGTAACTCGCGTCACTTTAGACAATGGACTAAGAGTTGTGGTGATCCGCGACCCGCTAGCGCCGGTGGCCACTCTGGAAGAGAACTATTTGGTGGGTGCCAATGAGGTTCCCGCCGGATCGCCGGGCTTAGCGCATGCACAAGAGCACATGGCATTTCGCGGCTGCACGGGTTTGACGGCTGACCAGATCGCGGCGATCTATGCGCAATTGGGCGGCTTTATGGATGCCCAGACCCAACAGAACATCACCCAATATTTTGTTACAGTGCCAGCCCAGGATTTAGATTTAGCCATGCGGATTGACTCGGCTTGCATGGCAGACGTGGAAGACGCGCAAGACCAATGGGCGCAGGAGCGTGGAGCTATTGAACAGGAAGTAGCCAGCGATCTTTCGAATCCCACTTATGAATTCGTGACCCGTTTGAACCGTGATTTGTTTGCAGGCACTCCCTATGAGCAAGACGCGCTGGGGACGAAGGCGTCATTCGACAAAACCACCGGGGCAATGCTGAAAGATTTCTACAACAAATGGTACGCGCCGAATAACGCGATTCTCGTGATTACGGGCGACGTAGACCCAGTGAATGTCCTCTCGAGAGTCAAAGAATATTACGGGAAGATTCCGCGGCGGCCCATCGGCGAGCGGCCTGAAGTAAATTTGCAACCGGTGCAGACAGATACCTTTGAGTTGCCGAGTAACTTGCCCTATTTGCTGACTGGAGTGGCGTACCGTTTCCCGGGAACAGACAGCGCAGACTTTGCGGCGGCGCGGGTACTCACAGATGTACTGGCAAGCCAGCGGGCCGCACTCTACGATTTAGTGCCGCAAGGCAAAGCGTTGGGGACCGATTTCGATTTAGTGGAAACATACTCCAAGGCGAGCGCGGCTTTTGTGCTTGCGGCCCTTCCGGCAGGAAGCGATCCGGCGCCGACAATTGCTGAGTTGAAGCGGCTTATGGAACGCTACGCGAAAGACGGTGTTCCCGCGGAGTTGGTCGAAGCCGCGAAGAAGGGCGAAGTGGCAGGCGCGGAATTTGGAAGAAATTCAATTTCGAACTTGGCGGCTTCTTGGTCTCAAGCTCTTGCGGGCGAAGGACATCAATCGCCCGATGAAATTGTCGACGCCATGAAAAAGGTCACGTTGGAGGATGTGAACCGGGTGGCAAAGAAATATCTCCTGGGGCCATCGGTAGTGGGAACTTTGAAGCCAGCCGCATCAGGGGAAGCAGTTTCCTCAAAGGGATTTGGTGGTGCTGAAAAGACAATGTCGGCCCCTACTAAACCTGTTGTTCTGCCCGATTGGGCGGATGCGGCGGTGAAGTCGCTCCGGGTACCCGAGTTGCGGGCGCGACCGGCAGACATGCGGTTGAAGAATGGGTTGCGGCTCATCGTCGAGACCGAGCGGACTAGCCCGACCATCAGCTTAGTAGGGTCGATTAAAACGCAAACCCAGTTGCAAACTCCGCCCGGAAAAGATGGCGTAGCGGATATCCTGGAAGGACTTTTTTCATACGGTACGAAGACCCTGGATCGCGTGAAATTTCAGAAAGCGCTTGACGACATTGCGGCGAGCGAATCGGCGGGCGCAAGTTTTAGTTTGAAGGTCTTGAGCCAAGACTTTGCACGCGGCGTAGCTTTGCTGGCCGATAACGAATTGCATCCAGCCCTTCCCGAAGATGCCTTCAAGATTGTGCAGCAACAGACGGCCGAATTGACAGCTGGGGAGTTGCAGAGCCCCAGTTACAGGATGGAGCGAGCGTTGTTGCAAGCAATGGTTCCAACGGGCGACCCATTGCTTCGCGAAACGACCCCAAAAAGTTTGGACGGGATTCAGTACGAGGACGTAAAGAATTTCTACGAAGCAACGTTTAGGCCCGATTTAACGACGATTGTGGTGATTGGCGATATTACGCCAGAAGACGCACATGCCGTGATTGACAAGTATTTCGGCGGTTGGAAGGCCAGCGGACCGAAACCTAACGTCGTTTTACCTCCCGTCCCAGCGAACAAAGCCAAGGCCGTAAACGTGCCGGATAGCAGCCGAGTCCAGGACGATGTCCAGTTAGCACAGGAACTGGAGATGAATCGCTTCAGCCCCGATTACTATGCGCTGCAGTTGGGTAATCACGTCTTAGGCGGAGGATTTTATGCGACTCGACTCTACCGCGATCTTCGGCAAAAAGCGGGGCTGGTTTATACTGTCGAAGATTCGCTAGACGCAGGAGAGACCAGAGCTGTCTATAGCATTAGTTATGGCTGCGATCCGAAAAATGTATCCAAAGCCCGCGAAATGGTGGAGCAAGAGTTAGTCGACATGCAGAAGAATAACGTTACGCCCGCAGAGTTGCAACAGGCGAAGGCTTTATTGTTGCGGCAGATTCCTCTGGCCGAAGCGAGTGAAGACGCGGTAGCGAGCGGTTTAATCGGTCGAGCGCGCATCGGGTTGCCGCTAGATGAGCCCAAGAATGCGGCTAACCGTTACTTCAATCTGACGGCCGACGAGGTACGCGGGGCGTTTACCAAGTATGTGAACCCCGACAATTTTGTGCAGATAGTGCGCGGGCCAACGCCACAGTAAGGGGAGAGATGTTCGAACGGTATACCGAAAAAGCGCGGCGAGTGATCTTTTTCGCCCGATACGAAGCGTCGCAATGGGGTGCGAATCACATCGAAGTCTCGCACTTGTTGTTGGCGTTGTTGCGAGAAGACAAGGCTCTTTTTATGAAGATGCTTGGTACGATGGCGCCGTTCGATCACGTGACCGATCTATTGGGGCTGAAGTTAGAGGGCGAAAAGATCAGCACGTCGGTCGACTTACCTTTAGCGGCTGAAGCAAAACGTGTGCTGAAATTCGCGGCGGAGGAAGCGACCGCAATGAGCATGGAAAATATTGCGCCGGCTCATCTGTTAATCGGCATGTTCAGAGAACCCAGCGCAGCCCGTGATTTGCTCCAGAAGTTGGGTCTGGATTCGGTTAAGGTCCGCGCTGCGATGCAAGGTGCGGTCGAGGGGCCGACGAGCGTGCAGATCGTTACGGCCTTAAGACTGCAGTTTGGATCATTGACATCGCGGTTGAAGCCTGAGATGGAACCGGCAGTTGTGTATAGTTTGAACCGGGAAAAGGTGAAATGACGGTTCGTGAATTAGGGGCACAGATTCGTGCTCGCAAGATTTCTTGCGTTGAGCTGATGCAGCAGACGCTGAAGGATGTTGAGGGTCGCGAGAAGTTTTGCAGCCTCATCACCTTGACGGCTGAACAGGCACTAGCGACGGCACGCGAACGCGACGAAGAACTGGCGGCCGGAAAAGATCGCGGACCTTTTCACGGGATACCCATTGCGCTGAAGGACCTTTTCTATACGCGCGGCATTAAGACGACGGCGGGTTCGTTAGTTTACAAGGACTTTGTTCCCGATTACGACGCGGCCGTTGTCGAGCGATTGCAGGAAGCCGGCGCGATATCGATTGGCAAGACCAACTTGCATGAGATCGCGTTTGGGATTACTTCAAAGAATCCACATTATGGGAACGTTTTGAATCCGCTCGATCCGACGCGGTTGGCGGGAGGATCGAGCGGAGGGTCGGCGGCATTGGTAGCAGGCGAGTTCCTGCCGATGGCTCTCGGGACAGATACCGGCGGATCGATTCGTGTGCCGGCGTCGTTTTGCGGGATTGTAGGATTAAAGCCGACTTATGAGTTGGTGAGTCGGCATGGTGTTTTGCCCCTGGCGTTTAGCTTGGATCACGTCGGACCATTGGGAAGTTGTGTGGAAGATTGCGCGCTGGCTTTGAACGCGCTGGTCGGCAGTGAAGATTACAACGTTCCGGCACTTGAGGATTTGAAAGGCCTGCGAGTGGGTGTGCCAATTGATCCGCTGTTCGGCTCTGCGACCGAGGATGTGTTGAAGGCAGTCGAAGACACGGTAGACCAGTTGCAGAAGTTGGGTGCGGACGTGCAGAAAGTCTTGACACCAGATTTCGCGGAGATGAACGCTACGGCACGCGTGGTGCAACTGGCAGAGACGGCGGCGATCTATGTGAACAACCAAAATAAGAGCCAGTTTGGCGACGACGTTTGGGAGCTGATTCAGCAAGGCCGCATGATCATGGGCTACGAGTATGTCAATGCGCAACGGTTGCGCGGCCTATTCCGCCGCGAGTTCGACAAACTGTGGACGAAGGTGGATGTGCTGGTTGGACCGACAACGCCGATGACTGCGCCGCTGCAGGAGCAGAGCACGGTGACAATTGAGGGTAAGGAAGAGAACGTGCGGATGGCTGCGACGCGGATGTTGAGGGCTATCAATTTGTTGGGTGAGCCCGCGATGTCGATTCCTTGTGGCAGCAGCAACAATGGAATGCCCGTGGGTCTGCAGTTGATCGCCGCCCCTTATTGGGAAAAGACCTTAGTTAAAGTCGGGAAGGCGTTGGGGAAGTGAGCGTTTTACGAAGTGGGGTCTAAGGCAGAGAATAGTTCGCTGAGACTGATAGAGATTTCGCCCGCGACTAGAGTGCTGCTGATTCGTTCAGGTTCAGCGGAAGCGTGATATTGCCAGGCTGTTTGCTTAATTGGGTCGATAATCCAACAAAAGGGAACGCCCCACGCGTGGTACTCCTCACACTTCGCAAAAGTCGCGCCTAGCCGGTCTTGCGGCGAAAGTATCTCGCAGCAGAGTAAGACAGGCTCAGTAGGATAAGGGCTCTGGAGGAATGGCGCGGCAATCACATCGGGGACTAGATACTTGGTTGGAGACAAGCGGACGGTCACTTCGGCAACAGAGTCGAGGCCGAGTTTGCGGAGCGCGGATACCAGTTCGAATTCAAGGACGCCGTGTGGTTTTGATGGCATCGCTTTGGGATAGAGAACTCCGTCGCGATATTCGGAAGCAGGCTTTTCTGTCAGGCGAAGGTAGTCTTCGACCGAGATCAGAGCCGTGGTACTCATGAGGGTATTCTATTCCAATGGCCAGATCCAACACAAATCTCTTATCGCGGAGGGCTTTCTTGCAAGCTGCGACGGCAGCTCCGCTGCTTGCCGCAACGCAGCTTTCGTTTCCGACTGAGGCGCGGCAGCGTCTGGCGGTGACGTCGTACCCATTTCGAACTTTTATCGCGAGTCCGACGAATCCGGCGCGCGATAAGAGTGTCGCGGGGATGGATTTGAAAGAGTTCCCGGCGATGATCGCCAAGCGCTTCGGGGTTTACAACATCAATCCGTTGGGCGATCATCTGAGTTCGACGGACTCGGTCTACTTGAAGGAGTTCCGCAAAGCCGTGGATGCGGCGGGTTCTCATTTAGTGGACTTTGGGTTGGGTGGCAGAGACTTTGGGAACACAGACGCGTCGGTTCGAAACGAGGCGATTGAGTACGGGCGCCACTGGATTGATGTGGCTGCTGAGATCGGCGCGCCGAGTGTGCGGCAGCACTTGCGGACGGCGAAGGGTGAAACGCCGTCAGTGACGAACTCAGTGGAGAGCTTAGGACGTTTAGCCGATTACGGGGCGCGAAAGAACATTGTGGTCAATCTGGAGAACGATAGCCCAGGTGCTGAAGACCCATTCTTCATTGTCGAGGTGGTGAGCAAGGTGAGCAGCCAGTATCTGCGAGCGCTGCCGGACTTTGGGAACTCGCTGCGCGGGCATGATGCGGAGTACAACAAGAAGGCCGTAGACGCCATGTTCCAGCACGCTTTCAACATGTGCCATGTCAAGGATGTCCTGCAGACAAAAGACGGCCAAGTGTATCGGGTGGACGTCGCGGGATTGTTTGCCGTAGCCCGAGCGCGCGGCTACAAGGGTTATTTCTCAATGGAGTTCGACACGGGTGCTGGCGATCCGTTTGCAGGGACGGAGAACCTCGTGAAGCAGAGTTTGCAGTATATGTGACGCTAGGGCAGCGTGGTGTCGTTGCCGGTGAGCGAGACTAACTTGCCTTCGGGCGTGACATAGAAGGTGTCTTCGATGCGCACGCCAATCTTCTCTTCAGGAATGTAAATGCCGGGCTCGATCGTGAAGACCATGCCTTTCTGGATAGGCTTGGAGTAATCGTAGGGGTCGTGAACATCAATGCCAACGGAGTGGCCGATGCCGTGGATGAAGTACTTGCCTAATGGCTCACCGTGGAGGTCTCTGCCGTGGGCGTTCATGTAGTTGAAGGCGATGGTGTCCAGCGAATCTGGGTACTTGTGTTTTGGGTCGTTGATGTGTGACTTGCCGGCGACAAAGGCGTCAATAGCGGCTTGTTGCGAGCCGCGAACAATGTCGTAGATCTCTTTCTGGCGGGCGGTGAATTTGCCCGAGACGGGGAGAGTGCGCGTGATATCGGAGGCATACATGCTGCACTCGGCGGCGGCATCAATGACCACGACATCACCGGCCTGCATGGTGCCGCTATCTTCCTCATAGTGAAGAACAGTTGAGTTTGCGCCTGAACCCACAATGGGCGGGTAAGATGGACGAGCGCAGCCTGCTTTCATGATCGATTCGGTAAAAGTGGCGGCCACAGCGCGCTCGTTGGTGCCAGCGTCTACGACCTTACGCAGACCGACTTGAGCGATGGCTGAGACCTTCGATGCGCGGGACAATAAGGCGACTTCAGTGGAGTCCTTGATGGCACGGAGCTCGGCGATAGTGCCGGACGCATCCGAGATGGGCGGTCGATTGTCAGTGCCGAGAGTTACAGCGAGCCAGGTGACGAGTGCTTGAGCAGCAGGGGAATCGGACTGACCGTAAATGTTGCGCAGAATGCCACGGTCTTCGACGGCGAGTTGGTTGAGAATGGATGGCAACTCAGTCATGGGCCGGACTTCATCAACGTGTGCGAGGGCGGCAGCGTTGGGAGTGGCGGCGTCGAGCTTGACTCCGGTGAACAATTCGTTGTGGGGATTGCGAGTCGGGAGGAAGAGGATCTCCCGATAGTGGCGCTCAGGAGTCTTGTCTTCGGCGGCCTTCGGAGATTGGATGAGGAGGGCAGCGGAGGGCTGGTCCCAACCCGTGAGGTAGAAGAAGTCGGAGTCTTGGCGGTAGGTGTAGAGGATCGATTTTGGTTCGGCGGCCGCGAACATGACGGCGACGCCGCCCTTGAGTTTCTCGGCAAGATGAACGCGGCGCGAGTGGAAATCGGGTATGGGGTCTGCAGCGCTTAGAGGGAGAACGAGAAGAAGGGCAGCGATTAGAGATCGTGTCATTTACGTGGTGGGTCCAAGGGTAAGTTGGAAGCTTCGATGGCTCGCCAACCGCCGTCGAGAGACAGTACGTTGTGATAGCCCATCTTTTGTATGTTGTCGGTCGCGAGAGCCGAGCGGTAGCCGCCGCCGCAGTAGAGCACGAGGCGAGTGGCTTTGTCGGGGAAGGTCTTCTCAATGTCCCGTTCGATGATGCCTTTGCTAAGGTGCATGGCTCCCGCTGCGTGAGAGGCGGCGAACTCGCTTTCTTCGCGGACATCGACGAGTTGGCCTGCTTCGCCATTTGCCAACAAGTGCTTGTATTCGTCGATGTCGATTTCGCGGATGCGTGATTTGGCATCGTTGACGATAGCGAGGAAGCCTTCGGAGTGGTGTTTAACGGGAGTCATGGGTTGTAGCGGGATTTAAGCGGAGCGAAAGAGGGGGACACGCCTGCGGTGTTCGATAACGAGGCCGATAAGCCGGGGCCCGGAGTTTCCCCCCTTTCTTGGTGGCATCTCGGAAAATCATCATTCGTCACCGCCGGCGGATTGGACGCGCTCGATTTTTGCCCCAACGGCTGCTAGCTTGGACTCAATTTTTTCATAGCCGCGATCGATGTGGTACACGCGATCGAGCATGGTCTCGCCGTTGGCGACTAACGCAGCGAGGACGAGCGATGCGCTGGCCCGGAGATCGGAAGCGATGACCTGCGCGCCGGAGAGTTTGTCTTCGCCAGCGACAATCGCTTGGCGGCCTTCGATGCGGATATTGGCTCCCATACGCGCCAGCTCCTGGGTATGCATGAAGCGGTTTTCGAAGATGGTTTCCGTAACGAAGCTGATGCCCTGGGCGATGGTCATCCAAGCCATGTATTGGGCTTGCAGATCGGTTGGGAAGCCAGGGTATTCCTCAGTTGTAATGTCGACGGCCTTGGGACGGCGTGAACAGCGGACGCGGAGGGCGTTGGGCTGGGTATCGTCGAGTTCGGCACCGGCTTGTTCCATCTTCATGATGAGCGAACCGACATGCTCGGGCACCAAGTTCGTTACGGTAACGTCGCCCATGGAGATGGCGGCGGCAAGAAGGAAAGTGCCGGCTTCAATGCGGTCGGCAATGATAGCGTGCTCGGCGCCGTGGAGTTTCTCAACGCCTTGCACTTTGATGATGGAGGTGCCGGCGCCCTCGATTTTTGCGCCCATTTTGATGAGCAGGTCAGCGAGGTCTTTGACTTCAGGCTCGCGCGCCGCATTGCGAATCACGGTTTGGCCTTTGGCCAGGACTGCGGCCATGAGGACATCTTCGGTGCCCGTAACCGTGATGCGGTCGAAGTGGATGTTGCCCCCGACTAGCCCGTTGGGTGCTTGCGCTTCGACATAGCCGTGGGACTGTTCAGTAGTTGCGCCAAGATGTTCGAGTGCGGAAACGTGCATGTTGATGGGACGCGCGCCGATGGCGCAGCCGCCGGGCATGGAGACGCGGGCGCGGCCGGTGCGGGCGACGAGTGGACCGAGAACGAGGCTCGAGGCCCGCATGGTTTTTACCACTTCATACGGCGCTTCGGGGCGATCGAGCGTATGGGCGTGAACGGTGATCTTGCCGTTTTCGTGAGTGAGCTTCGCGCCCGCGTATTCGAGAAGGCTCTGCATGGTGCCGATGTCTTTGACCGGCGGAATGCGATGGAGAATGACGGGCTCGTCGGTTAACAAGCAAGCCGCGAGAACGGGGAGCGCGGCATTTTTCGATCCGCTCACAGGCAGTTCGCCACTCAACGGTGTGCCGCCTTGAATCTTAAATTTATCCATTTACGTTTCCAATGCGGCGCGCAAACGACCATGTACCGCAGAAAGCTTGGCTTCCGCTTCGGCACGGGTCAGGTTCTTTTTGTGCATGACTATGGCAGTTCGTACTGAGCCAGCAGCGTTCAATAGCCGCGAAGCTTCATCATAAGATACGGCGGCGATGGAGGCGATGATACGGCGTGCCCGGTCGACCAATTTCTCGTTGGTGGGTTGGACGTTCACCATCAAATTGCCATAGACATAACCGAGGCGGATCATGGCGCCTGTGCTCAACATATTCAAGACGAGCTTGGTGGCGGTGCCCGCGCGGAGACGGGTAGAGCCGGTTACGATTTCGGGGCCGGGCGCGGGAGTGATGGCGATTTCGGCAGCGCGCGCCAGTTCCGAATTGGGCGTGCAACTTAGGCCGATGGTGACAGCGCCAAGTGAACGCGCGTAAGCAATTCCGCCGAGAACATAAGGCGTTCGGCCGCTCGCAGCGATACCGACGAGAACATCGCCAGTTGAAAAATGATGCCCGATGAGATCTTGCTTGCCTTGATCGGGATCGTCCTCGGCCTTCTCAATGGAGTGACGAAGGGCACGGTCGCCACCCGCGATGATGCCTTGTACCAGATCGTGCGGAGTGTTGAACGTGGGTGGACATTCGGAGGCGTCGAGAACGCCTAAGCGTCCGGAGGTGCCCGCGCCCGTGTAGAAAAGATGCCCGCCCGATTCGAGGCGAGCGACAATGGCATCGACAGCGCGGGCGATATGCGGGAGTTCGCGCTCGACGGCCGAGGCGACTTCACGGTCGGCCGCATTGATAACGCGCAACATATCTAAAGTTGGAAGCGCGTCGATACCAGTCGACGCTGGATTTTGCGCTTCGGTTAGCAATTCTTGCAACATAGCTTTTGTAAAAAGAGAAAGGCCGCACAGAGCGAACGCCCTAGCGGCCTTGCGAGATGTTTGAACCGTACCTTCTTGTTTCTTGATTAGGCGCTGAATGAGCTGCCACAACCGCAAGTGGACTTCACCTGAGGATTGTTGAACTTGAAGCCGGAACCTTCCAACGTTTCCACGTAGTCGACTTCCGCGCCATCGAGATATAGCATGCTGGCCGAATCGACGAACACTTTGAGGTCGCCAAAATTATAGGTTTTATCGAGCATGCCTGGCTGAGTTTCGAAAGCCATGGAGTAGCTGAAACCAGAACAGCCGCCACCGACAACAGCGATGCGCAGGCCAGCGGGCTTCGGATCTTGCATGCTTAGAATTTCATTGACTTTGCCAACGGCAGTTTCAGTGAGTTGAATCATTTTCGAGCTCCTGGATGGATATTTTTCAGTATACATATGTTTGATGGGAAAGGCGACTCTTTTGGTGCGAGATGGTGAAAAGGCGAAGGAAAGGCGTTTTTTGCGGAACGAAGAAGGGAGCTCAGGTAGACAAGAGTCATGGAGGGCGAAGAAGTGGTGAATTTTGCGGAACGGAGGTGAGGAGGGCAAGACAGAGGTGTTGGTGGTGAGTCGGAAGCGCAAAGGGGACGGACCGCTTTGTCCGCTGCGTTTGGGATTGAGGACGCTTGAAGATTTGCGGTTGGGGGACAAAGAAGTCCAGCCCCTTCGCTCGTGGCGATGAATGCACTGAGGAGGGCGAAGAAGTGGTGAATTTTGCGGAACGGAGGTGAGGAGGGCAAGACAGAGGTGTTGGTGGTGAGTCGGAAGCGCAAAGGGGACGGACCGCTTTGTCCGC
>Ga0182012_10001867_pt1 | contig 22942 bp, 21 predicted proteins | sample 612S2SmetaG_FD_120486 | JGI IMG/M metagenome (GOLD analysis project Ga0182012, IMG submission 120486) | Permafrost microbial communities from Stordalen Mire, Sweden - 612S2S metaG | ecosystem: Environmental > Terrestrial > Soil > Wetlands > Permafrost | place: Sweden: Stordalen | collected... | reverse complement strand
CCTCGTCGGCGTGCGGCGACGACTTCGCGACGAACTGGTGGCGCGCGTAGACGGGGACGGTGGATTCGGCGACGCGCCGAAATTCCCGCGTCCGAGCTACGTCGAGGCGTTACTCGAGTTCGATGACGACGAGTCGCGATCCGCCGTCACGCGCACGCTGGACGCGATGTCACGACGGGGCCTCTACGACCATCTTCGCGGCGGCTTCGCTCGCTACAGCGTCGACGCCACGTGGCACGTGCCACACTTCGAGAAGATGCTGAGCGACCAAGCGTTGCTCGTTCGCGCATTCCTGCGCGCCGCGACGGCGTACGACGGTCACGGCGAGTGGCGCGAGGTCGCCTTTGACACGCTGGACTTCGTGCTGGCCGACCTGGCTGTGGAGGGCGGCTTCGCCGCCGCGCTCGACGCCGACGCCGGCGGGGTCGAGGGCTCGCACGTCACGTGGACTCCCGAAGAGGTCGCTGCCGCTCTGGCTGAGGACCATCGAAGTGACGTCCTCGCGCCCACGTTGGCGCGATGGCGCATCGTCACGCCCGGAGAGTTCGAGGGACGGTCCATTCCTCGCTTGGCCGAGGACGAGCCCTTCACGACGCCCGATGACCTCCTCGCGGCGCGCCAATCACTGCGCCGCGCCCGCGCCACTCGCGTGCAACCCAGTCGCGACGACAAAGTCATCCTCGAGTGGAACGCCATGTTCGCATCGGCACTCCTACACAGCGGCGTCTCGCGTTACGTTCGCCATGGGACCGAGCTGTTGAGGTCGCTTGGTCGCACGCACTTCGCCGACGGCGTGTGGTGGCGAACACAGAGTTTGTCGACCTACGCCGGCGCGAGCGACGTCGCGTGGATGATCGATGCGTCGATCGACGCCTACGAGGTCACGGGCGAGGACACTTGGTTGCTCGACGCCGCGCTCAGTGCGACATACCTGCTGGAGCACTTCTGGGACGGCGCGGTGCCCACGTCGCGTGACCCTCACGCGGGCGCGGGTCTCTTCTCAGTGAGTGACTTCGTCACCGACCTCTCCGAGCGCCCGAAGGAGATCTTCGACGGCGCGACGCCGTCGAGTCACGCCGTGGCCTGTCGCGCCCTCGCGCGCCTCGCGCTCTGTCGTGGCGATGTCGAGACCCTGGTCGTGGCGCAACGTCTCGTCGAGTTGGCGGGCTCACTACTGGTCCATCACCCGAGCGCCGTGCCGGACCTGGTGGAGGCGGCCGGTTTCGCCCTCGAAGGTGTCGAGATCGTTGTGCCCGGTCCCGAGAACGACCTGACACGCCTCGTTCGCTCGCGACTCCCTCGACGAGCGGTCCTGATCACCGGCTCGGGCACCTCGGTGCTACTCGCCCAGCGCCACGTGGGGCTCGCCTACGTCTGTCGCGGAGGCGTCTGTCAACTACCGGTGTCGAGTTGCGAGGAGCTCGACGCCGTGTTGCGTAACCTTGAGGGCTGATGCCAATCTTCAACCGGGACCCCGCGGCGCGCGCGAACAAGCGTTTGGTCGAGCGAATGCCCCAGCGCTCGACGGTCGACCTCGCTGGCGGCTCCACCGTCTATGGACTGGTACTCGGCTCGACGAACGAGTCCACCACGGTCGTTGATCTCAAATCCCAGGCGATCGTGCGTTGGCGCGTACCGTGGCCCGCCGATTACGTCACCGACTTAGCGGTCTTCGACGTGGTGGAAGGTCAGTTGGCGCTCGATATCGAGCGCAACGACCTCGCCCAACCCGAGGCCGTGACCTTAGAGGACCTCCCTCGTCGACTGGGCACGTACCGCGGGCGGCGGGTCCGTGGATGGCTCGAGCAGCTCGCGAGTCCGGCCGACGGGCCTCTCTTCGGGTTTCGCGGTCCGAGTGCGCCGTACTGGGAGTTCCGGGGCGAGCGTCCGAGCGTGGCGCTCATCGCCGCTGACCGTGGCCCCCAACTCCTTCGCCGCCACGACGACGGTTCGACGTGGGTTCGATTTGGCTGGTTCGGCGACGACGTGTGGCTGCTCTGTGAAGACGCGCACGCGATTCGAACGATGGAGGCGACAAGACGGACATCGCTTGCGGGCAAGGACCTCGCCTCCGCGCTCGGCTTTCGCCCGATGTACGTGCTCACGACCTTGTCCAAGCCGATTGACGGCCACTGCTACAAGAGCTGCACTGGCCTGCTGCCGCGAGGCTGACGGCGCTATTTGGGCAGTTTGCCCGACGCCAGCGATTCGGCCATCGCCCAGCCAAAGACGACCAAACGGTCGCCCTTCTGCGGCTTCATCGCGGTGAAGAACGTGGACACGCCCTCGGGGACTGCGCCCTTGGAGGCGGTGTAGTCCAGTCCCCCGACGGGGCCGGGCGTCACGGACATGATGAACGTCTTGTCGTCGATCGACTTCTCGGATCCGAATCGCTTCGCGAGGCGACGGCCCCACGCGCGGTCCTCGCCGGTCGGCTTGTAGCCGAGGCGCGGCACGATGTCTTCGAGGCCAGCGAAGGCGCGGTAGCCGTCGGGCGACGTGAGACGTGATCCCAGGAGTACGTCCTCATCGGGGAAGGCCAGCAGCGCTCGGCGGAACTGGTCGTGCAAAATCGCCTTCAACGTCTGGTCGGACTTCGCGTTACGGTCGACCAGCAAGAGCCCCACGAGCAGTGACGGCGTCCCGCCGATTCGTTCGAGTGTGCAGAACGAGTAGCCGCGCAGCTTGTTCCCTTCGCGTACTTGGGTGACCAATACCCAGTCCTCGCGCTGCTTGGACAGGAAGCCAATGTCGAAATTGGGCTCGCGATCGACGCAGAGGTCGGCCATCTCGGCGAGTTCTGCGTCGCTGAGGGCGGTGGTGTCCTTCGTAGTGACGTTCATTGCCATAGGTATCCATTCTACGACGCTTTGGACACCCGCTCAGTCGGCTACGCCTTAATGACGTTTCTTCCGAATTCCGAGCGCAGATCGGCGACGACACCCGCAATATTGACGTTGAACTCCGGACCCAACTTGAAGGCCTTGCCGGCGTCGCCCGTCTCGACTATGACCGGGGAACGCCCGGGGTAGCGCGAGAGGATCTCACGCAAACTGGCAATTGACGTCTGAGTGAGGTCCTCGGGTCGAAGGGCCAGGCGCAACTCCTCATTGCCGCGCTCAACGGTCAGGAGTTCGACGTCGATCGCGCTGAAGCGCAACTCCTCCTCGTACCCCGGACGGACCTTCACGAGGACTATGTTGTCCTTCGCCAGGAATCCACTGAACTTCTCGAAGTTGTTCGCCGAGAAGTTGATCTCCATGGTGGCCCCGAGGTCCTCGAGGACGACGCGGGCGTACTGCTTGCCCATCTTCGTGGTGCGAATCTGGACCTCCGCCAAGATGCCCCCGACGGTGACCGCCTTGCCCGTACGTGCGAGGTCCTCGCCACGTTCGCGCACCGAGATGATGGTGCCGTCGGTCTTCGTCGCGAGGGTCGACTCCACCTCGTAGAGCGGGTGGTCCGAGATATAGGTGCCGAGCATCTCGCGCTCGAAGTCAAGTTTCACTGACTTGTCGAACTCAATGTCGGAGAGGACGATCTCGGTCCCCTCCCAGTCCTGGTTGTTGCCGTCGTCACTCAACGCGGCGAACAGCGTCGTGATGCCCAGCGAGTGGTCACGGCGCCGCGACAGTGTGACGTCACAGATCTCATCGACCTTCAACAAGAATCCGAGTCGAGGCACTCCGAGCCCGTCGAAGGCCCCGGCCTTGATGAGTGACTCCATCGAGCGACGATTCAACACGACGGGGTCGACTCGTCGCACGAAGTCGTAGATCGAGGTGAAGCGACCGTTCGACTCTCGTTCACTCACGATCTTGTCCACCAACGCCTCGCCGACGTTGCGCACGGCGGCGAGGCCAAAGAGGATGGTCCGGTCCTGGGAGAGACTCGGGGCGTACTCCGCGAAGGACTCGTTGACGTCGGGGACGCCGACGGTGATGCCCATCTGACGGGCCTCGTTCAAGTACACCGAAGCCTTGTCCTTGTCGTCGCGAAAAGAGGTGAGCAGGGCCGCCATGTACTCGACCGGGTAGTTGGCCTTCAGCCACGCGTTCTGGTAGCCAATCAAACCGTACCCGTAGGCGTGACCCTTCGGGAAGGCGTAGTCGGCGAAGGGCTCGATCTTGTTGAAGATCATCTCGCCGAGTTCGCGTCCGTAACCTTGACGCTCGGCGCCGTCGACGAACTTCGATCGCTGGGCGCGGATCATCTCACGGATCTTCTTCGAACAGGCTTTGCGCAAGTCGTCGGCCTCGGTCATCGAGAAGCCGGCGATCAACGTCGCGACACGCATGATGTCCTCTTGGTAGATCATGAGCCCGTACGTCTCGGCGAGCACCGCCGCCAAGTCGGGGTGGTCGTAGCGCACTTCTTGGCGGCCGTTCTTGCGATCGGCGTAGTCGTTGTGCACGTTCTCACTCAAGGGACCGGGGCGATAGAGGGCGTTGAGGGCGGCGATGTCGTCGAAACTCGTCGGCGCGAGACGTCGCATCAGCTGACGCATCTTGTCGCCTTCAAGTTGGAAGATCCCAATCGAGTTGCCGAGGCGCAGCATCTCGAAGACCTTGGGATCGTCGAGCGCAACCTTGTCGATGTCGACGATGTTCCCGTGGCGACGCGTGATGTGCTCCAGCGTTCGCTCGATGATGGCCAAGTTGCGCAGTCCGAGAAAGTCCATTTTCAAGAGACCGAGCTTCTCGATCCAGGTGGCCTCGTACTGCGTGACGATCGGCGCGTCGTCGCTCGATCCAGTCGGGCCGGACTTTCGCTGCACCGGCACGTAGTCGAGCATCGGATCTTTGGTGATGACGACGGCGGCGGCGTGGATACCGTCTTGGCGGCGCTTATCGACAAAGCCCATGGCGACGTCGACGGAGTGCTTCACCTCGGGGTCACTGTCGTAGAGACCGCGCAGTTCGGCCGCTTCGACGAATCGACTTTCGTGTCCCGGGACGGGAGTGAAGCACGCGGCCAGCGGCAGGTCTTGGCCCATCACGAGCGGCGGCATGGCCTTGGCGATCTTGTCGCCGAGTTGGGGTGGGTAGCCCAGCACGCGCGCCGCGTCGCGCACCGCGGCCCGGGCCTTGATCGTGGAGAAGGTCACGATCTGGGCGACGTGGTCCGATCCGTAACGTTCGGCGGCGTAACGGATCATGTCACCGCGGTAGCGCTCGTCGAAGTCCATGTCGATGTCGGGCATCTGTCGCCGGCCGGGGTTGAGGAAGCGCTCGAAGATGAGTCCGTAGCGCAAGGGATCGAGGTCGACGATACGTAGGCAGTACGCGATGCAACAACCGGCCGAGGACCCGCGACCCGGTCCGACGCGGATGCCCTGCTCGCGGGCGTGGCGGATGAGGTCCCACACCACGAGGAAGTAATCCGAGAATCCCATGTCGGCGATGACACCCAGTTCGTTCTCGAGTCGTGCGCGCACTTCGTCGCTCAGGTGGTCGCCGTAACGCTCCGCCGCGCCGCGATAGGTAAGTTCACGCAGCAGCCGATTGGCCCCGTCCTTGTGCGTCGCACCCTGGAACTCATCGGGTATCGGGAACTCGGGCAGCGCGTCGTTGTCGAACTCGATCGTGACCGAGGCACGCTCGGCCACCGCCAGGGTGTTATCGCAGGCGTCGGGCAGGTCACGAAAGAGGTAGCGCATCTCGGCCGCTGATTTGAGGTAGTGCTGGTCGGAATGGAATCGGAAGCGGTTCGGGTCAGCCACCAGTGAGCCGGTACCGATGCAGAGCAGTGCGTCGTGCATCTCCGCGTCGTCGTGATGCACGTAGTGCAGGTCGTTGGTCGCGAGGAGTGGCGCGTTGAGTTGTTGGGCGATGCGCAAGAGTCCGGGGTTCGTGCGGACCTGTTCGGGTATGCCGTGGTCCTGCATCTCGATGAAGAAGTTCTCGCGACCGAAGATCGTCTGGAGTCGTCCCGCGAGTTCGAGCGCCTTGGCGTCGTCGTCGTGCAGGAGCGCCTGAAGGACGACACCGCCCAGACAGCCCGACGTCGCGATCAGTCCGTCGTTGTAGCGCTCGAGGAGTTCCCAGTCGAGACGTGGCTTGTAGTAATAACCCTCCAAGAACGCGGCCGATGAGAGTTCTCGCAGGTTGCGGTAGCCCGCGTTGGAGGTGGCGAGCAGAGTGAGGTGGTGGTAGAGCTTCTGGCCGCCCTCCGTCTCGCCACCGGTGTCGTCGATTTTCCCGCGACGCGGCGGACGGTCGAAGCGCGAATTCGCAGCCATGTAGGCCTCGAGGCCGATGATCGGCGTGACGTCGTGCTTGCGGCACGTCTCGTAGAAATCGATGACGCCGTACAAGTTGCCGTGATCGGTGATCCCAATGGCCGTCTGGCCGTCGGCCTTGGCGGCGAGGACCATCTCTTCGACGCGTGCCGCGCCGTCGAGCATCGAGTACTCGGTGTGATTATGGAGGTGGACGAAGCCCTCAGCCATTTGCTGGCGAACCCTTTCGAAGCAAGACGTATGCGCACAACGCGAACGCCTCGCAGGCTAGTGAGTGCGTGTCACGGATCACGACATAGCTAGAGATAGGTGCCCGCTCGGGGCTCGACCGCGCCGGGCGGCAACGAGCGGTCGCGCATCTTTTCGAGTTGCGCGGCCGCGGCGGCCTGCTGGGCGAAGAGTGAGGCCTGGATCCCGTGGAAGAGGCCCTCGAGCCAGCCCACCAGTTGGGCCTGGGCAATTCGCAACTCCGACTCGGTGGGCACCTCGGCGCTGAAGGGCAGCGCCATCTTCGAGAGTTCCGTGCCGAGGTCCGGCGAGAGGGCGCCCGACAACTCTGCGATCGACGTCTCGTAGATCTCGCGCAGGCGGGCCCGGCCGGCCTCGTCCAAGGGTGCACTTCGCGCTTCGTCGAGGAGGGACTTCACCATGGAACCGATCCGCATGACCTTGGCCGGCTGGCTGATGTAATCCGAATTTTCCTCTTCGTTCGTCGTCTCCGCCTCACCGGGTGCGAGCACCACGTCGGGGTTGACGGTCACGTTTTCACTCTTTGGTTCTTGCACCCTTCCACTGTGCCAGACAAAAGGCCCGCTTCGTGCAGTCCCGGGCGTCTAGGGACCTTCACCAGTAGAATGGTCCAGTGAGAGTATCGACGAGAGGTGACTACGCCAGCCGGGCCCTGCTCAGCCTCGCTCTGGGCACCGACCTCTCGGTTCCGACGTCGGTTCGCGACCTCGCGAATCGCACGGGACTGCCCCAGCCCTACCTCGAGCAGATCCTGCTGAGTCTGAAGGGCGTCGGCCTGGTGCGCTCAAAACGCGGTGTTGGGGGTGGCTACGTGCTCGCCCGTTCGGCCGAGCAGATCACCCTGGCCGAGATCGTCGCCGCCGTGGACGGACCAATCGTCGCCGGTGACTTCGGCGAACCCCACAAGGACGGCGCCTGCGACCACGAGGGACAGTGCGTGCTGCTCGGTGTGTGGGCCGACGTGGGCAACCACATGCGAGAGCACCTCTCGAGCTTCACCCTGGCCGACATGGTCCTGCAAGCCCGTGGCGGGCGCCCGGTCAAGCGAACCCACAGTGCCTAGTTCGCAATTCTTACGCTATTCAGAGGAAACCAGGCTTGAAGTACCAGGTAAGGCGTGGTAAATTAAGCAGACGTTCGTAGGAGAAATTGCCGCCTACGGGCGAGTTGACTTCGAATCAGGTAAGGAGATTCAAGTGATTACCACCCCCCGCCGGTCTGCCGTGAATACCAACGACATGTTGGGACTTCTGATGCGCGATCTCGATCGCTACCCCATGCCCAACTACGACGAACAGGTGGAACTCGCTAAGCGAGTGACCGCCGGCGACGAAGAGGCCAAGAAGCAGATGGTCGCGGCCAACCTGCGCCTCGTCCTGCACTGGGCCCGCCGCTACCAGGACCGCGGCGTCGAGATGATCGACCTCGTCCAAGAGGGAACCTTTGGTCTGCTGCGCGCCGTCGAGAAGTTCGACTGGGAGCGCGGATTCAAGTTCTCGACGTACGCCACATGGTGGATTCGCCAAGCCCTGCAGCGCGCTGTCCAACAGCACGGTCGCACCATTCGCATCCCCCTCGAAGTCGGCGAGCAGTTGCAGCGCCTCGAGGCGACGACGGCGGAGTTGACGTCGATCTTTGGACGCAAGCCCACCGATGACGAACTGAGCGAAGCGACCGGCATGACCAAGGCCGAGCGCGACAACCTGCACGGCCTCGCGGGCGTGACGGCCAGTTTGGACCAGCCCGCCTCGTCCGACTCGGCCACCACACTGGGTGACCTGGTCGCGCCGAGTCAGCACGACTGGGTGGGCGACATCGAGCAGACCATGATGGACGACCAGCTCCACGGCGCGCTCGACAAGTTGAACGACCTTCAGCGCGAGGTCCTGACACTGCGCTTCGGGTTGAACGGTGCCACTCCCCTGTCACTGCAAGCAACGGCCACCAAGATGGATATTGGTGTGCGTCGCGTGCGTCGTGCCGAGGAAGAGGCGCTGACACTGCTTCGTGAGGACACGGCCGTCCTGGCCGCTCGCGAAGTCGCCTAAAACGTAAGCGACGACGGAACCAACGCCTTTAGGTCTTCGGGTAGGGGCACGCTCGTCGTCAGCCACTCGTCCGTTCGAGGATGCGCGAAGGACAACGTCGTGGAGTGCAGGAAGAAACGATCCTCCGCGAGACGCTTCTCCCGTCGGTGGCCGTAACGAGGATCGTTGACCACGGGATGGCCAATGGTCGCCAAATGGACCCGTATCTGATGCGTTCGACCGGTATCGAGCTGCAGGCGCAACAGCGTCATCGGTTGGGGCTTGTCGATTCGTCCAAGGACCTCGTATCCAGTACGGGCGGGACGTCCGTCGGCGCGTACCGCCATCAACGTCGGCGTGCGCGTGGAGCGGCCGATGGGGGCGTCGACGACGCCTCGCTCTTCGGCCACGTGGCCCTCAACCATCCCGTAGTACGTGCGTTCCATGAGCCGTTCCGCGAGCTGGGTGCTCAAGTTCGAGAATCCTTCGGGTGTCTTGGCGACGACGAGCACGCCCGACGTCCCCTTGTCCAATCGGTGCACGATGCCCGGACGGAGCGGGTCACAGAGCCCTTCCGCGCTCAGATCGCGCATCTGGGGATAGAGGGCGAGCAGTCCCGCCACCAGGGTCCCGTAGCGCTGACCGGCGCCGGGATGGACCACCTGGCCCGGCGCCTTGTTCACGACCGCGAAGTCCGGGTCGTCGAGCACGACGTCGACGAGCACCGCGGCGTCGACCTGCACCTCGGTGCTCTCGGGTGCCGGCAGCACCGCGATGAGGCGCTGGCCCTCCACGAGCGGCGTCGACGCCTTGGTGATGACCTTGTCGTTGACGCGCACGCCGCCGCTCGCAATGACCTCGCTCGCCTCGGACCTCGAGAGGCCCGTCAACAACGCGAGCACCCGGTCGACGCGAATCTCGTCGAGCGTGCCCGGCACGAGGAGGTCGAGCACCTCTCCGTCGAACGCGTCGTTGCCCTGGTCGTCACTCACGCGAGTAACTTCTCGCCCAGTAACGCGGCGATGAGCAGCGTGATGAAACCGGCGGTGATCGAGACGTCCGCGAGATTGAACACGGGGAACGAACTCACCGCGATGAAGTCGGTGACTTGGTGCGGCTGGGCCGAGAGACGGTCAACGACGTTCGCGACTCCCCCGCCCAAGAGGAGGCCGAATCCGACCGCCGGCACGCCGCGGTGCGCGTTCAGTCCGACGACCAGCACGACCAGCGCGATGGCCACCGTGACGATGCTCGTCAGCAGCGGACCGGACTGGTTGAACGAGAACGAGACACCCGAGTTGTACGTCAGTCGTAGCCAAATGGCCCCGCCGACGTGGACGGCGTGTTTCGCCAGTGCGTGACGGGCCCACGCTTTGGTGACGGCGTCGATGGCCGTCACCGCGAGGGCGATCGCGATGACCGTGTAATTGAGTCGAAACGCTAAACGCTTGCGCGGCACGAGACACACATGAAGACCGGCAACTGAGCCAGCAGTCGTGCCTTCGAGATCGGCTCGTAGCATTCGTCACATCGCCCGTAGCTTCCGTCGGCGATACGCGCCAACGCAACATCGATCTCGTCGACCTTCAGACGAAGCACCGACGCCAGGTCCTTCTTCTGGTCGCGCTGGATATCCGAAGCGACACTCGAGCCGTCTTCGTCGTCGTACTCGAGGCGCTCACGATCGACCAACATCTCATCGGCCTCAGAGTCCATGATGGCGATGTCGACGTTGGTGGCGTCTCGCGTCTCGAGCAGCAGGACGCGGAGCTCTTCGAGGAACTCGGGGTCGTCGCCGTAGGGCTTGGAGTGCATCTTGCGCTCGAGCGCCTCTTGGCGCTTGCGCTCCTCGGCATCGCGTCGCTCCTGGCGCTTCAGCTCGTCCAGATTGCGCTTCTCAATCTCTCGGATCTTGCGCAGTTTCTCGTTCTCGATGGCCTTGCGCTTGGCGTCGATCTCGCGCTGCTTCTTCGCCTCGGTGGCGGCCTTCTCACGGGCCTTGCGCTGTACCTCACGCTCCTTCAGGGCCACCTTGGTGCGCGCGTCGCGCTCCTTCTTGGCCTTGGCGGCCGACACGGCCTTGGCCTTGGCCGCGACCGCTTTCGCCTTGGCGGCGGCCTTGGCCTTGGCCTCGCGCTCGCGTTGCAGTTTCAGCGCGGCGGCGGCCTTCGCGCGCTCGGCGAGCACCTTCTTCGCCGCGGCCGACTTTTGGGCGGCGCTCAGCGACGTGACTTTCTTCAGCGCCTTCTTCGCGGGAGCCTTCTTCGCGGGGCCCTTCTTCGGAGCAACCTTCTTCGCGACCGGCTTCTTCGCGGGCGCCTTCTTCGCGGGCACCTTCTTCGCGGGCGACTTCTTCGCAACAACCTTCTTGGTGGGAGCGTGCTTCACGACCGTCTTCTTGGCCGCCACCACCTTCGTGGGGGCCTTCTTAGTGGGTTTTACGCTGGACGGCATGGTCAACTCCTCGACATTGCACACAACAAGTGCGGGCCGACCCTACCAGTTTGCGATGGCGTTACAGTCGATCGTCTCGTGAGGGCTGTTCGAAGTTGAGGACTTGAGCGGTGCTCTGATCGTCGAGGACCGGTGCCGGTGCCGGAGGAGGAGTCGCGAGCGGACGTGCCGGTAGCACCGGCGCGGGCGGCGCGACGGGACTCGGTGCACGAACGCCACCTACCTGGAGTGAACTGTCGATCCAGCGCGAGAACTCCGCCAAGGCGCTGCTCAGACGCTTGCGCTCCGAGTCAAGCTGTCGCGTCAGGGTCTCCACGTCCTCGCTCAGACGCTGCTTGAGCCCGTTGAGTCGGTTGACTTCGTCTTCGGCGCGACTGCGCGCTTCGGCGACGATCTCTCGGGCACGCTCTTGTGCGCCGGTCGTCATCTCGCGGGCCTTGCTCTCCGCTTCGGCCTGCGCCTGTTCGATGAACTGCTGGGCCATCACGATCATCGCGGTCACTTGTTCGGCGCCGCTCACCGAGACGTTTCGAACGGGGGCCGGCGCGGCGGCCGCCATCGGCGCCGCCGGGGCGGGGGCCGGCGCCGGTGCACTGGCCGGACGGGCGTCGAGCTGGTTGATGCGCTCCCCCGCTTGGCGCAGTTGCTGACGTTGTTGCTGGACCAGTTCCTTCAGTTGGTGCACCTCGCCCGAGAGCCGTTCGAGGAAGTCGTCGACTTCGTCGACGTTGTACCCCCGGACGCCAATCTTGAAGGCGACCGTGTCAATGGCGTCGATCGCGGAGAACGACGATTCCGTACTATCCATGCAGCAACACTACTGCCGTACCTGCGCGCCACGATGTATTGAACGCACTAGATATAGCGGTTGATGACCTCGAGAAGAATGAGCGCGACGAGCGCCGACAGGTCGATGCCGACGCCACCGAAGGTCGGTCGCGGCAAGATGGCGCGAAGTGGTTGCAGCACGGGCTCGGTCAGGCGTCGCAGTACTCGATTCGTTGTCGCGAGCGCCCCGTCGGATCTCGTGACGGGAATCCAGCTCAGGAAGATGACCGCGAGCAGGATGTAGATATAGAGGGAGATCAGGTCATGGACAATCGTCATACGTCGCCGAGGTCGCGATAATTCGTCGCGCGCAATCGATCCTTCGCTTCGGGTCCGAGGTGCATTCCTTGAGGGCTGATGAGATAGATGCTGTTGCCGAGAATCTCGATCTTGGCGTTCAGCGCGTACGCGGTACCCGAGGCGAAGTCCACGAGTCGGCGCCCGAGGTTCGAGTCGACCGAGAGGACGTTGAGCACGACCGCACGATTCGAACGCAGCAGGTCAGTGATGCGACGCGACTCGTCGTAGGAACGTGGCACGAAGATCGCGACGTCGCGCTCTTGAGAGAACGAGGAGACCCCACGCGACGCGGCACCGTTTTGGATCGGACGGATCCGCGGCGCCTGGCCGGAGGCGTCGAGCACCGAGATGGACGTCGTGCGCGTTGGGTTGCTCGTCGGTCGCATCGGCGTCGACGTCGTCGAGGACGTGGGGAACTGTCGCTCCGCGGTCGGCGGCGCCCACTCCGCGTCGCTCGGGCCGGTCGCCTGTTCGCTGAAGGGCCGTGCCGGGGCGGCCCCGGTCGAGCCATATTCGCCGTACTCGTCTTCAATCAGGCCTAGGAAACCTAGGAACCCGCGCAACTTATCGTTCATCTACTTCTCCTCGCGGTCCGACGCCTTCACCCATGTTAGGTCAGGAGGCTCAGCGGGCATCTCGCTCGCCGAAGAGCGCGCGCCCGATTCGCACCTCGCTGGTTCCGAATTCACAAGCCAATTCCAGGTCGTCGCTCATGCCCATCGAACGTTCCACCAGACCGAGGTCGTCGGCCAACGCGCCAAGTGATCGAAAGGCCTGGCGAGCGCCGTCACGGTCATTGGGCGCCACCGTCATGAGACCGCGCACGTTCAGTCCGAGCACCCGTCCACGCGCCACGAGGAGGGCCACGTCGCCCTCGGGCGCGCCGTTGCGCTCGGGCGCACCGGTGTAGTCGACCTGGACGTAGAGGCCTCTCGATGGTGCGAACCTGGCGATTCGCTCCATCTCCTTGAGACGCGACACGCCACACACGACGTCCGCGCACTCGACCACTCGACGTACCTTGTTCGACTGCAGCGCGCCGAGGTAGTACCACGTGATCGTCGCGTCGTCACTCTGCGCGCGCTTCTCACACAGTTCGTCGACGTAGTTCTCGCCCAGGTCCGTCAGGCCATTCGACCGTGCCGCGCGTACCGCGTCGACACCGAAGGTCTTGGTGACCGCCACGATGCGCACCGATGCGAGGTCGCGACCGGTGGCGGCAATGCGTGCGCGCACGTCCGCCAAGTTGTGTGCGACGCGTTGGACGAGTTCGTTAGCGGAGGAAGCTGGGAAGGTCGTCATCGCCACCGACGTCGAAGAAGTCGTCATTGGTGGTGCTCGTGAAGATGTCGCTGCGTGGACCTTCGGTCATCGCCGGTTCCACGGTGGTGACCGCCGCGACCTTCGTCGGCGCGTTGTGGTCGAAGCCGGCCGCGATCACCGTGACGCGCACCGAGTCACCGATGGACTCGTCGATGACACTGCCGAAGATGATGTTGGCGTCGGGGTGCGCGACCGAATGGATGATCTCGGCCGCCTGGGTCACTTCGTTGAGCGTGACGTCAGGCCCACCCACGATGTTCATCAAGATGCCCCGGGCGCCGTCGATCGACGCCTCGAGCAACGGCGACGTGATGGCCGCTCGCGCGGCATTGACCGCACGGCCTTCGCCCGTCGAGGTCCCCACACCCATGATGGCGGTGCCGGCGTTACGCATGATGGCGTTCACGTCGGCGAAGTCCGTGTTGATCAGTCCCGGCACCGTGATCAGGTCGGTCACGCCGCGCACCGCCGAGAGCAGGACGTCGTCGGCGATCTTGAAGGCGTCGAGCATCGACGTGTCCGCCGCGGTCACCGAGAGCAGTCGGTCGTTGGGGATGATGATGAGCGTGTCGACCTTGTCGCGCAATGCCGCGATGCCCTTTTCGGCCTGGGTGGCGCGGCGCTTTCCCTCAAAGGAGAACGGACGGGTGACCACGCCGATGGTGAGCACGCCGAGCGAGCGTGCGATCTCGGCGACGACCGGGGCCGCACCCGTGCCCGTACCACCACCCTCACCGGCGGTGATGAAGACCATGTCGGTGTCGGTGAGCGCGTCTTCGATCTCGGCGCGGTGGTCTTCGGCGGCTTGACGGCCGATCTCGGGGTCGCTGCCGGCGCCGAGTCCACGCGTGAGTTGGCGTCCGATGTCGAGCTTGAGGTCAGCCTCGCTGAGCAACAGGGCCTGGGCGTCAGTGTTCGCCGCGATGAACTCGATGTTGCGCAGACCCTCGGCGATCATTCTGTTCACGGCGTTGACACCACCACCACCCACGCCGATTACCTTGATTACAGCGTGGTAGTTGCTCTGGTTCAGACTCATGAAATCCCCTTGGGTTGATCTTGCACTGCGCACCCTCTACCAGGGCCACTCTTTTCGCGAACAAATGTCCCCGAAGGCTAGTCAGCCCTTCTTTTCTGGTCAAATGCCCTTTCTACGAAGGAGCCGGCCCACTCACCGCCAACTCGTCGGGCACACTCACGTCAACCACATCACCTGCGCGAAGCGTACTGTGGGCGATCACCGAGGCGATGGCGACGAACTTCTGGCGCAACTCGGTCGTCTCGCCGAGCACAAAGGTCACCGGTGAGGTCATCTTGAGCGTGACCGCGCCGGCCGCGTCGACTTCGATCTCGTCGACCTGACCCGAAAACGCACGTGGTAGTGCCGCGGCCACCTGGGCGGCACTTACGCCGGCGCGTGCAAAGGGCCACGTGGCCTTGAGCGGGTCCTGGTACACGAGGGTCGGGTAGTTCGCGTTCAGTGGTGCCGAGCCGAGGTCACGGCCCAGGGCGCTCACGAAGCTCAAGTGACCCTGGGGGTCAAAGGCCACCGCCACCGGACGAAGTTCGTTGACGCGTACGGTGAGGCTGTTGGGCCAGTGCTTGACTACGTTGACGCTGCGTACCCACGCGAATCCCGACAGGTCTCGCGTCAAGGACGTCGACGACACACTCAGCATCATCGGATGATCGTTGAGACCCGTCGCGCTGAGTACCTGGCTCGCGCTCTCGTGCACTTCGCCCACCAGCGTCACGTGTTGAACCCGCAGCAGCGAAGAGTGCAGTGCTGCTTGAGTGGTGACGGCGAGCACCGTGACGACCAGACCGATGCTGAGCAACACCGTGGTCGAACGACGCGGCCTTGGTCGAGCCTTCGGACGCAGAGCGGGTCTCGGCGTCGCGCGCGGGGCGCGCTGCTTCACCGAACCCGCGAGTGGGGTGCGCCGACTCATCGGGTGTCCTCGAACCCGACGAAGCGATGTTCGCTCACCAGTTCGACGCCGCTCGAGGCGCGAACGCGCTCGCGCACCGTCGCCATGAGCGCGTACACATCGTTCGCGCTGCCCCCCGGGTCGACCAGGATGAAGTTCGCGTGCTTGTCACTCACCACGGCGCTGGCGTAGCGCAAACCCTTGCACTGGGCCGCTTCGATCAGCCGTCCCGCGAAGTCGCCCTCGGGGTTGCGAAACACGCTGCCGCCGTTTTGACCCCCGGGCTGGTTCTCGCGTCGCCAGTGAACGATCTCCTTGATGGTTCCCAGTGCGCTCGTCGAGTCACCGTGAGCGAGACGAAGCGTGACGTCGGTGACGATCTCGCCGGGCGCGAGTGAACTCGTGCGGTACCCGAAGCCGAGTTCCTCGTGACGCCACCGTCGAGCGCCGCCCGGTCCGAATGTGCGCACAAACGTGACTGACGCGGCCATGTCCGAGCCGTGGCCGCCCGCGTTCATCGACACGGCTCCTCCGAAGGTCCCCGGCACGCCGACGGCCCACTCGAATCCGACGACCCCGGCGCCCGCGAGGCGCCGCGCGGCGACTGGCAGGTCGAGGCCCGCTCCCGCTTCGACCACGACCGCGCCGTACTCGTCGTGCCAGTCCAGGGTCGCAAACTCGCCAGTCAGGTGTACCGCGATGATCTCGTGCTCACCGTCGGCGACCAAGAGGTTCGAGCCATTACCGAGCACGGTGAGGGGCAGGGCGCACGAGTAGAGGAGCGGACCAAGTTCGTCGAGGTCCTCGCGTGAAGCCAGCGTGACGAGTGCTCGCACCGAACCACCGACCCGGTAGGTCGAACGCGTGCCCAGGTCCGCGTGTTCGAGCACTCGCGATCCACCACGTTCGAGCAGTTCGCGCAGGCTCACGGGTGCACCCCACCGGGCAGGCGCGAGGCGATCTGGGCGACGTCGCCCGCACCAAGCAGCAACAACACGTCCAGACGCTCGCCGGCGACGTTGAGCACCCCGAGGACGTCATCGAAGGTTGCGGCGTACTCCACCGGGAACGCACTGGCGTGCCCGCGCACCGCCGTGGCGACCAACTCGCCGGTCACCCCCGAGGGATTCGCTTCACCGGCGCCGTAGACGTCGGTGACGACCAACAACGAGCAACCCACGAACGCATCGGCGAAGTCACCCGCGAGCTTCTCGGTTCGCGTGTAGCGGTGCGGTTGAAACACGACACCAATGCGCGCGTAGCCCGAGGCGACGCAAGCCTCGATCGTTGCTGCAACTTCGCCGGGCAGGTGCGCGTAGTCCTCGATCACGTCAACTCCACGCCAGACGCCGAGGAACTCGAAGCGGCGTGGGGCACCGGCGAAACGAGCGAGTCCCTCGATGACCGCTTCACTCGCGATGCCGATGCTGCGAGCGAGCACCGCGACCACGGCCGCGTTAGCGACGTTGTGACTTCCCGTGAGCGCCAGTGCGACCTCGAACTGCTCGTCGGGACCCTGGAGCGTGAAGGAACTGGCGCGTCGCTTGAGTCGCACGTCGCGAATCCGCCACGGTGTCTCGTCAAAGCCCACGAGCACGGCATCACGGCCCGCCTCACTCGCGACTCGACGAGTCCCGGGCTCGTCAAAGAGGACGACTGGTCCAGTCGTGCGCCCCACGAGAGCCGCGAAGGAGCGTTCGAGGTCCTCGAGCGTGCCGTAGTGGTCGAGGTGATCAGCTTCGACGTTCAGAACTCCGAGGGCGAAGGGCGACAGCTGAGCGAACGACCCGAAACTCTCGTCGACCTCGAGAATGAGATCCTGCGAGGCCCAGTGCCCGTTAGCGCCGATTCCGCGCACTCCGGCACCAAGCAGACGCGCGTCGTCGCGTCCCGCGACGTCACTGACACACACCATCATCGAGGTCGCCGTGGTCTTGCCGTGCGTGCCGGTCAGCCCGATGACTCGCTTGGTGATGGCGAACTCGCCGAGCAACTCTCCTCGTGAAAGCAGTCGAGCCCCGCTACGGCGTGCACGCACCAGTTCGACGTTCTCCTGAGCGACCGCGGGCGACCAGAGCACGACCTGGACGCCGCGCACGTGTGACTCGTCATGACCTCGAAAGACGGTGATGCCCGCTGCCTCGAGTTCGTTCAGCGTCGGTGAGTCAGCGGCGTCACAGCCGCTGACGACACAACCCATTTCGGCGAGCAACAGCGCCACGCCGCTCATGCCCGCGCCCCCGACACCCACGATGTGCACCGAAGTGCCCGGCGCGAACATTACGCACCGCCTCGCACGTCGAGTATCACCTGGGCGATGCTCGCCGCGGCGTCGAGATGACCTAAGGACCGCGCCGCGACGCTCATGCGGGCACGGGTCGTCGGCTCCATGACTTCCTCCAGGCGGGCCGCGAGCGTCGACGAGTCACAGTCCGCGTCCGAGACCAGCAGCGCCGCGTCGTGCTCGACGAGCACCCGAGCGTTCTTGGTCTGATGGTCGCCCGGCGCCCCGGGTAACGGCACCAGAACCGACGGTATGCCAAGCGCGGTAAGTTCAGCGACGGTCGTGGCGCCGCTTCGACAGATCGCCACGTCGCACAGTCGCCACAAGTGGACCATGTCGCCGAATTCGACCACGCGATAATCGAGGCCCTGCAGTGCGGGCGCGCGCTTGGTCACCGTCTCGTAGTCGCGCCGACCGCTCACGTGCACGATGGCCACGTCACGGCGTTCACGCCACATCTCGGCGAGTTCACTGACCGCGCGATTGACGCGGTTGGCACCGAGCGAACCGGTCATGACCACCAGAATCGAGCGCGCGGGGTTGAGGGGCGGGATCATCGTGGCGCACGCGTCGCGACGGGACTCGGGCGAACGGTCCAGACCCACCAACGATTCGCGCAGTGGCGCTCCGGTGAACACCGTTCGTGGTGCGTTCGACGAGAAGGCGGTGCATCGCTTCAGCGCGTAGCGGGTAAAGAGTCGATGAGCGGCGCCCGGGGTCGCGTCGAGTTCGACCAGGACCAGTGGTCGGCGCCATACGTAGGCCGCGAAAGACACCGCGAACGACGCGTAGCCGCCCACCGACACGACGACCGAAGGTCGCCACCGACCGACCTTGACGATCGCGACAATGACCGCCGTGAACAGGCCGAGCGCCGCGCCGACATTGGCGAGCAACGCATCGGGCTTGAAGGATCGGCGTAGACCCCGGCCAGGCAACAGCGTCAAGGAGATTGCACTCGGCCCCAGCAGCGACGCCTCTTGTCCGCGACGACTGCCCACGAAACGCAGGTCACTGGTGGCAAGACCGTGCGCCCGTAGCGCCTCACTTATGGCCTGCATAGGAAAGATGTGGCCACCCGTGCCCCCGCCGGTGATGACGATGGGGCCACGCACTAGCGAACCTGTCGAGGTCCGGTGGGGGCTCGCCGAGCGTGCGCTCGCGCCGGACGCGTCTCGTAGGCCTCGCGCATCGACACGGTGCGAGGTTCACGGATCTCCACGTCGCCCGAGTGACTCGTGTCGTGAGCGATGTTGTACAAGAGTCCCACCGCCGCGAGTTCGGTGATCAGCGCGGTGCCTCCGTAGGAGAAGAACGGCAACGGGATGCCCGTGACTGCCCAGCCACCGACGACCGAGGCGATGTTGATGATCGCCTCGAGCACAATCCAGGTGGTCACGCCCACGACGAGCAGACGGTAGACCTCGTTGGTGCACTGCTTGGCGATGCGCGTCGCGACGAAGAGGAACCAAACGAACAGTCCGATCACGATGAGGCTCCCGACGAGTCCTAGCTCCTCACCAATGATGGTGAAAATGAAGTCGGTGTGCGGATTGGGCAACAGGCCGAACTTCTCACGGCTATTGCCCAGGCCCAGGCCCGTCAGGCCACCCGCTCCTAAACCGATCTTGGACTGCAGCAGTTGGTAGCCCGTGCTGGCCAAGTTCTGGTTCGGATGCAGGAACGAGAAGAATCTTTGGGCCGAGTAGGGCTTGAACTTCATATAGCCAAAGAACGTCACGACACCGAGCAACGTGATCTGCACGAGACGCTTCTTGGCGAGTCCCGCGACCATGAGCATCGTGAAGGCCATTGCGACGATCACCGAGGTCGTGCCAATATCAGGTTCGACGAGCACGAGAGCGGCGCCGATCGTGACCGGCGAGGTCCACACCACGAGCTGCTTCCAGTTGCTCAGTTCCTCGTGGTGGTTCTGGACGAGCCACGCGAGAAAGAGCACCGTGAACAGCTTGAAGATCTCCGACGGCTGGAGCAGGATGACGTGGAGGTTCAGCCAGCGTTTTCCACCATCGGAGGTGACGCCCACGAGCTTGACGGCCGCGAGCATCGCCAGACCAACGAGGATCAGAAGCGGTGCCGCACGAACGACTCGACTGAGGCGAAGCCGAGCTACGACGTAGAGGGCGAATAAACCGAATCCGAGATACACCAGATCGCGCAGGATGATGCTGAACGACGAGCCGCCGTTCGCGACCGCCTGGCCTTCGCTCGCCGACGCTACCGCGATGGCGCCAAAGGCCACGAGCAGGGTGGTCACCACCAACAGCATGCGCCCATTGAAGTTGCCACGTGCCAGCGGCTGGAGCAGGCCTTTGGACGTACGGGGCGTCGCCACCTAGACCACCTTGGCAATCTTGAGGAAGTCGCCGTAGAAGATACCCAGACCCAGCATGGCCAGTAGACCCGCGAGGATCCAGAATCGGATGATCACCGTGACCTCGGGCCAACCGCGTAGCTCGAAGTGGTGATGGAAGGGCGCCATGCGAAATACTCGTCGACCGAAGAGGCGAAAACTCACGACCTGCAGAATCACCGAGGCGGTCTCGGCCACGAAGAGGCCACCAATGATCACGAGCAAGAGGTCGAGGTTCATCAACAGGCACAGCGCACCGAGGCCGGTGCCTATGGCCAGAGAACCCGTGTCGCCCATCATGATCCTCGCGGGCGCCGCATTCCACCAGAGGAATCCCAGACACGCGCCGACCAGTCCCACCGCGACGAGACCGAGGTCCAACGCCGAGTGGATGCGGTAGATCGCGTAGTGACGGAACTGCCAGTAGCCGATGATCGAGAGCACGCCAAAACAAAACGTGCCAGAGCCAGCGGCGAGACCGTCAAGGCCGTCGGTGAGATTGACCGCGTTGGAGGTCGCCACGATGACAAAAACCGCGAGGATGAACCAGCCCGTCGCGGTGAGGTTCCATCCGGGGTAGGAGAAGCGCGTGAAGGAGAGATCGGTCGAGGTGTGCACCCACCAGATCGCCAACGCGGCGAATACCGCGGCGATCACCAGCAGACCAACGGACTTGCCCCGCTTGTCGAGTCCCAGGTTGCGGGCATTTCGAATGCCGAGGTAGTCGTCGACGAAACCGAGCAATCCTGACGCGACCGTCACCGAGAGCGCCAGGACACCCGCGCGAGTGAAGTCGATTGAGGTGCCCACGTGGCCCATGACGTAACCCACCGACGCCGCGAAGACGATGATGACGCCACCCAGCGTGGGCGTCCCAGCCTTGGCGTGATGGGTCGCGGGCCCATCCTCGCGAATCTGTTGCCCGAGTGAGCGCCCGCGCACGAAGCGTATCCACAGGGGCGTGACGAAGAGGGCGATCAGAAATCCGCACCCACCCGATTCCATCAAACTCAGCATTGCGTCCTCACTTCAGCAGCTCCCTGGCTACGACTCGATCGTCAAAAGGCACCACCAGGTCCCCGATGACCTGCGTGCTCTCGTGGCCCTTGCCCGCGATCACGACCGCGTCGCCGGGAACGGCCAACGCGAGCGCCTGGGCAATGGCGAGTCGCCGATCACTCTGGCGAATGACCGTAGCCCCAGGCACCGTTCCTGCGACGATGGCATCAATGATGGCATCAGGTGGCTCGGAGCGTGGATTATCCGAGGTCACGATGGTTATTTCTGAGTTCGCGGACGCCACCTCGCCCATCTCTGGCCGTTTAGCCCGATCCCGGTCACCCCCGCAACCAAAGACGGTGATGATCCGTCCCCCGACGCAAAGTGCGCGCACGTCCTCGAGCAAGCGACGCAGACCCGCGGGCGTGTGCGCGTAGTCAACGATGACCACGACGTCGTGGTCACTGACCACTTCGAACCGTCCGGGCACCGCCCCCACCCCGGCCATCGCCGAGGTGATGGCTGCCTCGTCAGCGCCGAGGGTGCGCAAGATCTCCATCGCCATCAACGCGTTGTCCACGTTGTAGTCGCCAATCAACGAGGTATTGACCAGGTGACTTCGCCAGAAGAACATCGTGCCGCGCAAGGACGTCACGACGTCTTTCGCGTCGCTGCGACGTACCCGCGTGAGTGGCAACGTCGTCATCTCCGCGAGTCGTTCGCCGTAGGGATCGTCACTCCACACCACCGCGCGAGCGGCGTGCTCGGCGTTGAACAGTGAGGCCTTCACCGCGAAGTAGTTCTCCATCGAACCGTGGTAGTCCAGGTGGTCGTGGCTGAGATTCGTGAAGGCCACGACCGCGAAGGCCAGTCCCTCGACACGATGCTGGTCGAGGGCGTGACTCGAGACCTCGAGGGCCACGACCGAGCGACCTCGCGTCACGTCGAACTCCTTGACGAGTTCGGCCAGGGTGCGAAACAATTCAGGTGGAGCAGGGGTCGTCCGTTCGTTGGTCAAGGTGCCAATATTGGCGCCGTTCCAGCCGAGGGACCTGGCCAAGGAGGCGACCAAGGTCGTGATGCTCGTCTTGCCGTTGGTCCCGGTCACGCCCACGAGCTGCACGCGTTCGTCAGGCCGACCGACAATCGAGGCACTGGCGTGGGCGAGCAAGGCCCGCAACCGTGTCTCGGGCACTACCACCACGGTCACCTCGTTGCTGACCTTCGTGCTCGCCACGACCGCCACGGCGCCACGGCGCACCGCGTCGTCCACGTAGCGCGCGCCGTGCACTGTCTCGCCCGGCAGGGCGAAGAAGAGCGTGCCCGGCTCACAGCGTCGCGAGTCATTCTCCACGCGCGCGATCTCGATGCTGGCGGTTTGCACGTCAAGATCAAGGACGTCGAGTACGTCACCGAGCTGCATCAGGTCACGTCCGATCCGATACTGGCGTTGGCGCCCTTGAGGGGCTTGACGATCGTGCCGTTCGAAGGGATCCCGTAGTGGTGCAGGGCGTAGGACATCACCTGCTGGAAGACCGGCGCCGACACCGAACCACCGAATATCGTCGTGGTCGGTCGCTCGATCACCACGATCATCGACAGCACCGGCGCGTTGGCCGGTGCGAAGCCAACGAAACTTGCGTTATACGCGCCACTCAGCAGTGCGTCACGACCGGGATAAGGAATCGACGCCGTCCCCGTCTTTCCCGCCACGCTGTAGCCCGGAATGATCGCGTTGGTACCCGTACCATCCAGGACCACTTGTTGGAGCATGGAATTCATGGTGCCGGCGACGGCGGGGGTGAGAGCCTGGCGCGTGGCGCTGGGTGGCGCTGGCTTGACGGCTCCGTTGGCGTCGACGTAGCCGCGCACCAGCTGGGGCTCGACGAAGACCCCGCCGTTGGCGATCGTGTTGTACGCGTCGAGCACCTG
>Ga0182012_10001865_pt1 | contig 22950 bp, 21 predicted proteins | sample 612S2SmetaG_FD_120486 | JGI IMG/M metagenome (GOLD analysis project Ga0182012, IMG submission 120486) | Permafrost microbial communities from Stordalen Mire, Sweden - 612S2S metaG | ecosystem: Environmental > Terrestrial > Soil > Wetlands > Permafrost | place: Sweden: Stordalen | collected... | reverse complement strand
CGCGCCATCGCCGTCACCGCGATCGCATTGGTGCACAGCGTGCCACCGGACGGGTTCACCGGAATGCGCCCGCCGATCGAGAACTCGCCGTCGCGCAGCCGCCCGATCGACTCACCGTGCTTGCTGACCAGCCGCGCCGCATCGATCGCATGAAACTCGGTGTTGCTGAACGGAGCGTACAGTTCCGCCACATGCACCTGCTTCGCCGGATCGGTAATCCCCGCCTGCCGATAGGTTTTCTCGAACGACCGCCCCAGCGCATGCGCCCCGGAATGTTCCGCCGTCGGGTTCACCCCCATCCGGTCGCCCATCCAGTAAGTCTCCGCCGTATGCGAAAGCCCGGTGATCCACACCGCATCCAGCCGATTGTCCCGAATGAACGTCTCCGAGGCCAGAATGATCGCGGCACCCCCGGAAGACTGCGGACAGCAATCCAGCAGCTTGATCGGCCAGGAAATATACCGCGACTCCATCACCTCATCGACCGTAACCACTTTCCGCAGATGCGCCTTCGGATTCAACGACGCATGCTGCCGGTTCTTGACCGTCACCAGCGCCATGTCCTCCTCGGTCATGCCATACTGCTGCATATACCGAACGCCCGACATCGCCAGCATGTTGATCGTGCCCAGCGGCAGCGGACGTTCATAGGACGGATCCCAGATCTTGTTCAGCACGGTCTGCGAATCGCCACACTCACCGATCTTGTCCGCCCCGGCCGTCATCACGACGTCGAACATGCCCGAGGCAACGTGATAATAGGCCGCCGCCACCGACGAAATGCCGGTCGCCCCCCCGGTATTGATCCGCAGAAACGGCTTGTTACGCCCTCCCACGGCATCCACCCCCAACCGTTCCGCATTGCCAATGCCCAGCATCGCATCAGGCGACAGCGAGTAAACCACCGCCTGCACCGCATCCAATTCCAGCCCCGCATCCGCCATTGCGCGGCTCACGCCCTCCCGCACCAGGTCCGGATAGCTGGCGTCATCCCGGCGTGAGCGGAACTCCGACTGGCCAATGCCGATAATGCCGACGCGATCCAAGCTCATGACCGCGCCTCCTGCGAAAACACCACGGCCGACTGATACTGCATGGCAAATCCGCTCCCCGCCTGCGCCAGCCCGTTGCGAACCCCCGCCGCCTGATGCGTCCCCGCTCGGCCGCGGATCTGATTGGCGACTTCAGCAATTCGAATCAGCCCGGTGCAGAACACCGGATTCCAGGTCAGCACCCCGCCCGACAGGTTCACCGGCAAACGTCCGCCGCGGGCAAAGCTGCCATCTTCACTGCGCGCCGCCCACTCCGCCCGCGGACACAGCGACAGCGCCTCATACGCCAGCAGTTCCGCATAAGGCGTGGCGTCGGTTACCTCGACAAGGTCGAACGCCGTCGCCGCATCGGTGATGCCGGCGGCCGCATAAGCCTGCCGCGCCGCGGCCACCAGCGCCGGAGCAGTGGCCAGGTCGCGGTCACCGAGGAAGCTGGGTTCGGTCGCCCATCCCATGCCGCGCAGCCAGGCCACGTCCGTCAGCCCGCGTTCGGCGATGAAGTCCGGCGCGGCCAGCACCATCGCCACACTGCCGGTCACCGGCGCGCTGGTCATCGCCGGCATGATCGGCCACCGCAACGGACCCGCCGCCGGCTGCAGCACCGGATCAGGCCACGCCAGCCGCCCATGCGTTCGGTTCTTCTCCGCAACCGCAGCCGCCGCGGCGCGCGCATCGGGCTGCGACCGCTCCACCGCCGAGGCCTGCAGCGCATGCGCCGACATCTCATCCAGCGGCAGCGCGCGATGGAAATACGGGTCCGCCCCCAGCCGCTGCGCCTCCGGCATGGACGACACTTCGGTCGGACTCCATGACACCACAAGCTGGGTCCGGAACTGCCCGCTCGCGACCCGCAGCGCCCCCATGATGAACGCATGCTCCGACGCCGACGGCGTGGACAGGATATCCCGATCCACCCCGCCCACGGAGCCGGAGGCCATCATGACCGCGATCGCCCGCCCATCGAACTGATCGTTCGACGCAACGACAATGCCGTCGATATCGTCGGTCGTCAGGCCCGCATCGGCCAGCGCCGCCTGCGCGGTATCGTACATGATCTCCTCCAGCGACCGCGCGCCGGTGGCAATAACCGGCCGGATCGCACAGCCGATCACGCCGGGCTGGACTCGCATCCCCATCGCATCACTCCTGCTTCGGTCAAAGGTACCCGCAGTGGCGGCGCTTCGCCGTCGATCAGCGCCGGAAACAGCGCCTGCCATCCCGCTGCCGACCGGCGCACCACGCCCCGTGCGGCATGGTGCGGGCTGCCCACCGCCTCATCCAGCGCCAGCACCGCACTGACGCAGCAATCCGTGGCGGCAAACCGATCCAGGCAGTCGGCCAGCGACAGCGTGGCGAAATACGCCGCCAGATCGCCGATCAATGCCACCTGCGGCAACGCCTCGCCCTGCCGGCCGATCCAGGCCGGCCGGTCCGCCGCCGCGCAGAACGTGCGCCAGAACTTCGGCTCGACCGCGCCCAGCATCACGTGCCGCGCATCGCCGGTCGCATAAACGCGGTAATACGCCGCGCCGCCGTTCAGGTAGGTGGTCTCCGGCTGCGGCACCACCGTATCCAGCGCGGCAAGCTGATACAGTTGCAGCGGCATCGCCACGTCGGCAATGCCCAGATCGATGTGGCAGCCCGATCCGTCGCGCCGGCGCGCCTCCAGCGCACCAAGAATGGCGATCACCGCGAACAGCCCGCTGGTCATGTCGGCGATCGGCGGATCGAAGCAGCGCGGCGGCGAGCCGTTGCGGTGCAGCACCCCGGCCAGCGCCAGATAATTGCCGTCATGCCCGGCCACCTGCGCCATCGGCCCGCTCGCGCCATACCCGCTCAGACTGCACATGATCAGCCGCGGATTCCGTTCGCCCATCCGGTCCATGTCGAGTCCCAGCCGCGCCAGCACGCCGGGCCGGAACCCTTCGATCAGCACATCCGCCCCGTCCGCCAGCGCCAGCAGAGCCTGCCGCCCCGCGTCGCTTTTCAGGTCCAGCCGGCACAGCGTCTTTCCGGCGTTCAGCGCCGCATGGAACAGCGGCGTGCCGTCGGCGTCGCGCGGCCCCAACTGCAACATGCCGTCGCCCTGCGGCGCTTCCACCTTCAGCACCTCGGCGCCGAAATCCGCCAGCAGCAGGCTGGCGAACGGACCGGGCAGGTAGCTGGACAGGTCGAGCACCCGGACGCCGCGCAGGCAATGAGCGAGCCGCGACATGCGTCAGGTCCTCGCCGCCATCGGCACGCACAACGCCAACCCTGCGGTCATCGCGGCCACGCTACAGGATCACGACAGGGTTGATCGGACTGCCGGTGCCGCCGGCAACCGGCAGCGGACTCGCCGCGAACATGAACTCATGCCGGTTCGCTGCCGCCAGTTCGCCCAGCACCAGCCCCTCCAGCAACGGGATTCCGAAGTCGCGGATCAGCCGCTGGTGCACCGGAAACACCGTCCCCTGCGCAAACGGCAGCACTTCGACGGCGAAATTATCCGCCCCCAGCACCGCGATCTCCCGCTCCGCCAGCCACAGCGCGGCCTCCACGTCGATCCCCGGTTCGCCGTCGAACGAAACCCGCTCCGCCCGGCCCTGGCCTTCCGCCCAGCCGGTGCGCAGCAGCACGATATCGCCCGTCCCCACCCTCACGCCGGCGCGATTCGCCGCCCGCTCCAGCTCACCGGCGCCGATCGCCACGCCATCGCGCAACGGCGCGCCCTGCAAACCGGCAATGTCCAGCAATACCCCGCGGCCGACGATCGGACCCATCTTGTCGATGCCGCAGCGCGTCGCCCCGGTGGTGCTGCGCGTGCCGCCGCCGGGAAATCCGTTGTACAGCGCATCGTCGTACCAGGCGTGGCACAGCGCATCGATGTGCGTGCCGATATGCAGCGGCAGCACCACCGTATCCTCGGCGAACTGGAAACCACCCGGCCGGCGCGCCCCGGCCGCGTAATCGCCGCCGTCCCGTCCCATGAAATGCTGCACCCCCGCCCGGTGCGCCGGCACCGGCGTGCGCGCCGACAGCATCTGCGCCAGGCTCAGCACCTGCCCCGACCGCACCAGTGCCGCCGCCGCCTGCACCTGTTCGGCACTGATATGGTTCAGCGCGCCGCGCTCATCGTCATCGCCCCAGCGCTGCCACGCCTCCCGGCTCACGACACGCCGCCGCGAACCAGCGACACCGCGATCTGCTTCAACTCCCGCCGCATCAGCTTGCCGGTCACCGTCATCGGCAACGTGTCGCGCACCTCGATGAAGTCCGGCACCTTGTAGCGCGAGGCCAACGACCGGCAATGCGCCGCCAGCGCCTCCGGCCGCAGCGTCACCCCCGGCTTCGCCACCACGAACGCCGCCAGCAATTCCCCCTGCAGCGCGTCCGGCACACCCACGGCACAGGCGAGCGCCACATCGTCGTGGCGCATCAGCACATCCTCCACCTCGGCCGGCGAAATATTGATGCCGCTTTTCTTGATCATCTCGGTGATGCGGCCGCTGAATGCGATCGAGCCGTCCGCCAGCATCCGGCCCATGTCGCCGGTGCGAAAGAACCCGTCCGGCGTGATCGCGTTCGCGGTCTGGCTGGCGCTCGACCCGACATACCCGCGCGTGACATAGCCGCGCACCTCGATCAGCCCCTCCTCCCCGTCCGGCAGCGCCGCACCGGTTGCCGCATCCACGATGCGGATTTCCACGCCCGGCAGCGGCGGTCCCTGGCAGGCCGCGCGCCGCTCCAGCGGCCAGTCATGCGGCGTCACGCAGCAATTGCCGTAACTCTCGGTCTGCCCGTACACGTTGCAGATCGACGCCGCGCCCAGCACCGTCGCCGCGGCGATCACATCCTGCGGCGCACCGATCGTGAGTCCGGTCCGCAGACTGCGCACCCGCTCCGGCCGGAACGACGGATGCGACACGATGGCACTGGTGATCGCCGGCAGCGTGTACAGCGCCGTACAACGATGCCGCTCGATCAGCGCGATCGCCTCGCCAGGCTCGAACCGGCCTTGCAGCACCAGCGCCGCACCGTGGCTGAGCACCGCCGACATCCCGTTGGCGCTGCCATAGGACCAGAACAGCGGCGGCGCCAGCAGCACCCTGTCGTCCGGCCCGAAACCCTGGCGCGCGCCGATGTTGAACCCGTTCTCGATGATGCCGCCATGCGACAGCGGCACCGATTTCGGCCGGCTGCTCGATCCCGAGGTGTAGATGATGATCGCGTCGTCCGCCGTGTTCGGCCCGATACCCGGTGCGGATCGCCGCATCGGCGCGCCCGACAGCAGGCTGGCATACGAAAAGCCGCCATCCGCCCCGCGCTCGCCCAGCAGGCGGATGTCGCGCAGCGCGGGATAGCGCGCGGACTGCCAGTCCCCGCCCGCTTCCGCCTCCGGCACCAACCGCCGCAACGCCGCCTGGAAATCGTTGTCGCCAAACCGCTCCAGCGCGATCAGCGTGCGCACCCCCGAATCCTGCATCAGCCAGTCGAGTTCGTCCGGCGTCGACCACGTGCTGAACGCCACCACAATCCCGCCGGCGATCATCGTGCCGAAGAACGCCTCCAGCCATTCCGGCCGGTTGTTGACCAGCAGTCCGACCCGGTCGCCGCGTTGCACGCCCTGCTGACGCAGCGATGCCGCTACTCGCGCGGCGCGCTCGCAGAGTTCGGCGTATGACAGAACCCGGTCATCCCAGATCGCCGCCGGCCGATCGCCGTAGCGCTCCGCCTGCTCGAAGATGAGGTCGGCCAGGGTTTTGCTGAACGGCGCTTCCATTTCCCCCAATTCCGAATATTATTCGCTTTTTACGGCGGCCGGATCGACCCTGTCAAGCGCTGGGGACGGATTGCATTGCGCCATCACGTCGCCTCGCCCTATCCAGAAGCGGCGGCCCAGAAGGAGCAGCGAAGGAACCCGGACAGACGATGCTGGACGACACCATCACCCCGGCCAGGGAGCAATGGCTGGATATTCTGGGACAGGCCGCCAGCGTCCCCCTCGATGGCCTGCGCGATCCCAAGCAGAGCCGCAGCCGCCGCCGGCAACGCGATCTGCTCGAAGCGGCGACCCGCGTGTTTGCCCGCGACGGGATCGCCAAGGCCAAGATGGCCGATATCGCGGGTGAGGCCGGTATCGCGGTCTCCTCGATCTACGATTACTACGCCAGCAAGGAGGATCTGGCCTACGAGATCCCGATCCGCCGCCTGGCCCAGTTCTACGCCGAAGTCCTCCAACAGGCGGCCCCGCTCCCCACTATGCGCGATCGGCTGCATCTGTTCCTGTCCCTGGCCGCCGACTACGCCCATCGCAATCCCGACTGGGCCCGGCTGTTATACCTCGAAATCTGGCCCTCGGTGCTGATCGAGGAAGCCCGCGTCCGGCGCGCCGTCGATGATTTCGGCCGCATCGTTGTGGCGATGATCCGCGAGGGGAGCCGCCGCGGGGAGTGGGATGCCAGCCTCGATCCCTACCGGATCGCCACCATCCTGATGGGCAGCATCACCCACATGATCATCACCTGGCTACTGTATCGCCGGCCGGAAAACCTGGCCGAGGCGACCCGGCCCATGGTGGACCAGCTTCTGCGCCTGCTCGATCTGGCCGCACCGGCAGCGGCGCAGCCATAGCCCAGGCTAGTCTCCGCCGCCCGCTCAGCCGGCGCCCATTTCGGGTGGCCCCAGCAACGGCAGCAACCGTTCGATCAGGCTCGATACCGCCGCCATCAGGTCCCGCGGCCGCCCGTACAGCAGCCAGGTGATCAGCACCTGGTTGACGCTGCCGATCAGGATCGCCGCGGTCTGATACGGGTCATCCGAGGATGTCCACTCGCCCGCCGCCCGCCCGTCCCGGATCAGCGCAATCAGGATGCGCGCGAAATCGTCGATACTGCGCTGCACCGTCACATCCTTCACCGCGATGCTGGGCCAGATCTCCAGATACAGAATCCGCGCCCATTCCGGATTGCGCCGGGCAAAATCCGCCGTCAGCCACAGATACAACCGCAAACGTTCCTTCGCCGTATCCACCAGCCGAGCGCGGTCGAGAAATTCGGCGTAGAATAGACCCATGCGCGTGGCCGGCAGCCCATACGCCAGATCCTCCTTGCTGGCGTAATAGTCATACACCGACGACAGCGGCACCCCCGCCTGCGCCGCGACATCGGCAATCCGCGCGCGCGCGATCCCATCGCGGGCAAACACGCTGACGGCGGCGTCCAGAATCTCCTGCTGGCGGCGCCGGCTGCGATCCTGCTTGGCCGCCTGATCCGGCACCGACCAGCGTCGCACCGTCTCATCCGTCACCAGCTCCCACGGCGGCATTGCGTTCACCCCACCCTCCTTCAAGCTCCACGGCCCTTGTAGCCGCCGCCGCACACCCCTCCAATCCGTAAAACCCCGCACCATGGGGTTGACGGCCCATCGCACTCCGGTATAATCCGAAAAATTATCGGATTACTGGCACCCGATCGGCACCAAGGAGCAAACGCCATGCAATGGGAAACCGTCGCCTATGAAACCGACGGTGCTGTCGGCACCATCATCCTCAACCGCCCGCACAAGCTGAACGCGTTCAGCGCCCAGATGCTCGCCGACTTCGCCGCCGCCGTCGCCCATGCCGGCCAGGACGCCAGCGTGCGCGTGGTCATCGTGCGCGGCGCCGGCCGCGCCTTCTCGGCCGGCTACGACATCAGCCCCGGCGAGTTCTCCCCGGAAGATCACACCATCACGGAAGACCGCGAGTGGCTGCACAGCGCCACCGAACAATGGCTGCGCCTGTGGGAGTTTCCCAAGCCGGTCATCGCCCAGGTGCACGGCATCTGCTCCGCCGGCGCCACCATGCTGGCGATCTGCTGCGACATCACCCTCGTCGCCGAGGACGCCTCCATCCGCTGGCCCGCCCTCCCGCTCGGTGGCGGCCTCATCGGCCCGCTCTGGACCTGGCTCATCGGCCCGAAAAAGGCCAAGGAAATGAGCTTCATCGCCGGCAGCGAGATGTCCGGCGCCGAGGCGCAGTCCTGGGGATGGGCCAACCGCGCCGTCCCGGCCGCCGATCTGGATACCGTCACCAGACAGATGGCCCGCGCCATCGCCCGCACCCCGCCCGATCTGCTGCGCATCAAGAAACTGGCGATCAACCGGGTGATGGATGTGCAAGGCTTCCGCACCGTCGCGATGTTCGGCGCCGAGTGGGACAGCATCGCCCATTACAGCGCCGGCGCGGCGGAAATGGCGGCGCAAATCAAGCAACACGGCCTGAAAGGCGCCATCGCCAAAATGAAGGACGCATAGCACCATGAACTGGCGCATCCACACCCTCAGCACCGGCGACCTCCTGCTGCCCGGCTTCCACGAAAGCGGCGACGTGATCCCGACCCACGCCTGGGCGCTGACCGACGGCGCACAATGGGTGCTGGTCGATAGCGGCATGCCCTCGGAAGCTGAGATGCAGGCGAAATGGAAGGTCGAGGCGCGCGGCGGCGGCGCCGACATGCTGCGCACCGCCCTCGCCGAAATCGGCGTCACGCCCCAGCAGATCGGCATGATCGTGCTGACCCACCTGCATTTCGACCACGCCTGGAATTTCGAGCTGTTTCCCCAGGCGCAGATCGTCGTGCAGCGCACCGAACTGTTCCATGCCATCGATCCGGTGCCGACGCAGCGCATCTACTATGCCAAACCCAGCTACCTGCCGCTGCTGGATCGCCGCCGCCCCGCCGGACTGCGCCTGATCAACGGCGACATGGACTTGCTGCCCGGCCTCTCGGTCATGCTGGCACCCGGTCACACCCCCGGCCTGCAGGTCGCGCTGGTCAACACCGAACGCGGCACCGTCGGCCTCGTGGCGGACCTCGGCGAGGAATACGGCGCCTGGTTCCCGGCCGACCCCCGCGCCACGAAAAACCCCTCCAACGCCCTGCGCGGCTCGTTCCGCCCCGGTTCGATCCGCAGCGAGAGCGAACTGGTCTACAGCGGGTCGATGGCCCGCGTCCTGTCCCGAACGGCAATCGTCGTCCCGGCACATGACCACCGGATTCCCCGCATCATGCCCGACCAGTGGTGGTCGGTGCCGAACGAGGCCCTGTGATGCGAACCGCCGCACACAACCGCGCCGACATCCTGCTGCGCCAGGCCAGCGTTCAGCCCGACAAGCTCGCGCTGATATTCGAGGACCGAACCTGGACCTATGCCGACCTGCTGCGCGACGTCCAATCGCGCGCCGCCGGCCTGACCGCGGCCGGGATCAGCCAAGGCCAGAAAATCGGCCTGATGCTGGAAACCACCCCCGAGTTCATCCTCCTGCAATACGCCGCCTTCCTGATCGGCGCCGTCGTCGTGCCGATGAACATGCACTACCGCAGCGCCGAGATCGAATACCTGCTCGTCACCTGCGAGGTCGAGGTGCTGGTGATCGAGGCCCCGTTCACCGACCGTCTGCCCGCCGGTCTGCGCGCACGATGCCCTGCCCTGCAACGTATCTTCGTGCACGGCGCCGCCGATCCCGCCCCATACGACGATGCCGCGCACCTGCTCGGCGATCCGCGCGAGGCGCCCCCGCCGGCCGCCCTGGCCGAAACCGATATCGCACTGATGCTGTTCACCAGCGCGACCACCGGCAAGGCCAAGGGCGTCATGCTCAGCATCGGCAACCTCGCCGGAAACTACGATCGCTCCCCGGAATGGCTCGGCCTGCGCCCCGACGAGGTGATTCTTCTGGCGCTGCCGCTCTACAACACCTTCGCCCTCAACCAGGGCATCAACGCGCTGATGGTCCTCGGCGCCACCATGGTGCTGCTGCGCCGGTTCGACGCGGTGGCCTGCCTCCAATCCATCGCCACGCACCGCTGCACCTTCTTCCCCGCGGTGCCGACCATGCTGCAGAAAATGTTCAACCACCCGGATGTGGCGACCTACGACTTGATGTCGCTGCGCCGCATCACCACCGGCGGCGCCCCGGTCCCCGCCGCCATCCTCGCCCGCGTGCACGAATGCGCCAGCCCGGGCACCGTCGTCATCACCGGCTACGGCCTGACCGAGGCAACCGCGCTCAACGCCATCCACGAAGTCCGCCTCGGCCCCGACGGCCAGTTGCTGCGGCCGAAATCGGTCGGTCGCGCGCTGCCCGGCATGGCGATCGAAATCCACGACGAAAACGGCCGCGAACTCCCCTATGGCAGCGTCGGCGAGATCTGCATCAAGGGCGGCTGCGTCATGCAGGGCTACTACAAACTGCCCGACATGACCGCCGAGGCGATCCGCGACGGCTGGCTGCACACCGGCGACCTCGGCGTAATGGAGCCGGACGGTCATTTCAGCATCGTTGACCGCAAGAAAGACCTTATCATCCGTGGCGGCCAGAACATCTACCCGGCCGACATCGAGGAGGCGCTGTACAGCCACCCCGCCGTCGCCGAAGCGGCCGTCGTCGCCGTCCCGGACGATGTCATGGGCGAGGTCCCCAAAGCCTTCGTCGCCCTGAAGCACGACGCGGTGGCGACGCCCGAAGCGCTACTCGCCCACTGCCGGACCCTGCTCGCATCCTACAAGGTGCCGGTCTCGTTGCAGATCATGGATGAACTGCCGAAAGGGCCCACCGGCAAGATTCTCCGCCGCGGCCTGCGAACCGGGGAACCCAGCCAGCCGTGACTTTCGACACCCTGCTCTATGAGATCGATGACGGCATCGCCACCGTCACGCTCAACCGCCCGCATGTGCTGAACGCCTTCAACGCCGCCATGCAGCGCGACCTTGCCGCCCTGATCCCGCTGATCGCCGCCGATGACGCCGTGCGCTGTGTCATCCTCACCGGTGCCGGCCGGGCGTTCTGCGCCGGCGGAGACATCAACGACATGGCGGGCAGCGAAACGGCACCGCTGGCAGACCGCAACCGCCTGCGCAGCATGCTGCTCAGCGTGTTCATCCCGCTGATCCGGATGGAAACGCCGGTGATCGCCGCGGTCAACGGCATCGCCGTCGGCGCCGGGCTGAACCTCGCCCTCGCCGCTGACATCACCCTGGTGGACGAGGCGGCAATGCTCAGCCAGATCTTCGTCCAGGTCGGCCTGGTGCCGGACACCGGCGGGCTGTTCCTGCTCACAAGGCTCATCGGCCTGCACCGCGCCAAGGAACTGTGCTTCACCGGCCGCAAAATCACCGGGACCGAGGCCGCCGCGATGGGCCTGGTCAATCGCGCCGTTCCCGCCGCCGATCTGATGCCCGCGGCGCGCGCCCTCGCGCGGGAAATCGCCGACGGTCCGGCCGCAGCGATCGGCATGACCAAGTCGTTGCTCAACCTGTCGGCCACCTCCTCCATCGACGAAATGGCCGAATTCGAGTCCTATGCGCAGGCGATCGCGCAAAGCACCGACGATCACCGCGAAGGCCTGCGCGCCTTCGCCGAAAAACGCCGGCCGGTCTTCCGCCGGCCGGTATAACGGGAGGAGCCGATGGATTTTCGCTACACCGACGCCGAGGAGCAGTTCCGCCGCACCATCCGCAACTGGCTGGCGGAAAATCTGCCGCCAGGCTGGGGCACGACCTTTCAGGAGCCCGAGGACGAAGCCGAACGCTTCGCCTTCCGCCTGGGCTGGGAGCGCAAACTGCACGCCGCCGGCTGGAGCGGCATCTCCTGGCCCAAAGCCTATGGCGGCCGCGGCGGCACGCTGGTCGAGCAGACCATCTTCCAGGAAGAACTGGCCCGCGCCAACGCGCCCGAATACGTCAACATCATCGGCCGCAACCTGACCGCGCCCACCCTGATGGCGCACGGCACCGAGGCGCAGAAGCAGCGCTTCCTGCCCAAAATCATGTCGAGCGAGGAAATCTGGTGCCAGGGCTTCTCGGAGCCGAACAGCGGATCGGATCTGGCCTCGCTGCGCACCCGCGCCGTGCTGGACGGCGACAGCTTCGTGCTCAACGGCCAGAAAATCTGGACCAGCTTCGCGCAATACGCCCAGTGGTGCTTCGTGCTCGCCCGCACCGATCCCACCGTGCCGAAACATCAGGGGCTGAGCTTCATCCTTTTGGATATGACGACGCCCGGCATCACCATCCGCCCGCTGTTGCAGATTTCCGGCGAATCCGAATTCAATGAAGTGTTCTTCGACGACGTGCGGATTCCCAAAGCCAACCTGGTCGGCGAACTGAACCAGGGCTGGCGCATCGCCATGACGACCCTGACCTATGAGCGCGGTCCCGAGGAAGCCCTGCCGCGCCTGGTGCGCATCGGCCGCGACCTCGACAGCATCGTGCAACTCGCCGCGACGCCGCGATCCGACGGCACCCGCCCCGCCGACGATCCGGCGCTGCGCCAGAAGCTGGCGGCCAGTCATATCGATCTAGAACTGATGCGGCTGACCGGGCTGCGCAGCTTCAGCCGCCTGCTGAAAGGCGAACCGATCGGCCCCGAAGCGTCGCTGAACAAGCTTTACTGGAGCGAAATGTACCAGCGCCTCACCGAAACCGCGCTCCAGGTGGCCGGCGAATCGGGCGCCCTGATGCCCGGCGATCCCGACGCCCCCGCCGCCGGTGCCTTCGCGCTCAAGTTCCTGCAATCCAGAGCGATGACCATCTACTCCGGCAGTTCTGAAATCCAGCGCAATATCATCGCCGAACGGGTGCTCGGTTTGCCTCGCTAGTGTGCTGCCCCCGTAGTTCACCGCATCTGGCGGCGAAACGAAGGGGATCAGCAGGCCACCGAAACAAAGGAAGAAAAAGATGAACTTTGACTTCTCCGAGGACCAGTATCTGCTGCGCGACAGTGTCCGTAGCTACCTGTCCGACCATTGGGGCTTCACCCGACTGCGCGCCGCCGGGGCCCGCTTCGACCCGACGCTGTGGCAGGGCCTCTGCGGCCTCGGCCTGCAAACCCTGCTGGTGCCGGAAACCTTTGGCGGCGCCGCACTCAGCCTCGAAGATGCCGTGCTGTCGTTCGAGGAATTCGGCCGCGCCTTGGTGCCCCCGCCAATGACCGACACCATCCTGGTCAGCGAGGCCATCGCCCGTTTCGCACCGGAAACGCTGCGCGCCGCCCTGCTGCCCGCGATCACCGCCGGAACCGCACGTCTGGCCTTCGCCCATGCGGAACCCGGCGCCGCCGCCGACCCGCACCACGTCGGCACCGTAGCAACGCAAACCGGCGAAGCCTGGCACCTGCATGGCCGCAAAATCCTGGTGCCGGCCGCCGACGCTGCGACGGCGCTGGCAGTCTCCGCCCGCCTGCCGGACGGCCGGACCGGCTTGTTCCTGTGCCACCTCCCCTCGCCCGGCCTCACCGTCACCCGCAACGTCGCGATCGACCCCGACAGCATGCCCGGCCGGGTGGACTTCGAGGACACACCCGCGACGTGCCTCGGCCACCCCGCATTCATCCGCCTGCTGGCAACCAGCACGGCGGCCGCCGCGGCCCAGATGATCGGCATCGCCGACGCCGCACTGGATATGGCCGTGAACTACGCGAAACAGCGCACCCAGTTCGGTCAGCCGATCGGCTCGTTCCAGGCCATCAAGCACAAATGCGCCAACATGCTCATGGCGATCGAAACCGCCCGGTCGGCGGCTTACTACGCGGCCTGGGCAGCGGCCGATACCGCGAACACAGCCGCTGACCTCGAACACGCCGTATCGGTTGCCAAAGCTTCCAGCGGCGACGCCTGCCGCCTCGCCTGCAACGACGCGCTGCAAATCCACGGCGGCGTCGGCTTCACCTGGGCGTTCGACGTGCATCTGCTGATGAAGCGCGGCAAACTGCTGGAATACAGCTTTGGCGATGCCACCTGGCACCGCGAACGCGTCGCGCAACGAATCCTCGAAACCGCTGACGCGACCGCTGCCTGAGTGTTTCAAACCACACACGGAACACCCCAAACGCAAGATCTGGATTTAAGTGGGCCGCCAAACCGTTCCAATACCGTCATGGCCCGGTTCATCCGGGCCACCTGAAGCGGCACGCCACTGCGGCAGCTATTCCATCCAGCCCTCGGCAGATTTTCCGTCCAATCCGCCTCCGACTGTCCCGCTATCGCTCCCTTCGTCGGCTATATCACCCCCTCCGCCCGCAACGCCGCCACCTCGTCTTCACTCAACCCCAGCCAGCCGCGATAAATCTCATCATTGTCCTGACCCAGTCTCGGGCTTGGCGTCGCCGCCGCCACCCCCGTCTCATGCAACCGGATCGGCGACGACGGCAGCACGACGCGGCCCAGATCGGGGTGCTCCACCCATTCCAGCATGCCCCGCCCGTGCATGTGCGGATCGTGCATCACCTCCGACACGTCACGCACCGGTGAGCACGGAATGCGGAACCGCCGAGCCTGTTCGGCGGCCTCGGCCTTGGTCAGCCCCGACGTCCAGGACGTCACGATGTCATTGACCTCCGCCAGGTGACCCGACCGGTCATGCATTGTGCGGAACCGCGGATCCTCCAGCAGATCGGCCCGCCCCGCCGCCTTCAGAATGTTGCGCCAGTGTTGTTCAGTGCCCGGATGGATCGCCAGCAGCCCGTCCTTCAGCGGATACAGCCCGTAAGGTGCCGCCGAACCGCCGGAATCGTTGCCGGTGCGCGGCGGCACGTTCCCGGTGCGGCTGAACTGCTCCAGCGCCGCGGCCAGCGTGTAATACACCGCTTCCTGCATGGCGATCTCCACCAGCCGGCCCACCCCGCTGCGGTCGCGTTCGTACAGCGCCGTCACGATCCCGGCATAAAGATGCACGCCGCCCATGAAATCCGCCACCGTGATCCCCGCCCGCACCGGCGGCCGATCGGCAAATCCGGTCACGCTCATGATCCCCGAAGCAGCCTGCACCGTCAGGTCCATCGCCAGATTGTGTTTGTCCGGCCCGGAAATCCCATAGCCGGTGCCGGTCGCATAGATCAGCCTTGGATTGACCGCATGTAGCACCGGCCACCCCACGCCCAGCGCATCCATCGCACCCGGCCCGAAATTTTCCAGCAGCACATCGGCTCGCCGCACCATCTCGAACAGCAGCTCGCGCCCACGCGCCGACTTCAGGTTGAGCGTGATGCCCTGCTTGTTGGCATTCAGCATGGCAAACGGAATTGTGCTCTTGCGTCCAGGCGGGATACGCTGACGCAACGGCTCGCCATGCGGCGGCTCGACCTTGATCACCCGCGCCCCGGCCTTCGCCATCAGGACGCTCGCATACGAGCCTTGGAATATCTGCCCGAAATCGATCACCGTCACCCCGGCGAGCGGCAGCCCCGTCCCCGGGCTCCCGGTCATCCCGGCGGTCGTTCCCTCAGGTCTCGTTGACACGCCATCGCTCCCCAAACCACGTTTTGCCCGCTTCGGATCGTCAATCCTACCCAAGCGAATTGATCGCCCGCCAGCAAGCCGGCCCAGATCACGCCAGACAAACGCAAGGGATGCAATCGCGCAAAAAAACGACCCAGAGCATTCCCACCCCATGATGGAAACGCTCCAGGCAAAAAACCGGCCTCTCCAACGCTCAGATCGCAGCCGTTCGGGGAACACCGCAATGTCTGCGGCGTCGATGCCCCGAAACGACTCAGCGTCTCACGTTTCTTGGCAAGATCGCTGTTTACGGAAGCCCCTGCTGATTGCCAGGCGGAACGGTATCGACCTTCTTGCGCCGCCACTCCGAATACTTGGGAATAAACGAATAGCTCCGGTCGAACGGCCAAAAGCCGAGAAACCACAATACGACGCAGACCACGGCGATGGGAAAGAGAAGATGTAACATAGTACTAAGCCTCCTTGCTCGTTAGGTTGGGGTCCAGGCACAAGCCAGCCGTGGCGCGCCCCGCTTCAGATCGGAGCGGTTCCGGTGGCAAGACGCCTCTCGTCAATGTCATCGCCGGCGGACCGCCGCTCGGCAACAACTCTCTCACGCCATTCAGTCACATGGTTACGTGTCACGCGGCATTCGACCCAACTTCGCGCGATCAACCTGCACGTTTGCGCCGGTCGGTGGTAGGCTCGGAAACTACCCATCCCTTGCCTCGCCCCGCCAACCCGAACCACGCTGCAAACCACATCACTGGGAGGGTAAAGCAATGCGCGCAGTGCGCTGCCACGACTGGATGCGCTACCAGGAACTCCCGCTCGAGGAGATCCCCTCGCCCGAGCTCGGCCCCGGCCAGGTCCGCATCGGCGTGCACTATGCCGGCGTCTCCTTCGCCACCACCCTCGTCACCACCGGCCGCTACCAGCGCCGCCCGCCGCGCCCTTTCACCCCCGGCATCGAGGCCGCCGGCGAAGTCCTCGAAATCGCCCCCGGAGTCACCCAGGTCGCGGTCGGCGACCGGGTCTGCGCCAATCTCGACTGGGGCGGCCACGCCGAGGAAGTCGTCACCGGCGCCGCCACCGTCTACAAAATCCCCGACTCACTGCCGTTCCACCTCGCCCCGCAGTTTCCCACCTCCTACGCCACCGCCTTCGCCGCCCTGGACTGGCGCGCCCGCCTGCAACCCAATGAGACGCTGTTGGTCCACGGCGCCGCCGGCGCGGTCGGCCTCGCCGCCGTCGAACTCGGCAAGGCCATGGGCGCCCGCGTCATCGCCACCGCCTCCACCACGGAAAAACTGGCCGTCGCGCAGGCCCACGGCGCCGGCGCCACCGTCCAGTTCCCCTCGGCCGACCCGCTCGCCGCCATCAAGGCCCATGCACCCAACGGTGCCGACGTGGTGTTCGACCCGGTCGGCGGCGACGCCTTCGATCTGTCGCTGCGCGCCGTCGCCCAGTGCGGCCGCATCCTGGTGATCGGCTTCGCCAACGGCCGCATCCAGCAGATCCCCGCCAACATCCTGCTGGTCAAGAACCTCGCCGTCCTCGGCTTCAACTACGGCAAATACACCGGCGGCGGCGCGGTCGACGAACGCCACCTGCACGAGCCAAACGTCCGCGCCGCGATGGCCACGATGTTCCGCTGGTTCGAGCAGGGCAAACTGCACCCCACCACCTCGCACCGCTTCCCGCTGAGCCAATACGCCGCGGCGATGGACGCGGTCGAGGCACGCCAGGCCATCGGCAAGATCGTGCTGGAAATGCCCCGCGCCCGCCGCTGACCGCCCGCCCACACCAAATATTCACGAATCGTTGAACGGCGCCGAATTCCACGGCGAGCCGCCAAAAACCGCTTGACGGCCGCGCCGACACGCGGCCTGATGTGTCTATTCCACGAACTACTCGTTCAAATACGAACACTTAGCCGACGCCGCCCCGCCTGAACCCAACCGACACGGAACAGCCCCATGTCCAGCACGCCCCCCGCTCTTGCGCTCGATCGCGTCACCCGGCGCTTCCCGGCCCAGGGCGCAACGGGCGCCATCTTCACCGCCATCGAAAACCTCTCTTTCACTGTCCAGCCCGGCGAGTTCGTCTCCGTCGTCGGCCCCTCCGGCTGCGGCAAAAGCACCATCCTCAACCTCGTCGCCGGCCTCGACCACCCCACCGAGGGCACCGTTCGCCTGCACGGCCTGCGGATCAACGGCCCCTCCCCGCAGGTCGGCTTCATGTTGCAGAAAGACCTGCTGCTGCCCTGGCGCACCATCCTGCACAACGTCGAATTCGGCCTCGAACCGCGCAAACTCGCCGCCGCCGACATGCGCGAGCGTGCCCTGCGCGAACTCAAACGCTGCCGCCTGCTGGATTTCGCCGGCCGTTATCCGCACCAGCTCTCCGGCGGCCAGCGCCAGCGCGCCGCCCTTGCCCGCACCCTCGCGATCGACCCCAACATCGTCCTGCTCGACGAACCATTCTCCGCCCTCGACGCCCAGACCAAGCTCGTCCTGCAGCGCAGCTTCGCCGAAACCATCGCCACCACCAACGTCACGACGCTCCTGATCACCCACGACCTCGCCGAAGCCGTCGCCATGTCCGACCGCATCCTGGTCATGAGCGAGCGCCCCGGCCGCATCGTCGAGGACATCACCGTCGGCTTGCCCCACCGCGACAACCCCATCGCCCGCCAGTCCCTGCCGCGGGCGAATGAAATCAGGGCGCATCTGTTCGACGCCCTGCACCTCGATGAACGCGTCGAAGCCTGAACGGGAACCCTGCCAATGACCGCCACACGACGCACCATTCTCGCCACCTTGCTCGCCGCGCCGATGATCCGCCGGGCCCGCGCCGCGGAACCGGTCAGCTACCTGTTCCCCGCCCCGTCCTTCTTGCCCGCCTTCGTCCCCCACCGCCTCGCCGAGGCCCGCGGCTACTACGCCGCCCAGGGCCTCGCCGTCAGCTTCCAGACCGGCCGAGGCGGCGCCGATGCCGCCAAGCAGGTCGCCGTCGGCAACGTCGATCTCGGCGGCGGAGTCGGCGAAACCTCGATGATCGTCCGCGCCAACGGCCTCCCCGTCCGCGGCGTCGCCCTGCTCGGTGGCAAGTCGCTGTATCAGGTCGCCGCCCGCCAGGAAGCCGGCATCAAGGGCCTCGCCGACCTGCGCGGCCGCAAAATCGGCGTCATCGGCTACCAGGACACCGGCTACTACACGCTGCTTGGCGTGCTCGCCTCCTTCGGCATCCACAAAACCGACGCCAAGATCGAGGCCGTGGGTCCCGCCGGTATGACCCAGCTCATGATCGCCGGCTCGCTCGATGCGATCATGGCGGTGCCGGAATGGGGTGTCACCATTGAAGGCGCCGGCACCAAACTCGACTATTTCCCGGTCGACGCCGTCATCCCGTCAATGGCGCAGGCCGTCCTCGCCTCCGACGCCATCATCCAGAAGCGCCCGCAAGTGGTGCGCGGCTTCGTCACCGCCGTGCTGCACGCTTTGCGCGACTGCCAGCAGGACCCAGCCGCCGCCGCGCGCGATTTCGTCGCCGCGGTGCCGCAGCAGGCCGGCAAGGAAGCCGAAATCGAGGTCATCATCCGCCGCTATGCCAAGGATGTCTGGCCCACCGACCCGCCCGCCGACCTCGGCCGTTTCGACCCGAAGCGGCTGCTGAAAGTCCAGCACAGCTACATCGAAAACGACGTCATCCAGACCGCGGTCCCAGTCGAGGAGCTCTACAGCAATGACTTCGTCAGTTAAGGACATCATCGCTCCCGCCGCCCCGGTTCGGATCGTTGCGTCCCTGCCAACCGCGGCCACCTGGCGCACCTGGGTACGCAACGCCGCGCTGCCCGCCGCCAGCCTGATCGTCGCCATCATCGTCCTCGCGGCATGGCAGTTTCTGCCCCCCGCACTCGGCGTGCCGAAATACATCATCCCCCGCGTCACCGACCTCGCCGCCGAAATGATGCGCATGTGGTCGCAGGAAAACCTGCTGATGCACTTCATTTCAACCGCAACCATGACCGTCGCCGGCTTCATCCTCGGCGGCCTGTTCGGCGCCGTGTTCGGCTACGCCCTGGGCCTGTCGCCGCTGTGGGAGAAAGTCCTCTCGCCCTACATCCTGGCTTTGCAGATCGCCCCGAAAGTCGCTTTCGCGCCACTGTTTATCCTGTGGTTCGGCTATAATTCGTTGCCAAAGCTGATCGTGACTGTGCTTGTGGTGTTTTTCCCGATCATGGTCAACGTGCTGCAGTCGATGCGCACCGTCGATCGCGACCTGATCAACCTGGCCCGAGCCTACAGCATGACCCGGGCGCAGATTTTCTGGAAAATCCGCTTCCCGTCCTCGATGCCCAACCTGATGGCCGGCCTGCGCATCGGCGCCACCCTGGCCGTGATCGGCGTCACCGTTGGCGAACTGGTCGGCGGCGAGACCGGCCTCGGCTACCTGATCACCTACGGCGAGGGCCAGGCCAACACCGCGATGGTGTTCGACGCGATCTTCCTGCTCACCGTGATTGGCATCGTCATGTATGCGGTGGTGGCCCGGATCGAGTCCCGAACCCTGCACTACATCCCCCGCGCGACGCACTGACCCGGCAACCCCCATGACCACACCCCAAATCCTCGCCAACCGCACCATCCTCGTCACCGGTGCCGCCCGCGGCGTCGGCCGCGCCATCGCCGAGGCCTGTGCCGCCGCCGGCGCCCGGCTGATCCTGGCCGACGTGCTGGAGGAAGCCGGCCGCCAGACCGCCGGGGCCCTCAAAGCCCGCTTTGTGCCGGTCGATCTCGCCGACCCCGCCAGCATCACCCGCCTCGCCGGCGACATCGCCGCCCACGAAACCACCCTGCACGGCCTGGTCAACAACGCCGCCATCGCCACCGGCATCGGCGGCCCCACCTTCGACGAGATCGCGATCGATACCTGGGACCGCGTCATGCAGGTCAACGTCCGCGGCACCTGGCTGGTGACCCGGGCGCTGGCGCCCTTGCTGATCGCCTCCGGCTCCGGCCGCATCGTCAACATCGCCTCCGATACCGCATTGTGGGGCGCCCCGCGCCTGCTCGCCTACGTCGCCAGCAAGGGCGCGGTGATGGCGATGACCCGCTCGCTCGCCCGCGAACTCGGCCCCAGCGGCGTCGGCATCACCGCCGTTGCCCCCGGCATCATGCGCAACGAGGCCACCGAATACGTCCCCGAGGAGCGCCACCGGCTCTATGAATCCGGCCGCGCCGTCCCCGGTCCGCAAACGCCGGAGGACATCACCGCCACCATCGCCTTCCTCCTCACCGAAGGCGCCCTCGCCCTGACCGGCCAAACCCTCCCAGTCGGCGCAGGCTTCGTCTTCACATGAACACCAACCAAAACCCCCAGGACCAACAAAACGTCCCGCCCGAGCCCCAACAAGTCTCGTCATGGCCCGGCCTGTCCGGGCCACCTATCGCGGCACACGCCCCAACCAACCTCCACCGCGCAGAAGCCGCCGGCATCTGCTACCTCCGCCGTTCCGGCACCGGAAGGCCGCTCGTGCTCCTCCACGGCATCGGCAGCGACGCGGAAACATGGCTGCCGCTGATCGCCGCGCTCCCCGCCACCACGGACGTGATCGCCTGGGACGCCCCCGGCTACGGCCCCTCCATACCCCTTGCCACCGCCACCCCAACCCCCACCGGCTACGCCGACGCCCTCGCCCGCCTGCTGGACGCGCTCGGTATCGAAGACCGCATCGCCCTCGCCGGCCACTCCCTCGGCTGCCTGTTCGCCGCCCGCTTCGCCGTCACCTACCCGGCCCGGATCGCTACCCTCGCCCTGCTCTCCCCCGCCCTCGGCTACGCCACACAACCCGGCACGCCCCTCCCACCAAACGTCCAGGCCCGCATCGACGACCTCCGCGCCCTCGGCCCAACCGAATTCGCCGCCAAACGCGCGCCCCGCCTCGTCCACCGCCCTGGCGACAAACCTGCCGTGCTCGCCGGCGTCCGCCGCGCCATGGCCGCCGTCCGCTTCCCCGGCTACGCCCAGGCCGTCCACGCCCTCGGCACCGGTACCCTGCTCGCCGACGCCGCAACCATCGCCGCCCCCACCCTCGTCGCGATCGGCGCGCAGGACATCATCACCCCGCCGGCCAACGCCGACGCCGTTCACGCCGCCCTGCCCAACCCCACCGCCCTGCACCTCATCGACGACGCCGGCCACGCCCTCCCGCAGGAAGCCCCCGCCCGCGTGGCCGAACTGCTCACGGAGCACACCCATGTCTGAAAAGACCGAACCCGATACCGACGCCGCCTACCTCTCGCCGCCGGTCCAGCGCGCCGCCCGCCTGCTGCGCCGCATCAGCGAGGGCGACGCCGTCACCAACATGGCCCGCACCGCCCGCGAACTCGACATCAACCGCACCACCCTGCTCCGCCTGCTCCACACCCTCGAATCCGAGCGCCTGATCGAACCGCGCGGCACCGACATTCCCGGCTGGCGCATCGGCCGCGGCCTGATCGCCATGGCCGCCCACGCCTTCTACGCCGACGACATGGTGCAGGCCGCCGTTCCCGTCCTCACCCGCCTCGCCGAGACCCTCGGCCTGTCCACCCATCTCGGCCAGCTCGACGGGCAGGAGGTCGTCTACCTCGTCCGCCGCACCCCCAACGCCAGCTTCGCCAGCACCATCCGCGTCGGCAGCCGCCTGCCCGCCCACGCCTCCACCATGGGCCGCATCATCCTCGCCCACCTGCCGCCCGACCAGGTCACGCGAATGTACGCGGGGACGAAACTCCAGGCTGTCACCGCCCACACCGCCGTCACCCTGCCGCAACTGCGCGCCCTGCTCGACAAGGACCGCGCCGCCGGCCTGGCCTGGAGCGACGAGTTCTTCGAGGCCGGCATCAGCTCCGTCGCCGCCACGATCCTCGATGGCACCGGCACACCGGTCGGCGCCCTCAACATCACCGGCCAGGTCGCCAGCTTCGAGGGCGACGCAAGCCGCACCCGGATCGGCCGCGCCGCCACCGAAGCCGCCCAGGAAATCTCCCGCCAGCTCGGCTGGAACGGCCAGGAACCGGCGCAAACGACACTGAAGGTGGTGGCATGAACCTCGGTTACGCAGGCCGCATTGCGGTCGTCACCGGCGGCACCTCGGGCATCGGCCTCGCCACCGCCAAACTGCTGCTGGAAGAAGGCGCCCGCGTCGCCATCTGCGGCCGCGACCCCGCCCGCCTCGCCGCGGCCAAGTCCGAACTGAGTTCAAACGCCGTCCTCGCCCACCAATGCGACGTGCTTGATCGCTCTCAAGTCGCAGCTTTCGCCGACGCCGTCGCCACCTGGGCCGACCAGCGCATCGACCTGCTGGTCAACAATGCCGGCCAGGGCCGTGTTTCCACCTTCGCCGACACCACCGACGAGGACTGGCAGCAGGAACTCAACCTGAAATTCTTCAGTCAGATCCTGCCCATCCGAACCTTCAAGCCGCTCCTGGACCGCTCCGGCGCTCCCGCCATCGTCGCCGTAAACTCGTTACTCGCCTACCAGCCCGAACCCCACATGGTCTGCACCTCCGCCGCCCGCGCCGGCGTGCAAAGCCTGCTGAAATCGCTGGCCACCGAGTTCGCCCCGCGCATCCGCGTCAACGCCATCCTCCTTGGTTTGATCGACTCCGG
>Ga0182012_10001864_pt1 | contig 22966 bp, 23 predicted proteins | sample 612S2SmetaG_FD_120486 | JGI IMG/M metagenome (GOLD analysis project Ga0182012, IMG submission 120486) | Permafrost microbial communities from Stordalen Mire, Sweden - 612S2S metaG | ecosystem: Environmental > Terrestrial > Soil > Wetlands > Permafrost | place: Sweden: Stordalen | collected... | reverse complement strand
TGACGCACACTCTATTTTCCTGGCGTGACCTATCGAGAATGAGCAAGTCGTCGGCTCTTTCCATTCCGAGTTCCGCCACATGAACGGCGTCAACGTCGAGCCGCCCGTCGTCGACAGTTGCGGCCGCATAGCGCAGGGCTTGTTGCAGGTCTTCCGGCTCGAGGAATGGATACTCGGTGAACAAAGTGGCGCGGTCGGGATAAGTGGCGGTCGGGTTGCGCTCATGCCTAGCGTCTGTAGGTTACTCATGGCGGTCACCTCAAGCACTCGGTCTAGCGAAGAGGAGTATCGCAGAAACTACAAACCGAAGATGAGTAGAGTGAAGGTTTTTGAAATGACGGTGGGGTAGGGGTGAGGGCGGTCCGGGGTGGGCGGTGGTGGTGGGCCGAATTGGGCGGTGACGGTAAACACGGTGTGGCTTTTGGGGTCGAGGGCCATGGTGCGCGCGCCGCGCTGGGTGGCGATGGTTTGGACGACGGAGTAGTGGCCGGGCGTGTCCTGGTGAGCGACGGTGATGGTGCCGTCACCGCAAGAGGAGAAGACTAGGCTGGTGGCGGGATCGAAGCGATTGGCGTCGACGCCTTTGCCGATGGGGATGGTGGCGACTACTTTGCCGGTGGTGTAATCGACGACGGCGAGCAATTGATTCCGGCAGCCGGCGAAGAGGCGCTTATGAGCCACATCGATTGCCATGCCGGCTGGTTCTTCACAGGGCGCCAAGGGCCAAGTGGCGAATGGGCGGAGACTCCTGGCATCGAAAGCGACGATTTTGTTTTTGTCTTCGATGTTGACGTAGATGTGCCCGCTGCCGTCAGCCTGGGCGGTTTCGGGTTTGCCGCCGAGGGGAACGCTGGCGAGCACTTTGCCGGTGAGAGCGTCGATGACGGTGGCGTCTTGCGTGCCGCCGCCGTTGAAGGTGAAGACGCGCTGGCTGGCGGGGTCGTAGAGAATGGCGTCGGGGTCTTTGCCGGCTAACGGCACGGTGCCGGTGATTTTGAGAGCTTGAGTGTCGAGGATGGAAACAGAGCCTTCGGTGCTGAGAAAGGCTTTTTTGAGTTCAGGGGCAAAGGCGATGGCGTGAGCGCCATTGAGATTGGGGATATCGGTGATGGGTTTGGCGGCGGAGTCAAGGACAAGGAGATGAGAGGCGCGCGGGATGAAGAGGCGGCCGGTGGCGGGCTCGACGTCGAAGTAATCCCAGCCGCCGGCGCCGCCGAGAGTGAGTTTTTGGAGGAGGTGGTAGGAGGGGGTTTGGGCGAAGGCGGGTAAGAGGATGAAAAGGATTGGGAAGATGGCCGCGCGCATGTGGTTTGACTACTCACTTGTAGCATGGCTGGTTGACAAGAATTTGTGATCGCTAGCAGTTGGACGTTACCGCTACCTAACGGGGCGCGGCTCGGCTAGGATTTACTAGAAAAATTCGACGTCGTCGATGGATTGAGCGGGCGCGGGCGCGGAGGTGGCAACGCCGCGGGCGATATCGCGCTCCTCTTGCATGGTGTAGTGAGTGGCGAACTGAGCGAGACCTAAGGCGCCGAGTTTGCTGTCTTCATGGGACCAGCCGGCACGAATTTCGCCGGTGATGGCGAGGAGTTTAGCGCGGGCGCGATCGACAACTTGCGTGAAGCGTGCGGCGACGGAAAGAGAGTCGCGAGCGGCGGCGATATTTTTGCGAAGAGCATCGCCTTGAGCGGTGATGAGAGCGATGCGCGACGCGCCGTTTTCCTGGGAATCGCGCAGTTCGGAGATGGCTGAGCGCAGGCCTTCAAAGCAAGCGTCCTGTTTCTCGCGCTTGCCGGCCGGCGGGCGGGCATGGGCGGCCAGATCGATGACCACGGCGCTCATCTTGTCGAGGGTATCGATCAGCGAATCAGAACCGAGGCGCGATTCGGAGGCGCGCTGCTTGATGGAATTGGCGAGGGCGCTCAACGCTTCGCCGGCGGGGCCGAGATGTTCGGCGCTAATGCGGGCATTCATGGCGATGCGGCGCATTTGCGTTTCAATGGCGCGAATTTCTTCGATGGAAGCGCGCATGCGGGCGATTTTTTCGGCCAGGCCGTCGCTGGTTGATTCGGTGGCGGCATCGGCGGTGGCGCATTGGGTGAGGCTGGAGAGAATGGCGCTGGCGCCGCGCTCCATTTGGCGGAAGAAGGAACTCTTGCCGGAAAGGCCCGATAAATCGCCGCTTTCCTCGACCATTTTTCCGACGTGACCGCCGATTTCCTCGAAGCTTTGGCCGACCGCGGCGACGGAGGTGCTGAACTTATTGCTGGTGTTGGCGAGTTGGGAGAATTGCAGGTCTAATACAGAGGCCGCGCCGGGGGTATGAATCAAGGGCGCGCCGTTTTCGGGACTGGTCTCCGAGGTCAGGCGGCGGAGCACGTCGATGACATGTTCGACCTGCTGCCGGGTGATGTCGTTGAATTGCATCGAAATGATGATGCGTTTGAAGGCTTCGGCGATATCGGCGTATTCGACGCCCAGGCGGATGGAAGAAGCGTGTGCGCCGGCCTGCATATCGCGAAAGGACGAAAGACTGTCGGAAACCTGGGAGATGATCAACGGCAGATTTTTGGCCTGCCCTTCCTGGAGCACCGAGACTTCCTGCAGCGCGCTTTCAATGCGCGGAATGAGTTCGCCGGCGGTATCCAAGGCGCTTTCCACGCGGCTTTGCACGTTGCGGGCGAGCAGCCGAACCTCTTCGGCTAAATTGCCGAAATCCGCGCCGGCGTTGCCGAGGCGGGCGGTTTCGATGCGGGTGAGCAGGCCAAGGGAATGGAAGGTAGCAACGGTTCCGCTGTACTGGGAAAGAGTTTGCCGCAGCCGGCTGGCTTCCTGGCGCATGTTGCCGAGCAAGCGACTGCCTTCTTCGCTGCGCGAGCGCATGTCGCTTGAGACAGCCAGCACGCCGGTTAAAGCATCGGAGGCGCGCTGACCCTGCTCACCGGAGACGATTTCCGCCAGAGCCTTCAGATCGGCGGAGAGGCGGCTGACGGTATCGATGAATTCCGAAACCTTCGCGCCGATTTTGAGAAACTCGAGTTCGGTGTCCCGATTGAGGAGTTCCAATTCGGTGTTGATGCCGGACAGAGTGCCGGCCCAAGACAGCGCGGAGGAATCGAGCGGGATTGCCCCTGGCGGGAGTGTGGCGATGGCTAAGGGCGGGCTCAAGTGCGTCCTCTAGGCGGTGGTGGGAAAACGCCGGTAGTCTTCAAATTTCATGTGTAATTAGGTGATCACCTTCTTGACGACGGCCAGTAATTGGTCGGGATTGAATGGCTTGACAATCCAGGCAGTGGCGCCGGCAGCCTTACCCTCCTGTTTTTTTTCGGGCTGCGATTCAGTGGTAAGCAGGACCACCGGGACGTATTTGTAGTTGGGCAGGGTGCGGACGCGGCGGGTCAGTTCCAGGCCGTCCATGTTGGGCATGTTGAGATCGGTCAGAATCAGATTTAGTTCCTGGCCGGTTAGTTTGGAAAGAGCGTCGACGCCGTCGATCGCTTCAATGACTTCATAGCCCGCGCCGCGGAGCACTAAGCCTGCCATTTGGCGGACGGTTGCCGAATCGTCCACCGTCATGATCGTTTTCACAGAGCCTCCCTGGCCAGTTTTCTAACCCATTGGATTAGTGTTTCTTTTCGGGAAATGTCTCATAAGAGCTGACCCGGATTGAAAGCCACCCTATTCCTAAGGATTCCGTAAAGAAATTCCTCATAGTCCTAGGACAATTTCCGATAAAAACCACATAAGCATTTTTTCTAGGTTACGTTTCAAAATGAATCATAATTTCTGCCGCTTTTTTCTTGCCACGTCGCTGGTAGCGGCGCCGGCTTTCTGTCAAAGTACTGCCGATCCGAACCCCGCAGGGTCGCCGGAGCAGCCGCTCATTGATTACTCCCTGACTTTCGACACGTATAGCGAAGCCAAGCTAAGCGATAATTTCACTTCGGCAAATCAACTACGCAATTTCGATATTTCGTCAAACCGATTCGAACTGGCGGCTGGCACGCTGACGGTTCAGATTACGAAGGGGCCGTTTGGCTTTCACTTCGATTCGGGCTACGGCGAGATGTATAAGACGATGAACTCGTTTGATCCTATGGGTGGCGTAAACCGGTATTTCGGGCAAGCCTACGTGTCGTATAAGCCGTTCAAATCGTCGGATTTCGATTTGGATTTTGGCAAGTTTTATACCAGTGTGGGCGCGGAAGTGCCGGACACGGGTTCGAATTTTCAATACACGCGGTCGCTGCTGTTTACATTGGGCAGCCCCTACTATCATTTCGGGTTGCGGGCGTCGAAGTCTTTGACCAAGGAATTGGTAGTGGGCGCGCAGGTCATGAATGGCTGGAACGATGTTTCCAATAACACGGGTGGACAGACGGTGGGTTTGACGGCCACCTACACGAAGAAGCTGTTCAACTGGACGGAGACGTATCTGGTTGGGCCGGAGCCGGTGTTTTTGTCGGACCTGGTGGAACAGCCACTGGCAGCGAGGCCGAAGAAGACGTCGCAGTTGATTGACAGTGTGGTGAAGTTGACGCCGACGTCGCGGATTAACGCGTATGTGGAGACGCTGTATGGCGAAGAGAAGAATATTTTGGGGCGGGATAGCTGGTATGGCGTGGCCGGCGCGGTGACGCTGCCGATCGCGGCGCGTTGGAGCGTGAGCCCGCGCTGGGAGTATTACAACGATCCGACCGGCGCGACCAGCGGCATAAAGCAGACGCTGCAGGAAGTGACAGGGACGCTGCAGTATCAGCCGCCGGTGAAAGACATGCTGCTGCGCTTTGAATTGCGCAGCGATTTTTCCGATGAACCGTTTTTCCTAACGGGGACGGCGGCGAAATCGAAGAAGCAGGAAACGGCGCTAGTGGCGTTGCTGTATACCTGGAAGCCGAAAAGGTAGGAGGACGCGGCTTAGCGGCTGCGTTCTTTTTTCAGACGTTCGGCGAGGAAGATTTTGAGTAGGGATTGGTAGGGGATGTCGCGTTTGTTAGCGAGGATTTTGAGATCTTCGATCATGGCGACGGGGAGGCGGATGGAGATGGTGTGGAGGGACGGTTTGAGATTAGGGGTTTGCGGGGAGCCGGAAGACCAGTTGATGAGCTCGGAGGTTGAATTCAGGTAGTTTTCTTCGTGCTGGGCCTAGGTGAGAGTCGGCAGTCAGCTGATCGGTTCGTCTGATTCCGCTTCCTCAAGCCGATCCAGGTTGGGATGGAAGAAATGGAGATTCTCAATGCTGCGAGTTGGAATGGCGATCATATAGTCCTTCGCCTTCTGACCATCACTGAGCCACTCAGTGTATTCGCTAGTCCATGTAAGACGGCTGCTGTCCTTCTCCATATATCCTTCCGCCGCGATTGTCAGCACAATTTGGCTTTCGATTTTGAGTATGGGCGACACTGAGACGTAGCCTGTGTAGGCCATCCGGTTCGCCGTCAGGATGGTCAAGAAGCGCTTTTGCTGAACCGACTGGAACACCATGCTCAACGCGTAGTCCCCAGCCTGTTCAGCAGCGTAGGCCGACACCGTGAGTAACCGTTTGCGCAGATCTATCGACAAATTGATAGCGCCAGCCAGGCCGAGACCGAGCAAGAAAGCCAGGGCCGCGGTCCCCGAGTACTTGAATCTATCGTCTGACTGCGGAAACACATCAAACCAAAGCTGCGCAACGCCCGATCCAAATGCGGTATGCCGGCAAAGAGCGACAAACGCAGCGGCACTTCCAGCGAGGAACACGCTCAGAAAGGCTGATTCCAACAAGAGTCTGTTGCCCTCGATCCGTTGGTGCCGGAGCCTGGAATAGTAGCACCAATCCAGAAAGATGAAGCCGCCCAATAGGGGGAGGATGATGAGATTCCATGGCATGGAATGTCAGACCAGGATTTCTCGTCCCTATAGCTTTGGGTGCGACCCGTTGGTTGAGGTTTTGACGTTCTTTTCGAGAAATTCTCGAACGTCGGCCGCGGATTTTTGGAAATCTGAATCCTTTATCAATTCGTCGAAATTGACGACGGCGGCGCCATCAGTGGTTGTTATAAAAGTTTTGTCAGCGGCGGGCTTTTTCCCGTTCATCGTCAGTCCGAAAATCTTGGCAAGCAAGGACGGTCGTTTGCTCTGCTCGTTCAATACGCTCATGTCCGGCCCTCTTCCGTTCGTTCGGTTGTCCACTAGGCATCCGCCTTGCTGTCATTTTTTGACGGGAAATTCTTTATCTGATTTACCACAGTCCGAAACTCAGACTTCGAATACGTTCGCACTGTCCGTTTGCCATGTTGTCTGGCAACCGGCGAATTGATCTCGCCGTTCTTGATGTACCGGTCAATCGTTTGACGCGCCAAAGCGGTTTCCTGTGCGACATCGACCACCGTATAGTAATCGGTCGTTCCTATCTTGTACAAAAGTCAGCCTCGGGGAACTTTTCCTGATTCTCGTTACGATAATACCAGACTTCTTACGGTGCGCACTGTGCTGAGTGTGCTCACTGCGCAAACTGTGCTCATGGTGCTTATGGTGAGTAGCGTGTACGCTGTGAGCACGAGAATCGGCCAGAAATGTTCCAGCTTTTTCTCGGCTTCCTGGGCCGCAGGCAGGGCCGTCCTGCCGGTCACCCCGAAGTTGAGAATTTATCTTTTGATTGTTTTCAATGATTTACAGTCAAGAAAATCACCTTTCAGAACGGCGGCATGGGAAAGTTTAGCCAAAAGAGGCCCGTGCGTTTGGGCCTCGGTTGGTGTTAGATGCGGAATCTCTGCTCCCAACCCGACTTCAAATTCAAAGGAAACCCTCTCGTGATACAGAAACATGCGCGCCGCCGAGCGCCTTTTGCGCTATCCCAAACGGTCGCCCGCTCGTTTGCCGAACGGTGGTTTTCAACCGGCAAAAATGCCTTCCCGGAGCGCTCTCCGGCAGGGGGGGTTTTTAGACCCTGCCGCCTATTTTTATAGGGGCTAAAAACACCCTATCCGCAACGCAGTTTTTGAACCGGCAAAAAAGCGGGCGCGAGCCGCCTTACCAGGCGTCTCGCGGACCATACCTTCCGCCCTGCCGGGGCTTGGCAGTAGCGGAGTGAACAGGGTAAAAGGAGAAAGGGCACAGGGTTAGATTATGTCCTGGAGCAACGAAACCCGGTGTTGCCGTTGCGGCTGACCGGGTTGTAGAAGTAGAAGCAGGCGCAGGCTGCGATGTCATGGAGGTAGTTCCAAGACCCGCCCCGAACCACGAGCCATTCCCCGCCGTCGGCATAGAAGCTGCTCGTCCATTCCCAAACATTGCCCGACACGTCGTCGCAGCCGTAGACGCTGCGGCCGGATTCGCCGAACTGGCCGACCGGGGTCGTATCCTCGATCTCCGATTCGCTGGTGTTGCAAAGGCCCGGAACAAACTCTTCGCCCCAAGGGAACTGCCGGCCATCGATGCCGCGCGCGGCTTTCTCCCACTCCAGTTCAGTCGGCAATCGTTTCCCGGCCCAGGCGGCAAACGCTTTCGCACCGTACCAACTCACGCCCACAACGGGATGATCCGCATAGCCGGGCTCGGGGGTGAATTTCTGGGTGACGCGGCTCCGCCCGAACTCAAGCCACTCCGTACCGCCTTCCTTCTGGTTGCCGTTCTTTAGTAGGAATTCACAGAACTGCTGGTTGGTGACCGGATAGCGGTCGATCCAGAAACCGGTCTCCACATTCGCTACGCGCAGATTCGATTCGCTCTCCTGGCCGAAGATAAACGGACCAGGCGGAACATAAACCATACCTGCTTCTTCTTTCCGTTGGTACGGATACGACTGCACAATCAAGTAGTGGACAAAGCTGGCGATGGCGTCAGTCAGCGGGCAATCAGTCATCCGACCTTCGGCTAGCATCCGGGACAGTTTACGCGCTACGAAAAACTCCAGCATCGATTTGTGCGCGAAGCGGTAATTGCCGGGATCGTCGCGCACCAAGTAGGATTGGGTGCGGATGTCACGCTCGTAGAACGCGGCTTGGTCCGGATTGTCTTTCAAGCCGAAATGCGCCGTCACCTTGGCGGGAAACTCAGACCAAGGGATGGCGAGGCGGTTGGTTATCTGCATTTCCCAGGCGAGTTCTTCCACGAAATATTGGCGCTGTTCGGCGGTGATGGTGCCCACGCGATCGCGCAGCAGTTCGTCACTGTAATGCTGATAAAGGGTCGCGAGGTTTAGGTCCTCTTGCTGAGAAAGCCGCGGCAGAGTTTTGGCGATCATGCTGAGAAGGACGGGGCGGTGGGCGAGATCGGCGATATTCGGCAGAGCGCTGATCTTTTCAAAAAGCGTCTCCCAAGTTTCAGGCGCCAGACGTTGCAGGGCGAATCGGATTTGCTCGTCGTCGAACTCAGCTAGGTGAAGGACTTCGAACTTGCGGCGGTCGGATAGATCGATCACATCGTCGCCCTTCACTAAAGTTACCTGCTTGCCTTCGCCTTTCAGCAGTTGTTCTTCTTCGGTGCGATGGCGGAAGAAGGCAGTGCGGCACGTGAGCAGAATTTTGGCGCGCGGCGCAATGAGCTTGGCGATTTCCCAGAAGTTATCAAGCGCCGTGCGGTAATCGCTGGCGCGCCGCTCCATTTCGTCGAAGCCATCGAAGATGAGGACGAGGCGGCCTTCGTCGTTGAGGCGGCGGATGGTTTTGAAGCCTGCGCCGAGCGGTATGCCAAAGCGGTTGGTGAGGGCGTCGGTGAGGACTTGTTCAATGTCGTAGGCGCGGGAGTAATCGCGCAGCGCGATAGCGATGGGGATGCGGCCAGTCGAATTTTGCGCGAGGTGGGCTGCCAAGCGGCGCGTGAACCAGGTTTTGCCGGTGCCGAAATCGCCGAGGAGAGACAAATGATTGCGCTCGGGCGCGGCGAGCCAAGCGTCGATGAATGCGCCGAGAGGCATGGGATCGCCTTGCGCTTCGCCGGCGATTTCGGGGCGGAATTTGAGCGGGACGAAGAGCTTTTCGATCTCGGACGATTGATAATCCGCGAGCAGCTTCGCAAGGTATGGTCGGAAGTCGGCGAGGTGGTTGATGAATTCGTCGCGGCTGTAGGTTTGGATTCCGGCGGCGCGGGCGGCGGCGGTGAGTTCCGGGGCGATGGGCTCGGGGGTGAGCAGAATGCCTTCGTCCAGATTGTTGGATTTTGTTGTTTGGCGAAAGCGCTCGATATCGGCGCGCGTGGGGTAGACCGCATAGCAGGTGATGCCGCGGCGGATTTGCGCGCCGGATTTGTATTCGCTCAGGAAGTGATGGCCGCCGTCGGCCGGATGCTGGTCGAGAATGCGCTGGCCCATGGCTTCGAGGAGGCTGGCTATGTCTTGGGTATCGGTTTCGGGAATGGGAGGCGCGACGCGAATTTCGGGGACAGGGGTGAACGTCACCGAATTAAGCTCATGCAGGAGGCCGGCGATGTCGGGGTGGTCTTTTCGCGTGTCATCACCGAGGATGCGGATGCCGTAACGCTTTTCGAAATTAGCGCGCTTGATTTGGTTCATGTGGTCGGTGCGCATGAGGGCGAAATGCGCGCCGCCCAGGTCGCCGTTTAGTTGGAAAGTGAGGGCGTCAAGAAAGGCGAGCAGGTCGGGATCGGTGAGGCTGCAGCCGATGAACAGAACCGTTTGGGTAGTGAAGGTGGTGGTCAGGTAGTTGCCGAATGGCTGGTTGGCGAACATGGCTTGCCGGTAATCGCCTTGGCCGAGGACGATGGATTCAGGGCGATCGGCATCGCCGTGAACTTTGACGATGGCGAACTCGCTGGCGCGGCGGGTGAGGGCGAGGCCGGGGTAGTCGAGTTGCGTGTAGATGCGGGTGGCGGCGGGAAAGGATTGTTCGATGAGCTTGTCGTAATTGGTGGTGAGAATGGCCGAGACGCGAAGCTTGGGCAGAAGTTGATGGGCCGGGGCGGGTTCGAGATTGGGATCGCGAAAAACGTGTTGGATGAACCGGTGGAAATTCGGCTCACCCATACGGCTGCGGAGTTCGTGGGCCGCGAGGAGGAGATCGCCTTCGCTGATGAGTTCTTGAATAGAGTCGTGCGCGCCGCCAAGCAAGATACCTTGCGCGCGGGTCCACTCGAGCATTTGTTCGAGCAACTTGCTCCAGCCGGGCAGTTGCGGGGCGGAAAGTCCAGCGCCGGCGAAGAGGACGAGGCGTCCTTGCGAGGCGGCTTCCGTGAGTTGGTTGGGTAGATCGAACGGCACTTTGGCGTGAGATTACCACAAAAGAACGCGGAAATGGTGCCCAATTACAGGCCCACACAGTACACTAAAATTGAATGACACTGGAAGAGTTAGAAAGAGAGTATGTTGCGCTCCGGCAGCAAGGTGAAGCTGTGCGGAGCTATCTTTGACGCGCCGGGCAAACAGCGGGAGCTAGGCAAGACCGAAGCGGAAATCAACGATCCGAACTTTTGGAATCAGCCGGAGAAGAGCCAGCGCGTGATGCAGCAGCGCAAGCGGCTGGAAGAGTCGATCCAGAGCTCGAACGCGGTGGCGAGCGCGGCGTCCGACATCGACACGTTGTTCGAACTGGGACGTGAGGGCGAGAACGTCACAACCGAAATCGAGCGTGAACTAAAAACGTTCGCCGAGAAGCTGGAAAAGCTGGAAACGGAGATGCTCCTTTCCGGCCCAAACGACGCGCGGGATGCCATCATCACCATTCATCCGGGCGCGGGCGGAACGGAAAGCCAGGACTGGGCGGAGATGCTGCTGCGCATGTATCTGCGCTGGGCGGAGCGGCACAAATACGTCGCTACGGTAACCGACCGGCTCGAAGGCGAGGGCGCGGGCATTAAATCGGCCACCTTCGAAATCAATGGCGAGAACGTGTATGGCCAGTTGCAATCGGAGATTGGCGTGCACCGGCTGGTGCGCATTTCGCCGTTTGATGCGAATGCGCGGCGGCATACGTCGTTTGCCTCGGTGTTTGTGTATCCGCAGATTGACGACGATATCAACATCGACATCAAGCCGGACGATTTGAAGATAGACGTGTTTCGGGCGAGCGGCGCAGGTGGCCAGCATGTAAACCGGACGGAATCGGCGGTGCGCTTTACGCATTTGCCGACGGGCATTGTAGTGCAGTGCCAGAATGAGCGTTCACAGCATAAGAACCGCGCCAGCGCCATGAAGCAATTGCGCGCCAAACTTTATGAGTATGAGATGGAGAAGAAGCGCGCCGCTGAAAAGAAGGTGGAAGATGCCAAGCTGGAAATCAATTTCGGCAGCCAAATTCGCAATTATGTGCTGGCGCCCTACCGCTTGGCGAAGGATTTGCGTTCGAAGCTATCCATTGGGGATGTGGACCGCGTGCTGGATGGCGACATTGATGCGCTGATCCACGCTTACCTCGTTTGGCGCAAGACGGGTAAGGTGGCTGGGGACGACAGCAAGGACGATTTGCCCGATTAAATGAGCAAGCTTGAAGACGAACTGGCGCAAGCGGCGCAAATCATCCAGCGCGGCGGGCTGGTGGCGTTTCCGACCGAGACGGTTTATGGCTTGGGGGCGAATGCGCTGAATCCGGAAGCGATAGCGCGGATTTATGAGGTGAAGGGACGGCCGCGAGCGAGTCCGCTGATTGTGCATGTGGCCGATGCGGCCATGGCGCGCACGCTGGTTACCGAATGGCCGGCACGGGCGGGGCAGTTAGCGGCGCGCTTTTGGCCGGGGCCTCTTACCCTGGTACTGAAAAAGGCTGAGGTGGTGCCGGATTTGGTTACGGCGGGGCTGAATTCGGTGGGAGTGAGGGTTCCAGCGCATCCGATTGCGTTAGAACTGATCCGGCGAGCGGGTGTGCCCATTGCCGCGCCGAGTGCCAACCTCTTTACCGAAATTTCCCCTACTACAGCGGCTCATGTCAGGCAGAGTTTGGGCGATACGGTAGACATGGTGCTAGATGGCGGACCCACCGAAGTCGGCATTGAATCTACGGTTGTTTCATTAACGCGAGAGATTCCCACGGTTTTGCGGCCGGGGATGATTTCGCGGCAGCAACTGGAAGAGGCAACGGGCGTGCCCTGGCAGCAGCAAGAGGAAACACCACAAATTATGGAATCGCCAGGTCAACATTTAAAGCACTACGCGCCGAATACGCCGTTGTACGTGTTCAAGAATCGCTTCGAGACTCCGCCCGGGAGGGGATTGATTCTCGATCTGCCGCCGGAGCGGGAAGCGTATGCCTCAAACTTGTACGCCGTGCTGCACGAAGCCGATGCGCAGGGCTGGGACTGGATTGGTTTAGTAGAACCGCCAGACAAGCCCGAGTGGGAAGGCATTCGCGACCGCTTGCGGCGCGCCAGCACGGAACGGAAATAGTCTTAAACGTTGGCCATTTCAAAGGCCTTGCGGTGGTCGCTCAAGAACTGCTCCAAACCTCTGTCTGTCAGCGGGTGGTGGAATAACTGCTCGAGCACTTTGTAGGTGAGCGTGACAATGTGCACGCCGGATTTGGCAATTTCGATCACATGCAAGGGGCCGCGCACCGAAGCGGCGAGTACTTGTGTTTTGTATTGATAATTGCCGTAAATTTTCATGATGTTGTCAATCAGCTCAATGCCGGGCCAGCCGATATCGTCGACGCGACCAACAAACGGGCTGATGATATAAGCGCCGGCTTTGGCGGCGACGAGCGCTTGCGCCGCACTGAAACACAACGTTACGTTAGTGCGAATTCCTTCTTTTGAGAGAGCGCCCACGGCTTTAATGCCTTCGGGAATGAGCGGGATCTTCACTACCACGTTGCGGTGAATTTTAGCGAGGCGGCGGCCTTCGACGATCATTTCCTTGGCTGTAATGGAAAGTACTTCCGCGCTGATGTCGCCATCGACGATATCGCAAATTTTGCGAATCTGCTCTTCGAGGGGGACGCCTTCTTTGGCGATCAGGCTGGGGTTGGTGGTAACGCCGTCAATGATGCCTAAGTCTGCGGCGGATTTCAGCTCGGAAAGATTGGCTGAATCGAGAAAGAACTTCATGCTATAAGCCCGATAGTATCAAAAGATGCCAAGCATCCGTATTGCGAGCGCCGACGAAAGCCAGGTTCCACTGATTATCTATTTCATACGCCAATTGGCGGATTATGAGAAGCTGCTTCACAAGGTGGAGGCCGATGAGGCGCAGATCCGGGAATCGTTGTTCGGACCGAAGCCCGCAGCGGAGGTTTTACTTGCTTATCTGGACGGCGAAGCGGCTGGATTTGCGATTTTCTTCCCAACGTATTCAACGTTTCTAGGGAAGCCTGGCCTATATCTGGAAGACTTGTTTGTGGAGCCGAAGTTTCGTGGCCAGGGCGTGGGTAAGGCGCTGCTGGTGCATCTGGCGAAGCTGACGCTTGAGCGCGGCGGGGCGCGCTTTGAGTGGTCGGTGTTGAATTGGAATGAGCCGTCGATTCAGTTTTACCGAGGATTGGGAGCAGAGCCGCTGGATGCATGGACAATGTATCGCGTTACTGGTGAAAAGCTGGAAAAACTGGCGCAAACTCTATAATCGGGAGTAATGCTTGAAGCTCCCGCAGTGAGACAACATCTCGCCGCTATACCTAACTTGCACGTTTTGGCCGGCGAGCCATTGGCGCGCCACACGCGGTTCGGCATCGGCGGACCGGCGAAGCTGTTTTGCGATGCGCCGGACCAGGATTGCTGCGTGGCCGCCCTGGAGGCGATAAGAGAGACGGGGTTGCCCCGCGTGGTAATTGGCGGCGGCACGAATCTGGTGGTGGCGGACGCGGGATTCGACGGTATTGTGCTGCGTTTTAGCGGCGAGAGTATTCGGAACGACGGCGTGTTCCTGCGGGCGGAAGCGGGGGCGGTTCTGCAGGATGTGGTGGACCGCAGCATGGCGCTTGGCTTGCAAGGCATGCAAACCATGACCGGCATTCCGGGAAATCTGGGCGGCGCGGTGTATGGCAATGCGGGGGCTTATGGGCAGTCAATTCAGGAACGCGTCGAGACGGTGCATGCCACGAATGGCGAACATGTGGTGGCGTTCAGCAACTCGGATTGTCTCTTTCAATACCGCGACAGCTGGTTCAAGAATCACAAAGAATGGCTGATTTTGCAGACGGATTTGCGTTTCGAGGAAGGCGACGCCGGCGAATTGCAAAAATCGGCGAACGAGATTCGGGCGATTCGCGATAAGAAATATCCGCCGACTATGAAATGTGCGGGCAGTATTTTTAAGAATTTGTTTTTCGCGAAGTTGCCGCCGAATGCGCAGGCAGAGGTACCGGCGAAACTGGTGCGCGAAGGAAAGGTGCCGTCGGCCTGGTTTTTAGAGCAGGCCGGGGTAATGGGCCTGCGGCGCGGCGATATTCAGGTGGCGGCTTATCACGCGAATTTGATTTATAACGACGGCGCGGGAACGGCGTCCGATTTGGTGGAAGTAGTGAAGGAATGCAAAAAGCGGGTGGGGGACAGGTTTGGGTTTGAGTTAGAAGAAGAGGTGCAGTATGTCGGATTTTAGCGGAACTACCCGAAGGAACTCAACTCAATTCCTTGCGCGTTGATGAGTTCGCGAATCCGGGGCGAGGTGAGCGCTTGCAATTCGCGCAGGCGCGATTCCTTAAGGCGGGTGCGGGATTGCTTGAGTTCGTCGCCGAGGTAGCCGGGGTGGCACATGAATTCGGTGGTGCCCTCGTCGATGTTTTGCAGGGCGCGGAAAAGCGTTTCCTCCGTGAGCGATCCGGTGAGTTCGAAGCCGAGGAAATGGTCGGTCATGCGGATGTTCGTTCCCGCGGCCAAGCGGCGATAGTAGCGATTGCCCAGCGCGCATGGCAGTTTGGCGAAACGGAAGGTGGTATCGAGTGGCAGGCGCAGCCACGGAATACCGAACTCGTTAGCCAACTTCACTACGGCACGAAAGACGCCGGGAACCAGATGAGTATGCTTATGCGAATCAAGATGCGAAAGCCGCAAACCAGCCGCTCGAATCTTCTCGATCTGCGCTTTGAGTTCGGCGTAGACATTCAAACCGCCCCTTGCAAGAACGCCGAGCAACTGACCTGGAGTTGCCGGCAGCGCTTTGCCATTGAGCAACGAATGACCTTGGACCAACACAAGATGCGCACCAATATCCAGGGTGGGCGTTGCTTTGGCTAAAGTTACTGCATCGTAAAACGCGGCGCCATTTGCCATCAGCGTTGTGGAGGTAAGCACGCCGCCGCGGTGAGCGTCGACGATACCGGCGTTCACGTCACGGTTGAAGCCGAAATCGTCTGCGTTAATAATGAGGCGGCGCAAGATCAGAACAATTGCAGCTTGATGGTCAAGAACTTCTTTGGATTGGCGCGGAAATCTTTGAGGAGGCTATGCAATTCCTGGGTCGCCCCATTGACGTTGTCGTACATCGCGGGGTTCACCAGAAGCTGGCCTATGGTGCCTTGGCCGGAGTTCACTTTATCGAATGTCAGGTTGACTTTGTCGAGCGTGGTGGAAAGCTGGCGCGCGATTTTGTCGTCGTTCAATAACTGCCCCGCCGTACCCTTACCGGCATTCAAATTCGCCAGCATGGTCTTGAGTTCGTCGACAGCCTGGGTAGCATCGTTATACAACTTGGGATCCTTCAGGATCATGCCGCCCGTGCCTTGACCTTTTTGCAAGCCGTCGGCGATGCTGGTAACTTGGCCCACTATGGTTTGCAGCTGATTGTAAAACTGGTCGTCGTTAATTAAGTGGCCAATGGTGCCATTCTTGGAGTTCAGCGTGGTCGACAACAACTGCAGCTGATTTACGGTAGCTTGCAGGCTGTTATAAAGGGTTTCGTCCACCAGCAGTTTACCGATGGTGCCCTTGCCCACTTCAACCTGCCCGACTATATCCTGCACCTTACCCAAGATAAGCTGCAATGAATTCAAGATGTTGTAGCCCTGTTGGGTGAGTGCATCGAAATCCGGAACGCTTTGCGAATTCAAAGTAGCGTTGGGTTGAACCAGCATCTGGCTGGTTCCCTTGCTGATCTGCAGGAACTTGGTGCTGCCAAGCAAATTGTCGGAGGAGATGCGCGCAATGGAATCGGCGGGTATCTGCTTCATCATGTCTTCATCGATCACCAGATCAATACGAATGATTTTGCCGGGGTCCGTCTCGCCGGAAAGGTCGACTGCAGTAACCTTGCCCGCTTGGATGCCGTTGATGCGCACGGGCGAATCCTTGGCAAGGCCTGCAGCGTCGGAAGTATAAACATGCAGGGGGATCTCTTTGTTGAACCAGCGCATATCGCCGGTAAGCAGGAAGACGAGGAGTGCGACGCAGGCAAGCGCGACGATTCCGAGAATGCCCACTTTCAGTTGCGCTACGTTGACCCGTTGTTTACTCGGCATTTGGCATCTCTCTATTTCCGCTCCTCTTGTCGCTCATCACCGTGTCTCACAAATTTTCTTATATAGTCGTCGCTGGAAGCTTCCAACTCCTGCTTGGTCCCGAAGAAGACCACCGCGCCCTCTTTCATAACGATAAACTTTGTTCGATTGCGTTTCGCGTCGTCGCCGCCCGTTTTTAGCGCCACCAGATCTTCGTTCTGTTGATCGTAGCGGAAATCGGACATGATTTCGCCATCCTGATAACGGTGCGTAACAATGAGCGAGGCACTGTTGCGCACGTCGCGTTCCTTGGCCACGAGGGCCATGATGGTGTTGGCGGTAATGGGGTCGAGGCCCGCGGTAGGGGAATCGTAAAGCATGAGGGGCGGCTCAGTTACCACCGCGCGCGCGATGCCCACCCTGCGCCGCATGCCGCCCGAAAGCTCGGATGGGAACTGATCGAAAGTGTGTTCCAGTTCCACAAAACGCAAGGCATCGCGCACCCTGCCTTCGACATCGTGCAGCACGCTTTGACTGTTGGCGGTTTGATTTATCAAGGGATACTCGACGTTTTCTCCAACCGTGAGCGAATCAAACAGGCCGCCTTCCTGAAAAAGCACGCCGGCGCGCGCGCGCAAGGGGAAGAGCGCGGTCTCCCCGGCGGAGGTCACGTCGCGGCCGAAGAGGTTAATTCCGCCTTGATCCACTTTCACTAAGCCGATGACCGCTTTCAGGAGCGTGGTTTTACCCGCCCCGGCCGCGCCAAAGATGATTCTTGTTTCGCCTGGACTGAGCCCCAACGAAACGTTGCGCAACGCCCAGGTGTCGCCAAATCTTAGACTAACGTCCTTAAATTCCAGAATGGGCTCTTGCGGCGCTGCCATTTAGAGACCTACGAATACCTTGTCGATAAGTAATGTGACCACAAAGATCCAAACCATGGCGGCGACTACCGCTTGGGTGACCGCGCGGCCAACGCCCTGCGTGCCGCCGGTGGTGCGCAAACCATAGAAGCACCCCACGAGTGAAATAATCATGCCGAAGACGAAAGGTTTCAGCAAGCCTTGCGCCAAATCGTTCAGCACCAAGGCTCGCCATGCGGTGGACCAAAACTCGCCGCCGCTAATGAGCCGCAGGAGCGGCACGGATATCAGGTAGGCGCCTACCAGACCGATGGCATCGGCCAGAACGGTTAGACAGGGCAGCATCAGCGTGGTGGCAATCAAACGGGGCGTGACGAGCTTTTGAATGGGGTCAGTTCCGAGCGCGCGCATGGCGTCAATTTGTTCGGTCACCTTCATGGAGCCGAGCTCGCTGGCGATGCCGGAAGCATTACGGCCGGCCACCATCACGGCGCTGAGAACAGGCCCAAGCTCGCGAACCAGCGTGAGGGAAACGATGGTGCCCACTTGGCTGCTGGCGCCATAGGTGCTGAGCGCGCGCGCCATTTGCAGGGCGATGATGGCGCCGCTGAATGCGCCTATCATGATGACGATGGGCAAACTGCCAACACCGATTATGTCCATTTGCATGAACACGTCATCATAATAATGGGGGCTGCGGACAACGTTTCGAAAAGCACGACCAGCAAGGAAAAGGAAATCCTGGAAGGAGGAGATTAGCGTCGTCAGGAAGTCGAGCAAGCAGGACCCCCCGGGTATGGCCTCGCTCTCATTGCTCGATCCTAGCACAAGCGGGGCATTTGGCAGGCAATTGAGAAGTGTTCCTGCCGTTCAGAAAGCGATTTCGGACGCGGCAGATCTGGCGCTTTCGTTGTTCTTCTTGTCAACGGCGCTGATTTGATACCGGTATGTTTTTCCATGCTCGACCGCGTGGTCGCTGTAGGCGGGCAGGTTCACCATGTCACCTTGGCGCACATATGCTCCGTCGTTTATCGAGCGGTAAACAAAGTAGCCGGCGAGATCGGTTTCCGGACTCCGCTGCCATGAGAGTTCGATGGATTCGGGCCCGGCAAGCGCCGTGACTCGACTGGGAACGGTAGGCGCGAAGGTATCGATGGCGGTGAAGGGCTGTGGCGAATCTAAAGGCTCGCTCTCTTGCGCGCCGTTGAGGGCAACCACTCGGTAAACGTAGGGAACGTCGAATTGGGAACTGGTATCGAGGAAATGCGCTTGTTCGGCATTGCCGATTTCCACCAGCGTTTTGTCGGTGGGCGATTGGCGCAGAATGCGATAACCTTTGGCCGAAGCGACGCCTTGCCACTCGAGGCTGATGCCATCCGCCGATGCCTGCACTTTCAGATCGGCGGGGGCAGCGAGCGGCGGCAACACATCCAGCACGATGCGGTTTGACCAGGAAGAAAAATGGCCGCCCTTCTTGCTGGAGGTTCGCACGGCAACCGCGACATGCTTGCCGAGCAAGCCTTCCAGCGGAAGCGAACTCTTCATGGCAATGGGCTGTGGATCGAGCGGATCGTTGGGTGGCGGCGCGGTGACAGGATAACGTTTAGCGGTTTCGGCCCAACTTGCGTAATCAAAAGGCGTAAATGCCGGCCCGGCACGCAATTCGATTTCGTCGAAATGTTTGATGGCAATGCCGTCGGTGGTGCGGGCCGGCGTGCGGAACGTGACAACGATTTTGTCGCCACGTTCGATAGCATTCAGATCGTTGACGGGCGGCGGGATCTCAGTCGAAGGAGGAAGGACGGGCCCCACATAACCACAGCCAGCCAAGAGGACAAGGCTTAAGCACGCCGCGCAACGGGAAAGGCTCACTAGAGGATGTACCTGCTGAGGTCCTGATCTTTGACGATTTCGCTGAGTTGCTTGCGGACATAGGCCGCATCAAGGCGGATTGTTTTCTTCTTGAGGTCGGGGCCGTCGAAAGAGATATCTTCCAAGAGCTTCTCCATGATGGTGTGCAGGCGGCGCGCGCCAATGTTTTCGGTATTCTCATTCACTTGCGCGGCGACCTTGGCGATTTCGATAAGCGCGTCTTCGGTGAAGGTGAGCTTGATGCCTTCAGTTTCGAGCAGCGCCATGTATTGCTTGATCAGCGCTGACTTGGGTTCTTTGAGGATACGAATGAAATCGGCTTCGCTGAGCGATTTCAGTTCCACGCGAATGGGGAAGCGGCCTTGCAGTTCGGGAATGAGGTCCGACGGTTTAGAGACATGGAATGCGCCGGCAGCGACAAAGAGAATATGGTCCGTGCGAACGAAACCGTGGCGGGTATTCACCGTAGTGCCTTCGACAATGGGCAGAATGTCGCGCTGCACACCCTCGCGGCTCACGTCGGGCCCATGGCCGCCTTCGCGGCCGGCAATTTTATCTATTTCGTCCAGAAAAATAATGCCGTTACGCTCTACCCGCTCCAAAGCAATGCGCGTGACTTGATCCATGTCAACGAGTTTCTGTTCTTCTTCCTGGACCAGATATTCGAGAGCTTCGGAAACGCGCATGTTGCGTTTGCGAGTGCGCGGGCCGAAGAGTCCCGGGATGACATCTTTCAGGTTGATGTCCATTTCTTCAACGTTGCCGTTGGTGGAGACTTCGAACGTCGGTCCGCGCTCTTTGACGTCTACTTCAACTTGCCGGTCGTCGAGTTTGCCGGCGCGCAATTTTTCGCGAAGTTTTTCGCGGGTCCGTTCGACGCTATCGTTCGCTTCGGGCGGCGGCGGCATGAGCAGTTCCAACAAACGGTCTTCCGCTTGTTGCTCGGCGCGGTCGGCCACTTGATCAAGGCGCTCTTCACGCACCATGTCAATGGCTACATCGACCAGGTCGCGAATCATGGACTCGACATCGCGCCCTACATAGCCCACTTCGGTGAACTTGCTGGCTTCCACTTTAAGAAATGGCGAATTGGCGAGTTTGGCCAGGCGGCGAGCGATTTCCGTTTTGCCCACGCCGGTTGGCCCAATCATAAGGATGTTCTTGGGCATGACCTCTTCGGCCATTTCCGGCTCGAGCTTCTGACGGCGTACGCGGTTACGCAAGGCGATGGCGACGGAACGCTTGGCGTCGGCTTGACCAACGACGTGTTTATCCAGCTCAGCGACAATTTCGCGCGGCGTGAGTTCGTCTAGCAGCGGCGCTTCGCCAGAGGACTGCTGGGGCAGATAAATCACCATTTACGACAACTCCTCGAAAGCCAGGTTGTCGTTCGTGTAGATACAAACGTCGCTGGCGATCTTCATGGACTTCTCAACTACTTCACGGGCGTCGAGCGTGGTGTTCTCCAGCAGCGCGATGGCGGCACATTTGGCGAAAGCGCCACCGGAACCGATGGCGGCCACCGGGCTATCGGGTTCAATCACGTCTCCGGTGCCGCTCACAATATACATGTTTTGGGTATCGGCCACGAGCAACAGAGCTTCCAGATGGCGCAGCATGCGGTCGGTGCGCCATTCCTTGGCGAGTTCGACTACGCTGCGCGGCAAGTTGCCGCTATGCTGTTCGAGCTTGCCCTCGAAGCGGGCGAACAAGGCGAAGGCGTCGGCGGTTGAGCCGGCGAAACCGGAAATGATCTTGTTGTTATACAGGCGGCGCAACTTCTTGGCGCCGCTTTTTAGAACTTCGCTACCCATGGTGACTTGGCCATCACCCGCGAGCACTACTTTACCGTTACGGCGGACACACAGGATGGTGGTCGACCGGATTCTTTTGGTCATTGGAACAGGCAAACTCCCGCTATGCCCGTGTCAAAGATGCTCGGGCCTAGCGAATCTTCATTTCATCACAAGCGCTAGAGCAGAATGGCGGACGTGCTAGTGGTCCAAGTAAACTGGTGGGTGGTATTTGAGTGGGATGGCCGGAAATCCTCGGCGAATGTCCGCAAGCACGGCGTCTCGTTTGGCGCGGCGTTGAGCCCGACTTGGCCAAGTTATTTCCCGATGAGGAATCGGTGATTCGAGCGTTGCGATTGGCTGGGTGAAGCGGCACAGATAGCAAGGTGCCGAAGCAGCGGCGAGGCGCTAGGGTGCTGGTGCTGCGCCATAATCGTTACATGGCTAGTGTCACCACGCCGAAGCTCACAGAAGAAGAATACCTGCGCTTGGAGCGTCAAGCTCTAGAGAAAAGCGAATACCACGATGGCGAGATGTTTGCCATGGCAGGGGGTACGCCGAATCACTCGCTCCTCGCCGGCGTGGCATACGTACTTCTTTACCGTCAAATGCCGCCCGGTTGCCGCGTGTTCACATCCGACCTGCGCATTCATATCGCATCGAAGGGCACCTTTAGTTATGCCGATTGCGTGGTGGTTTGCGGAGAACTTCAATTATCGAGCGACCAGCAAGACAACGTTCTAAATCCGCTCCTGCTAGTCGAGGTCCTTTCCCCGTCCACCGAAGACTACGACCGAGGGAAAAAGTTCGAACTTTACCGAACCATCGAAAGTTTCCGAGAATATCTGCTTGTGCATCAGGACCGGCGTTGCGTAGAGCACTACTCGCGGCAGGATGACGGCAGCTGGATTCTGCGCGAGTATTCTGGCCACGGGAGTTCTGTGGCCATCAGCCGTCTGGGCGTCCAACTTTCGCTGGATGAGCTCTACGCGAATGCGATCGATTGCGATTAGCGGGCAATAGCGCTATTGGCTGGCCGGCGGACAGGCGTTCGTGTTGCATAATCGTTGCATGGCTAGCATCACCGGGCCGAAGCTGACCGAAGAAGAATACCTGGGCCTAGAGCGCCAAGCTTTGGAGAAAAGCGAATATCACGATGGCGAGATATTTGCCATGGCAGGCGGCACACGGAACCATTCGTTCATATCGAGCCGCCTTGTGTCGATGCTTGACCGCAGCGCTCCACAGGGTTGCCGCGTTTTTGATTCGGATTTACGCATATATATCGCCGCCGCCAAAACCTTTACCTATGCCGACGGCGGCCTCATTTGCGGAGACCCGGAGGGTTCGAGCGACCAGCAAGACAATATCCTGAATCCCGTTCTAATTGCCGAGATTCTTTCCCCCTCCACGGAAGACTATGATCGTGGTAAGAAGTTCGAACTTTACCGAACTATCGAAAGCTTTCGCGAATACCTGATTGTGCATCAGGGCCCGCGTTGCGTAGAGCATTACTCGCGGCAGGATGACGGCAGTTGGATTCGGCGCGAGTATTGTGGCCACGGGAGTTCCGTGGCCATTAGCCGTTTGGGCGTTCAACTTTCGCTCCATGAGATCTACGCGACGGCAATTGATTGCGGTTAGCGACCCGATCCAGACGCTGTTGGCCCGTCGGAAATGGTGCAATAACTTCGAGGCAGGACGTCTGCAACGCCGACCCTGGGCGGCCGGGACGCCACAATGGGGATGGAGCTTGTCCATTAATCCCGGAATTCTGGCAGACGGCCTGCACGAGTTGGCGTTGACAAATACCCGATGAGAAATGGGCAAGTCGCACCTGAGATTGTTGGCAGAAACACTGGTAAAACCCATGAAGCCATTCTCAGGCAACGGCCAAGCTACTAAGGAATTTCCACTTCAACATAGCTACCGGGAGTGGCGGCATTCACGGCGGCAACGACCAGCTGCACGTGCGCCTTCAAATCGGGCCATTGCTGTTTGCGTATGAGAACAACTGCAATTTTTCGGTTTGTGAGGTTCTGCTGATGCTGGATGTTTTTGTCTGTCGTCAGAAAAACCTCAAACCCTGCGGTTTCTGCCGCGTTAAGAAGGTCGCCGTTTTGAAGGTTGTCCCATCCTTCAT
>Ga0182012_10001863_pt1 | contig 22996 bp, 5 predicted proteins | sample 612S2SmetaG_FD_120486 | JGI IMG/M metagenome (GOLD analysis project Ga0182012, IMG submission 120486) | Permafrost microbial communities from Stordalen Mire, Sweden - 612S2S metaG | ecosystem: Environmental > Terrestrial > Soil > Wetlands > Permafrost | place: Sweden: Stordalen | collected... | reverse complement strand
GGTGCCCGGCGATCTGGAGAGGTATGGCCTGCGTGGTTCGACGCTGAGTGTGGCGTCGGGTCGGGTGGCCTATGCGCTGGGTTTAGAGGGTCCGGCGGTGTCGGTTGACACCGCGTGTTCGTCGTCGTTGGTGGCGATGCATCTGGCGGCGCAGTCGTTGCGTTCCGGGGAGTGTGACCTTGCGCTGGCCGGCGGGGTGACAGTGATGGCGTCGCCGGCGTTGTTCATCGACTTCAGTCGGCAGCGGGCCGTATCCGCCGACGGTCGGTGCAAGGCCTACGCGGGCGCCGCCAACGGCACCGGCTTTTCCGAGGGCGCCGGTGTGCTGGTGCTGCAGCGGCTCTCAGATGCGCGGCGGTTGGGGCATCGGGTACTGGCGGTACTGCGGGGATCCGCGGTCAATCAGGATGGCGCCTCCAACGGACTGGCGACACCCAATGGTCCTTCGCAGCAACGGGTGATTCGGGCGGCGCTGGCCAGTGCCCGACTGACTACGGCAGATGTGGATCTGGTGGAGGGGCACGGCACCGGTACCTCGCTGGGTGATCCGATTGAGGCGCAGGCAATCTTGGCGACCTATGGGCAGGATCGGCCCGCGGATCAGCCGTTGTGGCTGGGATCGATCAAATCCAACATGGGCCATACATCGGCTGCGGCGGGGGTGGCCGGGGTGATCAAGATGGTGCAGGCGATGCGGCATTCGACGATGCCGAAGACATTGCACGTGGATGTGCCTACGCCGCATGTGGATTGGTCGGCGGGCGCGGTGTCGTTGCTGACGCAATCGCGACCGTGGCCGGTCGGGGACCGACCGCGGCGGGCGGGGGTGTCGGCATTCGGCATCAGCGGGACCAATGCGCACGTGATCGTCGAAGAGCCGCCGGCGTCAGAAACCGTTGTCGCTGAGCGTGACTCCTCGGATGCGCCGACGGCATGGGTGTTGTCGGCCCGTTCGGAAGAAGCGCTGCGGAACCAGGCGGCTCGCTTGCTGACACACCTGACCGCCGATCAGAGCCTGAGCGCGGTGGATGTGGGGTGGTCGTTGGTTTCCACCCGCTCGGTGTTCGAGCACCGGGCGGTCCTGGTTGGCGCGGAGCGTGCCGCTTTGACGGCTGGGCTGGCCGGATTGGCTGCCGGTGAGCCCGGCGCGAACGCCGTGCTGGGTCGGGCTCGGTCGATGGATCGGACGGTGTTCGTATTCCCCGGCCAAGGATCGCAGTGGGTCGGCATGGGAGCCGAGTTAATGGATACCTCAACGGTATTCGCCGATCATTTGCACCGCTGCGACAAGGCGCTTGGTCAGTACGTCGACTGGTCGTTAATCGACGTGATCCGGGGGGCGGCAGATGCGCCCGGACTGGAACGGGTGGACGTGGTGCAGCCGGCGCTGTGGGCTGTGATGGTGTCCCTGGCCGAGCTATGGCGCTCAGTGGGGGTAGTCCCCGATGCGGTGATCGGGCACTCGCAAGGTGAGATCGCCGCCGCATACGTCGCGGGAGCGCTGTCGCTGGAAGACGCCGCACGCGTGGTCGCACTGCGAAGCCGGCTGCTGGTGCAGCTATCGGGTGCCGGCGGCATGGTCTCGCTGGCGTGCGGACGGTCGAAAGCCGCAGAGCTGGTGGCACCATGGGGGGATCGGCTGAATATCGCGGCGGTCAACGGTGTTTCGGCCGTGGCGGTCTCCGGTGAAATCGGTGCTCTCGACGAGCTGATGCTGCGTTGCGAGGCAGACGACATTCGCGCCCGCAAGATCGACGTCGACTACGCGTCGCACTCGGCGCAGGTCGACGCGATCCGCGAGCCTCTTGCCCAGGCGCTCGACGACATTGAACCCCGATCTTCATCCGTCGCGTTTTTCTCCACGGTCACCGGTCAACTGGCCGACACCGCCGGGTTGGACGCCGATTACTGGTACCGAAGCATCCGGCAGACCGTCGAATTCGAACGGGCGATACGCAGCGCACGCGACGCCGGATACCGGATGTTCATCGAATCCAGCCCGCACCCGGTGTTGATCGCCGGCATCGAACAAACCCTGGCCGATCATGACCCCAACCTTTTGGAGGACGCGGTCGTCATCCCGTCATTGGGCCGCGATGACGGTGGCCTGGACAGGTTTCTGCTGTCAGCCGGCCAGGCCCATGTCGCCGGTGCGCGGGTCGACTGGCGGGCGGTACTCGCCGGTGCGGGTGGGCGGCGAGTGGAGTTGCCGACGTATGCGTTTGCAAGGCGGCGGTTCTGGCTGCCACCCGAGTCGTCCGGGCCGGAAAATGTGGGCGGTCTGGGGCTGGAGCGGGCTGCGCATGGCTTGCTGGGCGCCGTTGTGGATCGGCCCGATTCGGGTGGAGTGGTGTTGACGGGCCGGCTATCAGCGGTAGCCCAGCCGTGGTTGGTCGATCACGCGGTGGCCGGGGTGGTGTTGTTCCCGGGGGCGGCCTTTGTGGAGCTGGCCATCCGCGCCGGCGATGAGGTCGGTTGCGGCGTGGTGGAGGAGTTGACGTTGTCGGCCCCACTCATCGTGCCGGCGGCAGGCGGGGTTCGGGTGCAGGTGGTCGTGGGTGCGGCCGGCGACTCAGGGCGTCGGGTGGTATCGGTGTATTCCCTTGGCGCTGCCACCGGTTCGGGGAGGGCTTCGGAGTGGATGCTGCACGCCGAGGGCACGTTGGCTGTCGGGTCTGTTGGTCCGGCCGCTGACCTGTCGGTGTGGCCGCCGGCCGGTGCCACGGCGGTGGATGTGACCGGCGCGTATGAGCAGCTCACAGGGCGAGGTTATGAGTATGGACCCGCGTTTCGGGGTCTGCGGGCGATGTGGCGCCGGGGGGATGAGGTCTTCGCCGAAGTTGCCGTCCCAGAAGACGCAGGCGTGGACGTTGCCGGGTTCGGGATACACCCGGTGCTGTTGGACGCGGCGTTACATGCTGTCGGGCTGACCGGCGAGCAGGCCCAGACGCTGTTGCCGTTCTCCTGGCAGGGAGTGTCGTTGCACGCCGCGGGCGCTTCGCGGGCCCGCGTCCGGATTGCACCGGCCGGAGCGGGTGCGGTGTCGGTGGAGATCGCCGACCCGGGAGGTTTGCCCGTGTTGTCGGTGCAGTCGTTGACCATGCGGCCGGCGTCGGCGGAGGCACTGTCAGCGCCGGAAGCAGCCGCCGGTGACGGTGGTCTGCTGGAGGTGGTGTGGTCGCCGGTGGAGGCGCGCGACGCCGGGATTGGCGATCAAAAGAGCGAGAACTTGGTCGTCTGGGAACTGGCTTCTGGCCAGGATAATTCGGTGGAATCGGTGTACGCCGCCAGCCATGAAGCGCTGGGAGTTTTGCAGTCGTGGCTGGCCGGTGATGGAGCCGCGGTGTTGGTGGTGCTGACCCGTGGGGCCGTCGGGTTGCCCGGTGAGGATGCGTCGGACCTGGCCGGTGCGGCGGTGTGGGGGTTGGTGCGTTCGGCTCAGGCCGAGCATCCGGACCGCATCGTTTTGGTGGACTCCGACGACTCAGTGGACCTGGGCGCGGTAATCGCTTGTGCTGAGCCGCAGTTGGTGGTTCGCGACGGTGTGGCGTACGGGGCCCGGTTGGCGCCAGCCAGTTCGCAACCGGTATTGCGCCTGCCTGCGGCGCACTGGCGGCTGGCCGCCGGCAGCCAGGGGACGTTTGACGACGTGGTCGTCACGCAGTGCCCCCGCGTGGAGTTGGCGAACGGGCAAGTTCGGGTGGCCGTTGCTGCGGTGGGGGTGAATTTCCGGGATGTGTTGGTGGCCTTAGGGATGTATCCCGGCGGTGGGGAGTTGGGGGTCGACGGTGCCGGGGTCGTTGTCGAGGTGGGGCCCGGTGTGTCCGGCGTCGCCATCGGCGACGCGGTGATGGGGTTGCTGGGAGTGGTTGGCTCCGAGGCGGTCGTGGATGCGCGGTTGGTGACCGCTGTGCCGGCGGGATGGTCGTTGGCCGCCGCCGCTGGCGCGCCGGCGGTGTTCTTGACGGCGCTGTACGGGCTGTCGGTGCTGGCGGGGCTCCGGGCCGGAGAGCGGGTGTTGGTGCACGCCGCAACCGGTGGGGTGGGGATGGCTTCGGTGCAGTTGGCACGGCATCTGGGGGCCGAGGTCTTCGCCACCGCGAGCCGCGGTAAGTGGGATACCTTGCGCGCAATGGGGTTTGATGACGACCATATCGGCGACTCTCGGACGTTGGAGTTCGAGGACAAGTTCTTGGCGGCCAGCGGCGGGGCCGGGGTGGACGTCGTGCTGAACTCGCTGGCAGGTGAGTTCACCGATGCCTCACTGCGGTTGCTGGTTCGCGGCGGGCGCTTCATCGAAATGGGCAAGACCGATCCGCGCGATCCCGCGGACGTCGCGGCACAGCATCCGGGAGTGCAGTATCGGGCGTTCGACCTGATCGAGGCCGGCCAGGACCGTATCGCTGAAATGCTGCGCGAATTAGCGGATCTGGTTGCGGCCGGGGTGTTGGCGCCGTTGCCGGTCAAGACTTTTGATGTGCGCCGTGTCTCGGCGGCATATCGATTCGTCAGTCAGGCCCGGCACACCGGAAAGGTGGTCTTGACGCTGCCCGACGGGCCCGGCGGTGATTTCGCCGGCGGCACGGTACTGATCACCGGTGGGACCGGGATGGCCGGCTCGGCGGTGGCGCATCATCTGGTGACCCATTACCGGGCAGCGCACGTGATGCTGGTCAGCCGCAGCGGCCTGCAGGCCGACGGGGTGGCGGAGCTGGTGGCACAATTGCAGGAAGCGGGCGCGCAAGTGTCGGTGATGGCCCGTGACGTGGCCGACCGTGAAGCGCTAGCCGGATTGCTGGACCACGTGCCGGCGCACTACCCGCTGCGGGCGGTGATCCATGCCGCGGGTGTCCTGGATGACGGGTTGATCTCCTCGCTCACCGTGGATCGGATGGATACGGTGTTGAGAACCAAGGTAGATGGCGCCTGGAACCTGCATGAGCTGACCCGGGACATGGATTTATCGGCGTTTGTGGTGTTTTCGTCGATGGCCGGGATTGTGGGCACCCCGGGTCAGGGAAATTACGCGGCGGCCAACAGTTTCCTGGACGGACTCATCGGGTATCGGCGGCGCCGTGGACTGCCCGGTCTGTCGATGGCGTGGGGGCTGTGGGAACAGGCCAGCGCGATGACCCAACACCTCGGGGATCGGGACAAGGCCCGGATGAGCCGGGTGGGGTTGTCCCCACTGTCAACCGGGCAGGCACTCGAGCTCTTCGATGCCGCCATCGTCGCCGACCGCGAGGTGGTGGTAGCCGCTCGGGTGGACCAGAGCGCGCTCAGCGACAACAGCGCGGCGCTGCCCCCATTGCTAAGCCGGCTGGCTACCCGCCCCGTCCGACGCCTCGTCGATGAAACCGACACCGCCGCATCGATGACCGGCTTGGCCGCGCGCCTGCAGGGGCTGACCGCTGAGCAGCGTCAGCGCCAGCTGGTGGACTTGGTGTGCGTCAACGCAGCCATGGTGTTGGGCCGCTCCACCGCGGCAGACATCGACGCCGGGCGCGCGTTCCAAGAGCTGGGCTTTGACTCGCTAACCGCGGTGGAACTGCGCAACCGCCTCAAAACCACTACCGGACTCACCCTTTCGCCAACCTTGATCTTCGACTACCCCACGCCGGCCGTCCTCGCCGAGCATCTTGACACCCGACTGGCCGTCAGCACAGCCCAACCCGACTTGCTGCTCCGTTTCAATGAGATAACCCGTGAACTGCGGACGCTGCTCGACCGACCCGATTGGAAACCCGAAGACAAAGCGGAACTGAGCACCCACCTGCGAACCCTGCTGGGCACGCTGGGCACCCACCCCGACGCCGATCTGCCCTACGACCCCCGCGACGAGGACATCCACAACGCCACCGAAAGCGAACTCTTCGCCATCCTTGACGAAGAACTCGGCTCCTAACACCACCACGAGGACCCGCCAGTGCCGAGCACCCCGAAAGAACTCGATTACCTGAAGCGCCTCACGGCTGATCTAAGGCAGGCCCGACGGCGTCTTTCGGAGTTGGAAGGCAAGCTGGCCGAGCCGGTGGCGGTGGTGGGGATGGCGTGCCGGTACCCGGGTGGGGTGGACTCACCGGAAGCGTTGTGGGAGATGGTGGTTGAGGGCCGCGATGCGGTGGGCGAATTCCCGGCCGATCGGGGCTGGGACCTCGCGGGTTTATTCGACCCAGACCCCGACGCCCTCGGCAAATACTACGTGCGCAATGGTTCATTCCTATCCGACGCGGGCGATTTCGATGCCGGATTCTTCGGTATCGGACCCAACGAGGCGCTGGCGATGGACCCGCAGCAGCGGCTGCTGCTGGAGGTCTCATGGGAAGCCTTGGAGCGGAGCGGGATTGACCCGGCCAAGTTGCGCGGCACGGCGACGGGAGTATTCACCGGGGTCATCCACTCGAGCTATGGCGGCGAGGTGGAAGGCGAGCTGGAAGGCTACGGGCTCACCGGCTCGACGTTGAGCGTGGCCTCAGGCCGGGTGTCCTACGTCCTGGGTTTGGAAGGCCCGGCGGTGTCTGTGGATACGGCGTGTTCCTCGTCACTGGTGGCACTGCATTTGGCGGCGCAGTCGCTACGGTCGGCGGAGTGCGATCTGGCGCTGGTCGGCGGGGTGACGGTGCTGACGTCCCCCGTGCCATTCGTGGAGTTCAGCCGCCAGCGCGCGCTGGCAGCAGACGGTCGGTGCAAGGTATATGCCGGTGCCGCCGACGGGACCGCATGGTCGGAAGGCGCGGGCGTGCTCGTCGTGGAGCGGCTGGCCGATGCGCGGCGATTGGGGCATCCGGTGTTAGCCCTGCTACGGGCGTCCGCGGTGAATCAAGATGGTGCTTCGAACGGACTGACGGCCCCGAATGGGCCGTCGCAGCAGCGGTTGATCCGATTGGCACTGGCCAACGGCGGCCTGACCGCAGCCGACGTGGACGTGGTCGAAGGGCACGGGACGGGAACCACGCTGGGGGACCCGATCGAGGCTCAGGCGCTGTTGGCGACGTACGGACAGGACCGGCCGATCGATCGGCCGCTGTGGTTGGGGTCGATCAAATCCAATATCGGTCATTCGTCGGCTGCGGCGGGCGTGGCCGGGGTGATCAAGATGGTGCAGGCGATGCGGCACGGGGTGCTGCCGAAAACGCTGAACGTGGATGTGCCGACGCCGCATGTGGATTGGTCAGAGGGCGCGGTTTCGTTGTTGACGGAGCCGCGGCCTTGGCCGGAAGTGGACCGGCCGCGGCGCGCGGGAGTGTCGTCGTTCGGCATCAGCGGCACGAATGCGCATGTCATTATCGAGCAATCCCCGGAGCCGGACAGCCCGGAAAGCGCTGTAGCACAACATGACGACACCACGATGGCGACGGCGTGGGTGCTCTCCGCGCGCTCGGGCCAGGCGCTGACCAATCAGGCCACCCGGTTGCTGGACCACCTGGCCGGCATCACGGCGGGCAAGGGCGGTCTGAGCCCGGTGGATGTGGGCTGGTCGCTGGTCTCCACGCGGTCGGTTTTCGAGCATCGCGCGGTGGTGGTCGGTGCCGATCGGAATGCTCTGATGGCCGGGCTGGCCGGGCTGGCGGCCGATGAGCCGGGCGCGAACGTGACGGTGGGCCGGGCGAAGTCGGCGACCAAGGTGGTGTTCGTCTTTCCCGGTCAAGGCTCGCAGGCGCTGGGGATGGGCGCGCAGCTATACGAGCGATTCCCGGTGTTCGCGAAGGCTCTGGAAGAGGTGATGGACGCGCTCGACGCTCATCTGCGGGTGCCGCTCAGGCAGGTGATCTGGGGCGGCGACGCCGAACTATTGGACAACACGGAGTTCGCCCAGCCGGCGCTGTTCGCGATCGAAGTGGCATTGGCGGCCTTGTGGCGGCACTGGGGTGTGCTGCCCGACGTGGTGATGGGGCATTCGGTGGGGGAGATCGCCGCCGCGCATGTGGCAGGCGTGCTGACACTCGCTGATGCCGCGCGGCTGGTGGCGGTTCGAGGCCGGCTGATGGCGGCGTTGCCGTCCGGTGGTGCGATGGTTGCAGTGGCCGCCAGCGAAGACGAAGTGACACCCCTGCTTACATCGGATGTCAGCGTTGCGGCGATCAATGGCCCGAACGCGGTGGTGATTTCCGGCGACGCGGCGGCGGTGAGCGGGCTGGCGGATCAGTTCACCGGGCAGGGTCGGCGGGTGCGTCGGTTGGCGGTTTCGCACGCGTTTCACTCGGTGTTGATGGAGCCCATGACCGAGGAATTTGCCCGGCTACTGGTCGGGGTGGCGGCGGAGGAGTCGCAGATCAGCTTGGTGTCCAACGTGACTGGGCAGGTGGCCGGTCCCGGCTATGGCTCGGCACAGTATTGGGTTGAGCATGTGCGTCAGCCGGTGCGCTTCGCCGACGGCGTGCGGTTGGCCGAATCGTTGGGGGCTGGGATCTTTCTCGAAGTCGGCCCCGGTGCCGGCTTGAACGCCGCTGTACAGCAGTCGTTGGCATCCGAGCAGGCGGCCTCGATCGTCACGCTGGCCAAGGGCCAACCCGAAATCGATTCGCTGCTCACCGCTGCCGGGCAGCTGTTCACCACGGGCGTCGGGGTGGATTGGCAGGCCGCGCTGGGTGGTTTGGGCGCCCTTCGGGTGGAGCTGCCGACTTATGGCTTTGTGCGGCGCCGGTATTGGCTGGGGGCGGTTGCGTCCGGTTCGGGTGCGGGGGTGCGCGCGGCGGGTTTGGTCGGCGGCGATCATCCCTTGCTGGCTGCCGTGGTGGAGCGACCCGACATGGGTGGGGTGGTGCTGACCGGCTGGTTGTCGCTGGGCGCCCAGGAATGGCTGGCCGACCATGCTATCGGCGAAGCGGTGCTGTTTCCCGGGGCCGGATTTGTGGAGTTGGTGTTGCGGGCCGGTGATGAGGTCGGCTGCGGGGTCGTGGATGAGCTGACGTTGTTGGCTCCCCTGATTTTGCCGGCCGCCGGCGGTGTGCGGGTACAGGTGGTGGTGGGCGCGGCCGATGAGTCGAGTACACGGGCAGTGTGGGTGTATTCGCATGCTGGGGAGGCCGATTCGGTGTGGGTGTTGCACGCGCAGGGCGTGCTGAGCGCGGGATCGGTGGCGCCGGCGGCCGATTTGTCGGTGTGGCCGCCGGTGGGAGCCTCGCCGGTGGATGTTGCTGACGCGTATGACCAATTCGCCGGGCGGGGCTATGGATATGGCCCGGCATTTCGCGGCTTGCGTGGCATCTGGCAGCGGGGAGCTGAGACCTTCGCCGAGGTCGCCATTCCCGACGACGCCGGTGTGGCCGTGGACGGCTTCGGGATTCATCCGGTGGTGCTGGACGCGGCGCTGCACGCGCTGGGTGTGGTCGGTGAGACCGACTCGATGGTGTTGCCGTTTTCGTGGCAGGGCGTGTGTTTGCATGCGGCGGGGGCGTCGCGGGTTCGGGTCCGGATAGCGCCGGCCGGCGCCGGGGCGGTTTCGGTCGAACTGGCCGATGGCTCGGGGCTGCCGGTCTTATCGGTGCAGTCGTTGGTGATGCGTCCGGTGTCGCTTGAGCAGTTGTCGGCTGTCGCGGCTCCCGCTCGTCGTACCGGTGGGGGGTTGTTGGAGGTGGCGTGGTCTCCGGTCTCGTTAGACGCCAACGATGTTGGGGCCGTGTCGGTACGGGTATGGCAGGATTTCGAGACTGACGCAGCGATCGACGGGGCCGCCGCCGATGCGGTGGTGTGGGAGTTGGGATCTGATGATGCCGGTGTGGTGGGGTCGGTGCATGCGGCCACCCATGCGGTGTTGGCGGTGTTGCAGTCGTGGTTGGCCGGCGAGCGCAGCGCGCTGTTGGTGGTGCTGACCCGCGGTGCGGTCGGGTTGGCGGGTGAGGATGTTACGGATCTGGCGGGCGCGGCGGTGTGGGGGTTGGTGCGATCGGCGCAGGCCGAACAACCGGGCCGAGTCCTCTTGCTGGATTCTGACGGGTCCGTCGACATCGGTGCTGTAATCGGCTGTGGTGAGCCGCAATTGGTGGTGCGTTCCGGTGTGGTACATGCCGCTCGGCTGGCGCCGGCGAACTCCCCGCCGGTATTGCGGTTGCCAGAGCCGCCGTTGGTGTGGCGGTTGGCCGCCGGCAGCGGGGGAACGCTGGAGGATTTGGTGGTCCAGTCGAGCGAACCGGTGGAGCTGGCTGTCGGCCAGGTGCGGGTGGCGGTCGCCGCGGTGGGGGTCAATTTCCGGGATGTGCTGGTGGCGTTGGGCATGTATCCGGGCGCGGCGCAGCTCGGGGCCGAGGGTTCCGGGGTGGTTGTCGAGGTCGGTCCGGGTGTCACCGGGCTGGCCGTCGGCGATGCGGTGATGGGTGTGCTGGGGGTCGCGGGCTCGGAAGCGACCGTGGATGAGCGGTTCCTTACGCGGGTGCCGCAGGGCTGGTCGTTGGCGGAGGCCGCGGGTGTGCCGGTGGTGTTTTTGACGGCCTACTACGGCTTGTCGGCTTTGGCACAGGTGCGCGCTGGCGAATCGGTGCTGGTGCATGCGGCGGCCGGCGGGGTGGGTATGGCTGCGGTGCAGTTGGCTAGGCATTGGGGACTGGAGGTATTCGCGACTGCCAGTCGAGGCAAGTGGGACACATTGCGCGCAATGGGGTTTGACGATGACCACATTGCCGATTCACGGACGCTGGAGTTCGAGGAGAAATTCTCCTCCGCCACCGGGGGTCGTGGCGTTGATGTCGTGCTCAACTCGTTGGCCGGCGAGTTCATCGACGCTTCGCTGCGGTTGTTGGCGCCCGGCGGACGCTTTCTCGAGATGGGCAAGACCGATCTTCGGGACACGGAGTCGGTCGCCCAGGATCACCAAGGGGTGAGATATCGGGCGTTTGATCTGATGGAGGCCGGCCCGCAACATATTCAGCAGATGTTGGCCGAGTTGGTCGGGTTGTTCGAATCCGATGTGTTGCACCGCCTGCCCCTCAAGACCTGGGATGTGCGTCGTGCTGCGGAGGCGTACCGATTCATCAGCCAGGCGCGCCATATCGGCAAGGTGGTCTTGACCCTGCCTGATGGACCTGGCGGTGGGTTTCGGGCGGGCACCGTGTTGATCACCGGTGGCACCGGTATGGCCGGCGGCGTGGTGGCCCGCCATGTGGTGAACCGTTATGGGGCCCGTCATGTGGTGTTGGCCAGTCGTCGCGGCCAAGATGCTGAGGGCGTCGGCGAGTTGGCGTCCGACTTGGTGCAAGCGGGCGCGCAGGTGCAAGTGGTGGCTTGTGACGTCAGTGACCGTGCGGCAGTGGCGGCGTTGTTGGCGGACCTGCCAACCCAGTACCCGTTGACCGCGGTGATTCATGCTGCGGGGGTGCTCGACGATGCGGTGATTGCGTCACTGAACGCTGAGCGCATCGATACCGTCCTGCGGGCCAAAGTCGACGCGGCGTGGAATCTGCATGAGCTGACCCAGGATCGGGATTTGTCGGCGTTTGTGGTGTTTTCGTCGATGGCCGGGATTGTGGGCGGTCCGGGGCAGGGCAATTACGCGGCGGCCAACAGTTTTCTCGACGGGCTGGCCACGCATCGGCGTGCTCGCGGACTAGCCGGACTATCGGTGGCCTGGGGACTGTGGGAACAAGCTTCGGCGATGACCGAACACCTTGGGGAACGCGACAAAGCCAGGATGAGCAGAGTGGGGCTGGCCCCGTTGTCGAGCAGCCAAGCCCTCGAATTGTTCGATGCCGCGATGCTCGGTGAGCGCCCGGTCGTGGTGGCCACCCGCCTGGACCAGGCCGCACTCGCCGCCAACAGCGCCGCCCTGCCGCCCCTGTTGAGTCAGTTGACCACCCGCCGCACTCGGCGCGTTGTCGACGACTCCGCCAGCACGATGGCGTCGCTGACGGGTTTGCGGGCGCGGCTGGCGGGCCTGAGCCCCGAGCAGCGACACAGCGAACTCGTCGAATTGGTGTGTACCAACGCCGCAGCCGTACTGGGTCACCTCAACATTTCGGATGTTGACGCCGACAACGGGTTTCAGGATCTCGGGTTTGATTCGCTGAGCGCGGTCGAACTGCGGAACCGGCTCAAAAACGCTACCGGACTCACGATGTCGCCCACGGTGATCTTCGACTACCCGACGCCCGCCGCGCTGGCCGAGCACTTCGATACCGAACTCGCGGCCGCCGATTCCACCATTGACACCGCAGTCAGTGCGGCCGGCAGCGATCAACCCACCTCGATGGCCAGGTTCAACGACATCACTCGTGAACTGCAAACTCTGCTCAGCCAGCCACAGTGGAACCCAGACGAAAGAACACAGCTGAGCACCCGCCTGGAAACCCTGCTGGCTACGGTCAGCGTCTCACCCCTGAGCACGGACCTATTCCAGCCTGAGTACCCCGACGACACGTACAACGACGACATCAGCACCGCGACGGAAAGCCAGCTCTTCGCCATTCTCGACGAAGACATCGGGTCCTGAGCTTCTTATCAATTGGTCAAGGTTGGAGGACGCCGTGCAACCGGCAGACGTGGCGATTATCGGGCTCGCGTGCAGATTTCCCGGCGCTGTCGACCCCGGGGGATTCTGGCGCGTCATCCGTGACGGGCACGAAGTCACCCGGGCGCCGGGCGACGATTCCGAGCCGGAGACGCGGGGCATTCGACAGCGAGAAGGGTTGTTGGCCAACGTCGCCGAGTTCGACGCTGATTTCTTCAACGTATCGCCGCACGAGGCCTGCGCCATGGACCCCCGGCAGCGACTGGCGCTCGAGTTGACGTGGGAACTGCTCGAAGACGCTTTCGTCGTTGCGGAAACCCTTCGCGGAAAACAGGTTGCCGTTTACCTCGGGGCGATGACCGATGACTACGCCGCGCTGACGCTGCGCGACGCTACCGGCAACATCGATCACCACTCGTTCACCGGCCTCAGCCGGGCAATGATCGCCAACAAGATCTCGTATGCCTTCGGTCTGCATGGCTCCAGCATGGTCGTCGATTCCGGCCAGTCATCTTCCCTGGCGGCCTTGCATCTGGCATGTGAAAGTCTTCGCTCAGGCGAATCGGCTCTGGCGATCGCGGGCGGGGTGCACCTCAACCTGGCAACGGAAACCGCTTCGTTGGAGCGAGAATTCGGCGCCCTATCCCCGTCCGGTCACACCTATGCTTTTGATTCCCGAGCGGACGGTTACGTGCGCGGCGAGGGCGGCGGCCTTGTTCTGCTCAAGCCGTTGCGTGCCGCCCTCGACGACGGGGACCACGTCCGGGCAGTCATTCGCGGCAGCGCGATCGGGAATGCCGGACACAGCACCGCCGGACAGGCGGTGCCGTCGGTGTCCGGGCAAGCCGACGTTATCCGGCGCGCCCTGTCGAGCGCCGGCCTGGGCAGCGACCAAATCCACTACATCGAGGCCCACGGCACCGGCACCGAAATCGGTGACCCGGTGGAGGCGCGCGCGCTGGGCGAGGTATTCGCGCAGCGGCTACACCGTCCACTGAGTGTGGGCTCAGTGAAGACCAATATCGGCCACGCCGGGGGCGCCGCAGGAATTGCCGGTTTGCTGAAAACCATTCTGGCAATCGAAAACGCGAAGATTCCGCCGAGTCTCAACTATGCCCCCGAAAGCCCCGCCCTTGATCTGGACGGCCTGGGGCTGCGCGTCAACACCGCACTGACACCGTGGCCGGTGCGGGATGAGCCCCGGCGGGCGGGGGTGTCATCGTTCGGAATGGGCGGGACGAATGCCCATGTGATTGTCGAGCAGGCCCCGCCGCAGCCGGACAGTCTTCCGCCTGAACGTTCTGACGCGCCGCTGGCCTGGGTGGTGTCGGGTCGTACGGAGCAGGCGTTGACCAACCAGGCGACGCGATTGCTGGCGCACGTTACGGGCGATCCCGGGCTGGACGCGGCGGACTTGGGTTGGTCCTTGGCGACGACGCGCTCGGTGTTTGAGCATCGGGCGGTGCTGTTGGGTGCTGATCGCGCGGCTCTGCTGTCGGAATTGGCGGGCTTGGCTGCCGGGAAGCCGGGTGCGGGTGCCGTGCTGGGCCGGGGCGGATCGGCGGGCAAGACGGTCTTCGTATTTCCCGGCCAGGGGCCGCAATGGCTGGGTATGGGCGCTGCGCTCTACGCCAGATTTCCGGCGTTCGCGCAGGCTTTTGATGAGGCCACCACGATGTTGGATGGCCATTTGCGGCTTCCCCTGCGCGACGTGATGTGGGGTGACGACGCCGAGCTGGTCGACAACACCGAATTTGCCCAGCCGGCGATATTTGCGATTGAAGTCGCAATGGCGGCGTTGCTGCAGCACTGGGGTGTGGTCCCGGATGTGGTGCTCGGCCATTCGGCGGGCGAGATCACCGCGGCCTATGTGGCCGGAGTGATCTCGCTGGGCGATGCGGCACGCATCGTCGCGGGGCGGGCCCGGTTGATGGCCGGCCTGCCCACCGGTGGGGTGATGGTCGCGGTGGCAGCCGGCGAAAGCGAAGTGGTGCCGTTGCTCACCGAAGGGGTGGAGATTGCTGCGATCAACAGCCCGAACGCAGTGGTGATTTCGGGTGCCGCGGCGCCGGTCGGTGCGGCGGCGGATCTGTTCGCGCAGCGGGGCAAGCGGGTGCACCAACTGGCGGTTTCGCTTGCCGGTCATTCCGCGTTCATCGACCCTATGCTGGATCAGTTTGCTCAGCTAGTGGCGCAAGTGACGCCCAGCCGGCCACGGATTGAGTTGGTGTCCACGGTGTCTGGGCAGTTGGCCGGGCCCGGATATGGGACGGCGCGGTATTGGGTGGAGCACGCGCGCCAGCCGGTGCGTTTTGTGGACGGGGTGCGTGCCGCGGAGTCGTTGGGGGCCGGGGTGTTCGTCGAAGTTGGCCCCGGTGCTGGTCTGAGCACGGCGGTGGAGCAGTCCCTGACAACCCAGCAGCCCGTGGCCGTTGTCACGATGGTTAAAGACCAACCCGAGGTGGACTCAGTCCTTGCCGCGGCGGCCCGCTTATTCACCAGCGGCGTCGGGGTGAAGTGGGATTCGGTCTTGGCGGGTTCGCGCGGGCGCCGGGTTTCGTTGCCCACCTACGGGTTTGTGCGCCGACGGTTTTGGCTGGGCGCCGCGGTGGATCAGCAACCCCGGGTTGCGAGTCAGCCCGCCGACTGGGCCGACCGCGTGACCCAGCTGGAACCCGACGAGCAGCGCCGCCGGCTGGTCGAATTGGTATGCGGCCATGTGGCAATTGTGTTGGGGCATAACAGCGGCCATGACGTCGATGCCGGGCGTGCCTTTGAGGAACTCGGATTTGACTCGCTCACCGGTGTCCAACTCCGCAACCGTCTCAAGACCGACACCGGGCTGGCTTTGTCGCGCACCTTGATCTTTGACTATCCCAGTCCGGCAGCGTTGGCCGATCACATCCTCGAACAACTGCTTTACGACCCTAACGCCGATTCCGACGATGAGAAGATTTGGTCATCGCTGAAAAAGATTCCCCTCCAAGAGCTTCGACGCACCGGATTACTCGACCAGCTATTGCTCCTTGCCGGCGAGCCCGAAAAGCCGCTTCCTGATGCAATAGTCAGCGATGATGTCATCGACTCTTTGAGCCCTGAGGATTTGATCGCGATGGCGCTTAACCCCGTTAATCTAGAAAATGATGTTGAATAACGAAATACTAGGTGCCTGAACCAATTACGGGGACTCAATACGACACGTGTCGAATAAGGGTTTCTTTGCCAGACTGTGTCAAACAACATAAACTTGGGTACACGGGAGTTGTTGGTTGACCTTTGACCTATAGGGGCGGGCTATGAGCGTCATCGCGGGAGTGTTCGGTGCGTTGCCACAGCATCGATATAGCCAGAGCGAGATTACCGACCAGATTGTCCAGTTCCCGGCTTTGCGGGAGCACGAGGGGGTCGTGCGGCGTCTGCATGCAGCCGCGAAGGTCGACAGCCGCCATTTCGTCCTGCCGCTGGCGGACTATGCGTCACTGACCGACTTCACCGAGACGAACGAGATCTTCATCGAACACGCGGTCGACCTCGGCTGCGAGGCTTTGCTGGGCGCGCTTGAAGAGGCGGGCCTGCAGCCCCAGGACATCGACATGATCGCCAGCACGACGGTCACCGGGATCGCGGTGCCGTCGCTGGACGCGCGGATCGCCGGACGGCTCGGCCTGCGTCCGGACGTTCGCCGGGTGCCGCTGTTCGGCTTGGGCTGCGCGGCCGGGGCGGGTGGAGTGGCTCGGTTGAACGACTACTTGCTCGGCGCGCCCGACGACGTTGCTGCGCTGGTGTCTGTCGAGCTTTGCTCGCTTACCTTCCCAGGGGTCAAACCAACCGTGTCGGGCCTGGTCGGTACGGCGATGTTCGGAGACGGAGCCGCCGCAGTCGTGGCTGTCGGAGACCGTCGTGCCCAAGAAGTGGGCGCCAACGGCCCGGACATTGTGGATTCGCGCAGCCGGCTGTACCCCGGATCGCTGCACATCATGGGCTGGGACATCGGTACCGACGGCATGCAACTGCGGCTTTCCCCAGACCTCACGAAGCTGATCGAGCAGTACCTGGCTGGGGACGTCAACGGGTTCCTGGACACGCATGGGTTGAGCGATGGCGACATCGGCGCCTGGATTACCCATCCCGGCGGTCCCAAGGTCATCGACGCGATCGGCAGGACTCTCGGGCTACCCGCGGAGGCGCAGGAGTTGACCTGGCGATCACTGGGCGAGATCGCCAACCTTTCGTCGGCTTCGGTGCTGCATATCTTGCGGGACACCATCGCCAAACCGCCGCCCAGTGGAAGCCCGGGGCTGATGCTCGCCATGGGGCCTGGATTCTGCACGGAACTCGTCTTACTGCGCTGGCACTAAGTCGGAGATCTCGACGGTCAACCCTGGCTGCGGGGCCAGGGCGGCGAAGTTACCTGCACGGATGCGCTGAGCGGGCAACGTGAGCTTTGTCCGGGCGACCAACCGGGCGAGCATCACGGTCATTTCGGTGGTGGCCATCACTGCACCGATGCACCGGTGCAATCCGCCGCTGAACGGGATGAATTCGTGCGGTGCAGGCTTTCTGTAGTTCGGTGTATCCGGATCCCAACGCGCCGGCCGGAATTCGGTCGGTTGCGGCCACAGCTCAGGGATCCGGTGGGTGACGTACGGGCTGAAGATCAGCAATCGGCCGGCACGGATGCGGAGTCCGTCGAACCAGAGGTCACGCGTCACCCGGCGGGCGGAGATCACCCCGGGCGGGTACAGCCGCAGCGTCTCGTGCACAACGCCATTGAGATAGCTGAGCGCGTTGACGTCAGCGGCGGTGGGCGGCCGGCCAGCGAGCAAGCGAGCGACCTCTCCTGCGGCGTTGTCCCACGCGTTCGGGACGGTCAGCAGTGCGTAGATCGACCAGGCCAGTGCGGCGCTGGTTGTCTCATAGCCGGCGGTGATGAGCGAAATGATGGCGTCGCGGATCTCATGGTCATTCAATGCATAGCCCTCCTCGCCGCGACCGTTGATCAACATGGTCAGCATCCGGTCGTCGGGTCTGGGCTGAGCGCGGGCGTCGGCGATCTGGGTGTCGACGAACTCGTTGATGCGGGCTCGGGCGGCGATCGCCTTCCGCCATGCCGGTGACTTGGTCCGCCGCTGCAGCTGCACGACTTGTGGCAGCTGGTGGGTGAGGTTCAGCAGGGGCTGGAGTTGTTCACCAAGAAAGTCAGAGTGGTCGGCTATGCGCTGGCCGAACAGGCTTTCCGCGGTGCTGCGCCGCACCGCGCGGCGGCATTGCTGGTAGATATCCAGCCGCTGCCCGATCCGCCAGCTGTCGATGACCGTGTCGATGTCGGACACCATGGTCTGCACGTAGTCCTGGATCTGTCGGTGCCTTAGCCCGGGCGCGACCACGCTGCGGCGGCGACGATGGTCGTCCCCGTCGCTGACGATCAGCGCGGTGGGCCCATCGACCAGGGCCAGGCTCTCAAATGTCTGTTGCCAACTGAACGCGTCGGCATTGGCGAACACGAACTTGTTCGCCTCAGCGCCCAAAAGGTAGGTGTAGCCGTGTCGGCCGACACCGGAATTGATCAGTGGGCCGCGCCGCCGGTATAAGGCGAGCAGCGCCTCGCCGGGCAGGTAGGGCAGCGCGTTCATTCGAGCACCTCCGACAGCTCCATCCAGCGGCTCTCCGTCGCAGCGACCCCTTCTTCCAGGGCGCGTAACTCTGCTGTCAGCTTCGTGATGCCAACGTGATCGGCCTGGTCATGCTCGGCGAGTTCGCTGTGTTTGGCCGCGATCTGTTCGGCGAGCCTTGCGAGCTGGCGATCCGTCGAGGCCAGCTCCTTCTCAACGGTGCGACGCTGCGAACCGGACATTGTCTGGGATTCGACCTTTGCCGGCCCGGCAGTCCCGGTGGTTGTCGGACGATCGGCCAGCCGCAGATATTCGTCAATGCCGCCCGGCAGATGCCGCAACCGGCCGTCGAGAATGGCGTATTGCTGGTCGGTGACACGCTCGAGCAGGTAACGGTCGTGCGAGACGACGATCAACGTGCCCGGCCAGGAATCGAGCAGGTCCTCGGTGGCCGTCAGCATGTCGGTGTCGACGTCGTTGGTCGGCTCGTCGAGAAGCAGCACGTTCGGCTCCGACAACAACGTGAGCATCAGCTGCAACCGCCGCCGTTGGCCGCCGGAAAGGTCGCCGACTCGCGCGGACAGCTCGTCGAAACCGAGTCGCTCCAGCAGCTGGGCGGGAGTGACCTCGCGGCCCTCGACCTCGTAGCCGCCGGGCAGCCTGCCCAGCACGTCGGCGATCCGGTCACCGGCCAGGTCGGCCAACTGGTCGCCCTGCTGATCGAGCACGGCGAGCTTGACCGTCTTGCCATGCTTGACGCGCCCCGTCTCCGGCTGCACGGTGCCGGCGATCAACCCCAGCAGGGTCGACTTCCCGGCCCCGTTGGCCCCGACGATGCCGGTGCGTTCACCCGGGCCGATCCGCCATTCGACGTTGCGCAGCACCGGGCGGCCTCCAAAAGGCGGGTACGAGACCGACACGTCGAGCAGGTCGACGACGTTCTTGCCCAGCCGCGCGGTGGCCAGCTTGGCCAGTTCGACGGTGTTGCGCAACGGGGGCACGTCGGCGATCAACTGGTTGGCGGCATCGATGCGGAACTTCGGCTTGGAGGTCCGCGCCGGCGGGCCCCGTCGCAGCCAGGCCAGCTCCTTGCGCATAAGGTTCTGCCGCTTGGCCTCCGAAGCGGCGGCCATGCGGTCCCGCTCGACGCGCTGCAATACGTACGCGGCGTAGCCACCCTCGAACGGTTCGACGATCCCGTCGTGCACCTCCCAGGTGGTGTTGGCGACTTCGTCGAGAAACCAGCGGTCGTGCGTCACCACCAGCAGCCCACCGGTATTGCGCGGCCAGCGTTGTTGCAAGTGCGTGGCCAGCCAGGTGATGCCCTGGATATCCAAGTGGTTGGTGGGCTCGTCCAGGGTGATCACGTCCCACTCGCCCACCAGCAGTTTGGCCAGCTGCACCCGTCGCCGTTGGCCGCCGCTGAGGGTGCCCACCGTGGCCCCCCAGGCGATGTCGGACACCAGTCCGCCCACCACGTCGCGCACACGCGCGTCACCGGCCCACTGGTGTTCGGCTTGGTCGCCGACGAGTATCCAGCCGACGGTGTGGCTCGGGTCCAGGTTGTCGGCCTGGCTCAGCGCGCCGACCCGGAGTCCGCCGCGCTGGGTAACCCGGCCGGAGTCCGGCCGCAGCTGGCCGGTCAGCAGCCCGAGCAGGCTGGATTTGCCGTCTCCGTTGCGTCCCACGATGCCGATGCGCGCTCCGTCATTGACCCCGAGCGTGACCGACTCGAATACCACTTGATTCGGGTATTCGAGGTGTATCGCCTCGGCTCCCAGCAGGTGCGCCACCGGGCCGACGCTACCGGCGTTCGGCTTACAGCCTGGAGACGATGACTGGCAATTCACCTTTGACGGTGACCGGGAAGGTGAAAAGGGGCTCCGGTTGCCAGCCCTGCGGCACGCTCAGCCGGTCGCGCTGGAAGAGCATCGTCAGGAGAACTGGGCGGTGATATGGAACACGGTCGCAGGTCGGATCGATATGAGGCGAGTCTTATGGTGAGCCGGGCGAGCCGGTTGAGCCTTGGCTACCACCGGGTCCGCCCGCGCCGCCACCGCCGCCGGCGCCGCCGGATGCAGTTCCGGTTGTAGCAACAGCGTCGCCCCCGGTACCGCCGTCCCCGCCGTCGGTTGAGGCTGCCGAGCTGGCGCCGCCGGTGCCGCCGGTGCCGCCGCTGGCGTTTCCGATTGCGATGGCGGTTGCGTTGCCGCCGTTGCCGCCGATGGCGCCGGTGGGACCGTTGCCGCCGGTGCCGCCCACTCCGCCGGTGGCGTTTCCGTCGCCGTAGGTGACTACGGCACCACCCGTTCCGGCGGTGCCGCCGGTGCCCGTCGTACTGATGCCGCCCGCCCCGGCGTTACCGCCGGTGGCGTCGCCGTTCCCGTTGTTCCAGGCAAAGCCGCCGTCACCGCCGGTGCCGCCGGTACTGCCAGCACCACCGTCACCGCCGGTGCCGCCGGTGCCCACACCAGTAGAAGTGGTGCTGACGACATGCCCGATGCCGCCGGTGCCGCCATTGCCGCCGGTGCCGCCGGTGGTATCGCTGGTACCCGCGCCACCGGCGCCGCCGGTGGCGTCTCCAGTGCCGTAGTTATTGCCGTCGCCGCCCGTTCCGCTGCTGCCGGCGCCGGTGCCGGGGGAGCCGGTGCCGCCGGCACCGCCGCTGCCGCCGACGGAGTTTCCAGATCCGGTGGTGCCGACAGTTCCAGCACCACCATGACCGCCTTGACCGCCGATGCCGGCGGTGCTGCTACCGCCGTCTCCGCCCACTCCACCGATTGCGTCTGCGGTTCCGTTGGCGACTGCGTTGCCGCCGGTGCCACCCGTGGCGCCGGCGAGACCGGTTCCGCCGGTTCCGCCGTTGCCGGCGGTGGCGCTTGCGTTACCGGTTCCGTTCGCGGTCGCGTTGCCGCCCGTACCGGCGGTGCCGCCGGTGCCCGTGGTGCTGGCCCCGCCCGCCCCGGCGTTGCCGCCGACGGCGTTTCCGTTTCCGGAGTTATTCCCGTCGCCGCCGTTGCCGCCGCCGCCGCCGACAGTGCCGTCGCCACCGTTGCCGCCGGCGCCGCCGGTGCCCACAGCAGTGGAGGTGGTGTCGTCGATTTGCCCGTAGCCGCCGGTGCCGCCGGTGCCGCCGGTGCCGCCGGTGGTGTCGGTGGTGCCCGGGGCACCGTTGCCGCCGGTGGCGTTTCCGGTGCCCAGGTTGTCGGCGGTGCCGCCGTTCCCGCTGTTGCCGGCGCCGGTGCCGGGGGAGCCGGTGCCGCCGGCACCGCCGTTACCGCCGAGAGCGTTTCCGGACCCGCTGGCGCCGACCGTTGCAGCACCACCGTCACCGCCTTGACCGCCGATACCGGCGGTGCTGGCACCGCCGGTGCCGCCCACTCCGCCGGTGGCGTTTCCGTCGCCGTAGGTGACTACGGCACCACCCGTTCCGGCGGTGCCGCCGGTGCCGGTACTGCTGGTGCCGCCCGCCCCGGCGGTGCCGCCGGTCGCGTCGCCGTTCCCGTTGTTCCACGCAAAGCCGCCGGCACCACCGGTGCCGCCGGTGGTGCCGGCACCGCCGTTGCCGCCGTTGCCGCCGGTGCCCACGCCAGTAGAAGTGGTGCTGACGACATGCCCGATGCCGCCGTTGCCGCCGTTGCCGCCGGTGCCGCCGGTCGTGTCGCTGGTGCCCGCGGCCCCGGCACCGCCGGTGGCGTTTCCGGTGCCGTAGTTATCGCCGTAGCCGCCGGTTCCGCTGTTGCCGGCGCCGGTGCCGGGGGAGCCGGTGCCGCCGGCCCCACTGGCGCCGCCGATGGAGTTTCCGGATCCGGAGGCAGTGATCAGAGACCATCCTCCGTCACCGCCTTGACCGCCGATACCGGCGGTGCTGCTACCGCCGGCTCCGCCCACTCCGCCGGTGGCTATTGCGGTTCCGCTGGCGATTGCGTTGCCGCCGGTGCCCCCCGTGCCGCCGGTGAGACCGGTGCCGCCGGTGCCGCCGTTGCCGGCGGTGGCGCCTGCGTTTCCGGTTCCGTTGGCGGTTGCGTCGCCGCCCGTACCGCCGGTGCTGCCGATGCCCGTGGTGCTGGCCCCGCCAGCCCCGGCGTTGCCGCCGAAGGCGTTTCCGTTTCCGGAGTTATTCCCGGTGCCGCCGTTGCCGCCGGTGCCGCCGGTAGTGCCGTTGCCGCCGGTGCCGCCGGTGCCGCCGGTGCCCACAGCAGTGGAGGTGGTGTTGTCGATTTGCCCGTAGCCGCCGGTGCCGCCGTTGCCGCCGGTGCCGCCGGTGGTGTCGCTGGTTCCTGCGCCGCCGGTGCCGCCGGTGGCGTTTCCGGTGCCCAGGTTGTCGGCGTTGCCGCCGTTTCCGCCGTTGCCGGCGCCGGTGCCGGGGGAGCCGGTGCCGCCGGTGCCGCCGGTGCCGCCGAAGGCGTTTCCGGATCCGCTGGCGCCGACAGTTGCAGCACCACCGTCACCGCCTTGACCGCCGAAGCCGGCGGTACCGATGCCGCCGGTGCCGCCCACTCCACCGACGGCGTCGTCGGCTCCGTTAGTAGTCGGGCTGCCGCCTTGACCGCCGGTGCCGCCGGTAATGCCGGTCCCGCCGGTACCACCAGCGGCGCCGATCTCACCGTCACCTGAGAGGCCACCTTGACCGCCGGTGCCTCCTTGGGTCGAATAACCGGTGCCGCCGGTGCCTCCTTGGCCGCCCGCGCCTGCGGCTCCCGCCGAACCCGTCACGGCGCCGGTTCCGCCCTGCCCGGCTATCCCGCCGTTGCCGCCGGTGCCGCCGTTGCCCGCGGTGCCCGCGGTGTCATCCCCGCCGGTGCCGCCTTGGCCGCCGGTGCCGCCGGTGCCGCCTTGGCCGCCGCCGCCTTGGCTGCCGGCGGTGCCGCCGTTGGTGGCTCCGGCCGCGCCGCCGGTGCCGCCTTGACCGCCTTGGCCGCCGCTGGTGCCGGTGGCGCCTTGG
>Ga0182012_10001862_pt1 | contig 22997 bp, 16 predicted proteins | sample 612S2SmetaG_FD_120486 | JGI IMG/M metagenome (GOLD analysis project Ga0182012, IMG submission 120486) | Permafrost microbial communities from Stordalen Mire, Sweden - 612S2S metaG | ecosystem: Environmental > Terrestrial > Soil > Wetlands > Permafrost | place: Sweden: Stordalen | collected... | reverse complement strand
TCCATGGATCGCGACGCGCCCATTCCCGGCTCCACCAGCATTGCTCTTGCCCTTTATGCCGCCCGCCAACTCGAACTCTACGTCTGCGGCAAGAAAACTCAAATCAGTAGCCGCCACATGGCTAAGATTTACTACAAGGTTCTCTGTGCCGGAGTCCAACAACTGCCCCGCCCGAACCATTGACGCCTTCCTCGACACCCTGCGAACAATACCATTCAGGCTCAGCATTCGGCCGATGGCATTCGACGTAGCAAATGCGAAAACCCAACGCTGATGCGCATGCCCACTTTGTCACGAACCGTCGAGAGAAGCTGTTCGGATCGCTTTTCGCCGCTCACGCCCGCTTCACAGGAGGGGACATGGAAAAAACAATTCCAGCCAAGAAAGCTCTTATCGATCAATTCCGAACCGCCGAGGGTGAGCATCGAACAGAATCCAGTGTGATCGCCAAGCTGATCGGCGCCCGCTGGGAGATGGAAGACGTCCTGCTTTCACCCAACGGTTCCGCCATCCTTTCCGCCCAGGAACGCTCGCGGCTCTCCACGCTGATGGGGGCAATCGACAATATCGTCCGGCGGATCGAAAAGCGCTGATCGTTTCCGCAGGCTGCCCACCCCTCTCAGCACGCGCCCGTCGCGATGATGACCGTTGCCGCCAGTTGGATCTCATCTCCAACCTGAAACCGTCGCAGTCCGTCCAGCACTTCCCCAAACACCTCATCGGCCTGCTCGCGCGGAATCGCTTCCATCAACTTCTTGAACGGCGCCGCCAACTCACGCGTCGCCTCCCAGCTCTCCTCGGCTGATCCTGGCCACGGGAAGATCACCCGGTTCTTGCTCGCGCTCACCTCCAAAAAGCCCGCCGCAGAAAGCGCCCCCGCAAGTTTGCTTTCCTCCGCAAAACGAAAAATATGCGGTGCATCCGGAGGTGGCGCCTGCACTTTCACCCGCTTCAGATATGGCGCCAAACTCACCTGAAAAAACGGATTCTCTTCCAACGTCCCAAACACCGCAAAACAAATCCGGCCACCGCGTTTCAAAACTCGCCGAATCTCCGCCATCGCCTTGCCAAATTCCGGGAAAAACATAATCCCAAAACGGCAGGTCACTCGATCGAATTCGCCATCCTCAAAAGGTAAAGCCTCCGCATCCGCCACGCGAAATTCGATATTGTGCAGCTCTCGCGCCAACGCATTCTGACGCGCGAACTCCAGCATCTCCGGAACCAGATCGGTCGCTACCACGCGTCCGCTCGCTCCCACGGCTTTCGCCAAACTCAACGCCGGCTCGCCCGTGCCGCATGCCAGATCCAGCACCTTCATCCCCGCACCGGCCTGCGCTCCCCGCACCACCAGTTCCGTCGCCGCCCGCGTCTGAACCACAAACTTGGCATTCCACTTCTGCCAGTACGGAGCCGCACCCGTCCACTCCGTCCGCACCATCTCCTTGTAATTCGGTGCCCCGCCCGACCCGGAATTCTGCACTGAGTTCATTCCCTCGCCTCGATGTTCGACCGAATTGTACTCGATCAAAACGCACAAGCCCGCCCGCCAAAAAAAAGCAGTGAGACGCATTTCGCGCCCCACTGCTGGGAGAGTGTTGCTCTGCTGCGTTGCTATGCCAGGAGGGACCCCAGCCTAGCCTTACCGCCCATGTCTGCCACCGCCACCGCCGCCGTGCGAAGACCCTCCGCCATGCGACGACCCGCCACCATGCGAAGGAGTTCCTCCGCCGTGGCTGCTCGGCGCCGAACGTCCACCTCCACCGTAGCTCGGCCGCCCGCCTCCATAACTCGGAGCAGACCGTCCTCCGCCGTATGCACCACCGCCATACGAACGCGGCATAACGATCGGCTGTCTCATATTCAAAGGAGGACGCGATCCACCATATCCTCCACGTCCCACCGAGCCATAGCTCCGTCCCTCTGACCCATAGCTCCGGCCCTCTGACCCGTAGCTCCGGCCCTCCGAACCATACCCACGCGACGCTGAAGATCCATACGATCCTCGATTCTCCGCGCCTCCCGATTCCCGTCCCGCTGATTCTCTTCCCATCGATTCCCGGCCTCCCGCAGCACCACTTCGGCTCCCCTCTGCAGACGAACGCGGCGCCATCGGAGTAAATTTCTGCCACCCTCCGCTGTTGCTGCTGCTTCCGCGCGAAGCCGTCGCACTACCCGAGTTGCGTCCTTCCAATCCCCGTTCCGATCCCGCACTCGAACGCGCATTCGAACGCTCCGCCCCCGCGTTCGATCTCAAATTCGAAACGCCACCTTCCCGCCCGTTGCTCATCGCCCGTCCGTTCGAAGCCAAACTTGACCCGCGGTTCGCCCCTTGCGCCGAGAAGAAGTGCTGGTTCTGCGACACGCCTCGCGTTGTCGAAGCCGCCGCCGAACGTCCACTCGCCGAGAAACTTGCCCGGCTCGGAGTCACCGGCAGCCTCCCCGTCGCCATCCGCGCATTCTGGAATTGCGCATGCGTCATCGCCTGCGCGCTCATGTGTCCCGTCCCGAACTCCCGTCCCGAAACCGTCGTGCCCCCGCGGAAGTTCCGGTCATGCATCGCCAGATTCACATTCGAGAATCGCGATCCCGCCCGCAACGGAGCAAATCCCCCGTGGAATCCGCCGAAACGCCCGTACCCGAATCCACCACCCCAACGTCCCCACCACGGATGGAAGAAGTCTCCCGGTCCCAGCGGCAACCACCCAATCGATCCCCACCCGAAGCCAACTCCGATTCCGAAACCTCCACCAAATCCGCAGAACGAGACATACGCTGGCGCCCAGATCGGACGATAAAACGGATACCCATACGCCGGACCCGGCCACCATCCCCATCCGCCATCCAGATACATCCAGCGCCCGTAGTGATACGGCGCCCAGCCCCAGTCATCGTAAGAAACCCACGTCCATCCCCAATACGGTTCGTACACCCAGCGCCCGTTGCGATACGGAGCCCAACCCGCCGGCTCCGCTGGTCGCCACACCGGACCATAATCCGGTACCTCCGACCACGTTCCGTGTCCATCCAGATTTTCCGTGCCCACGTAATAATCGTTCGTGTGCTTCCGCGCTTCCGAGTTCCGGATCATGTTGTCGCGATCCGTATTCCACTGATCCCAGTCATCCCGCGCCGGAGCATCGCCAATCTTGTATTGCGTGTCGCCACCCGTTCCCTGAATCGTGATGAACTGTCCCTGCGCCACGCGCGTCCCGCCCTGCGGAGTCGTGACTTCCACTTCGCCCTTGCGCACCAGCACTTCTGTATGATCGTCCGCCGTCACTAAAATTCGGAAACTCGATTCGCGCCGCTCCGTCTTGATCGCAACATTAGGTGTATCAATCTCAGCATCCGCATCGCTGCCCCGGTACACCGTGTAGTTCGCCATCCCGTGTCCCAGCTGAATCTGGATCTGCGAGCGCGTCAGTTGCGTAATGTTGGCCTGCGTATGCTCCGCCAGCCGCAGCGTATTCGCGTAATCGATTTCCAGTTCCGTCCGCGCCTTGTCGCCCGTCGAAACCCGGTCGCCCGCCAGCACGGGAGCATTCAACGCCGCCGCCGACCACTCCTTAGAATCGCCCCGTTGCGTGGAAACATCGCCGTGAATCAAGCTGATCCGCGCCACCCCGTTCTTCTCTTCCGGAGCCGGCGTGTTGTACGTTTGCTCATTATTACTATTACCGTTCGCCCCGTTCATTCCTGGATCCATCGGACCCTGCGTCGTCGGCCCCTGATTCATCGAACCCTGATTCGCGCCCTGAATGTCCTGTTCCGTCTCGTCCGAATTCGCGGGCCCTTGATTCATCGATCCCTGACCCATCGAACCCTGATCCACCGGACGCTGGTCGTACTGCCCCTGCTGCTGCATCGAGCCCTCGTTGCTCGGCGCATCCATCGGCGCATCCATCGGAATGTTCGGCGACGGCTTCGCCGTCTGATCCTGCATCTGCCCGTCCGAATATTGCGCAAAGACAGCGCCTGGAATCGCCATCGTCATCCCTAATATTGCCGTTATCATTCTGAACTTCATAAGTATCTCCACCTTGATTCTAGACACAGCCGTATCATCAGCATTGCATGCCTCGTGCCAATCGCAGTCAGTTCTCCCAACGACTGTTAAGTCCAATACTTGTTTCGGATTAGCGCACTCCCAGACACTTCCCCCGCATCCATTTTGTATGCCGTCGGTGGCCACCTTCAACCACGTTGGTGCTTTTCAGCCAGCGCGCAACTCAATTTCAAACCGAGCAGTTTGGAACAGTTCCTGCACGCATGCCCGATGTAGTCTCTCGTTACGTGAAACAACCCGTCCTTTCCTCAGGGGCCGGGCGAATTGCACCACCTCAGTTGGACTATGACCAGCAAAACAAATAATCCGAGTCTCAAACAACGCAAGAGTCCACAGCCACCTCTGGCCTACCCAGGTGCAACCCCTGACTCAGATCGTGCCCGAAGGCCGCCGCTCGCCCAGATGGCCGCCTACGGCCAGGACCTGATTCCGGGAGATCGCGTCGAAGCCTTGGGCCACTTCGGCAAGCCCACTGGAGAATTCGGCACCGTAAAATCGAATGAAGATGCCATCGTCAAGAGGGACCACGATGGCCGCATTCGCGTTCACCAACCATCGCTCAAGAAAATCTAGCTGGCAATGTCTGCAATTCCCACAACCCTCGCCTGCGTAAGCCTTCAGTGCTCGCGCGGCCCAAAAAACCCAACAGCACTTGGGGTGGACAGTCTCGAGCATGGTTCCATTCCAGATTTCTACCGAACTCGCATTGTGAGAAACTGAAGTTGTTGCAGATTTGTTGCGGAGGCAGAGATGCTTACGAATCGTTACCCTTGGAGTTTCCGCATGTCTTATTCAGCCCTCGCCTGCATCATTTGCGTAGTGGCACTCGGCCTGGCTTTTTTGTTCTCCTCCGCTGCTCTGCAAGCGCAGGCATCGAATCCGGCACAGTCCCAGCAGGCTCCGCAGAAATCGCCCCTCGTCGGTCTCCCCATCGACTGGATGTCACGCCACATTCTTTTCACCAACGGTGGTAGTCCCGAGGTCGAAGCTGCCGCTGCTCGAGACCCGCATTACTGGATCAACGCCGCCATCCGCCATCTTCACGCCTCCGCCGAGTCCAACCCGCTCCCGGAGACTGCCGGCGACGATGCCAAACATCGTGTGGCAAAGATGCGCAGGGACTGGGCCGTTTCGCTCGGAACGACTTCAGGCGCCGAGGTCGACTTTTCCGAAGCCCCGGCTAAGTACAGCTTCAACGTCAATGGAACCTACAGTTGCGCCAATGATTTTGTGGTGTATGCCCTCACCGTGGCGCCCTCTTCGACACAAGCCAACATCGTCGCCTACAACAACCTCTATACCGGAACCGCATCCTCCTCTTGCCCAAACGGTCCGCAGACTCCTCCGACCACCGATTACACCGCGCCCACCGTGATGTGGGCCTATCAGGCCGGAACAACTCGTGCCAAGGTATCACCGGTTCTCTCCTTGGACGGTACCCAGGTCGCTTTCATCGAAGACAATACCTCCAGCGCAACTTTGAACGTGCTCACTTGGGTGAGCGGCCAGGGCACCAGTGTGGCTGGCCCCGCCACGCCCGGAACCGGAGGCTCTTCGCTCGTGCAGCTCGCCTACACCAACACCACAGTTTCCGGTTGCACCGCCAAGCCCTCCGGAAATACCCAATCGTCTCCTTATGTCGACTACACCAACAACGTCGCCTACGTCGGCGACAACAACGGCCGCCTCTACCGCATCACCGGCATCTTCCACGGAACCCCAACCTTGCAGTACTGCGTCGCCATGCCCGTGCAAGGAACAGGAGAAGTTTTCACCACCTCCCCGGTCTACGACCAGGTCGCGAATGAAGTGTTCATCTCCGACGGCACTTCGCTTTTCGCCTACACTCCCGGAGCGTCCTCATTCACCGCCGTTCCGAATTTTCCCATTCAAGTGGAGAGCGCCTCGGCCACCTTCAAGATCATCAGCGATCCGGTCGTCGATACGACCAATGGATTTGTTTATCTCTTCTCCGAGGGTGATCTTTCGCTAACCAATGCCATCGTTTCACAGATCAACCTGAACACTTCGCCGCCCACCCAAACCACCGTCGCAATCGGACCCTCCAACACGGCCTACAATTTCATCCTGCCCGGCGATTTTGATAACGCTTACTTCGCCAGCGGGCCCAAAACTGGCGCGGGCACGCTCTATGCCTGCGGTACCGAACCGGGTAGCTCGAACGGCGATGTCCCCAGTCTTTATGCCCTTTCCTTCACTTCGCCGAACGGAATCATCAATACGACGCCCGCCATGTCCAACAACCTCGGAATCAACGCTTCCGGTAATCCGGCGGGCGCCTGCGCGCCCCTCCTCGATTTCTACGACGGCACCAATGATTATTTGTTTGTAGGAACTGGCGCCGGCGTCTACGGCAACACTTCCGGATCAAATCTGGTCACGCAATGGACTGTGAATACGCGGCTCACCAGCAGCAGCACTCCCACCGCAAACGCGCCCAATGAATTTGGCGGGACAAGCGGCTTCGTGGTCGATAACATTGGCACCGCCCCCCAAACCGCCAACATCTATTTCGGCACCGTCGCTAAGAGCACTGGGACGGGAACTTGCCCCTCGGGAGCTTACTGCGCGGTGAAACTGACCCGAAGCGGACTCCAGTAACGCAGCCGCTTCGATATTCCGTAAGCAGAAACCTCGCCACCAGGGAGCGCACCGCCAGCGGCTCGCAAGCCGACGAATCCACTCGCAAAAGCAGATTGCGCTCTTAATAACTCTGTGTATCTTGGAATTGTTTGTGATGAGGTGTAAGAGAGTTTTTCGTTGCTACGAAGTTTTCTTGTTGAACTGGCATTGCCGCTCACTTACCCCAGTTTTGCCGCATGACAACGCCGTGGTCTCGAAGGTGCGCTCATATCGGAACGCCGGTTTTACGTAAGGCTTTTTTGCCGACTTTACTTCTCCCGCATTTTTTGGATCTTCACTCGTTGCTTGATACATGGTTACGGCATTTCTCTGTCCGGCGGGAATGCAATCACCCAATCTTAAGCTCTTCTCAACGAACTCGGTATATCGATTAACTCTAATCCCCGTTCCCTCGAACCTCCTTTTCTATTTCTATTCCCCAGTGTCTACCGGATAACTGGGGTGAGCCCCTTCTCGCGGCTCTTTTCGACAGGGAGCCTTCCTTCGCCCTCGACGCCCACCGATCTAGACGCCATTCATCCGCTAAACCATTGATTATAAGAGATAAAAAATAGAAAAAATTCGCTGACCTCTCAAAGACCCGGTTCCGGAATCGCCTCAATTCTCCCCAACAGAAAAACGTACCCCGCAATGCCCAGCATCAGAATTGCCGTCGCCGTCACAAACGCCGCCGCGAACGAATGCGTCCCCGACACAATGTACCCCGTCACAATCGGAGCGCTTATCGCCGCCAGTTGCCCGCAGAAGTTCACCACGCTCGCCAGCGTTCCCACACTCTCCCGCGGCGAAATCAGCGACGGAACCGTCCACGCCACCGGCGCAGCCGCCGCCAATCCCCCCAGCGCCAGACTGATCCAAACCACCGCTACCATAGGACTATGCGCCCGCGCCGCCCCAAAGATGCCCAGCCCAAACGCCATCCCCGTCACCATCACGCTTTGCCGGACCAGATTCGCATCCCATCCCCTCTGGATCAACTCATCAACCAGCCATCCGCCCACCAGCAGATCGGTGAAGGTCGCAAACAGCCACGGCACGCTCGTATAAAAGACCGAGTGCAGCAAGTCCATATGCAGCGCAACCGAAAGATAACTCGGAAGCCATGTAAGTAACAGATAAAAAGTGTAGTTATAGGCGGCCCATCCCAGAGCCAGCCCATAAACTTTGCGCTGCCTGAGCAGATACCCCAACGCACTGCCGCCATGCGCACGCACTCGATCTTCGGGTTGCGCTCCTCCTCGAAGAATCCATTCCCGCTCCTCCGGCGACAGGCCCGCATCTTCGCTGGGATTCTTATAAATAAAATAGAAGAGCACAAAGTAAAGGAAACTGATAAAACCAGTCGCCGCAAAGCTCCAGCGCCAGCCGAAATAGAAGAGCAACAAGCCAATGAACGGAACTCCAATCGCGCTCGCCAGCTTGGCAGCCGCATCGGTGATCGCCGTCGCCAGGCTTCTCTCCGCTTTCGTAAACCAGTATCCCAACGCCTTGGCATTGGCCGGAAACGCGGGCGATTCGCTGATCCCGAGCACCAATCGCGCTCCGAAGAACCATCTGAGTCCTGGCGCAAGCGCCGCCGCAATCGACGAAAGGCTCCATAACAGGGCGCTCAGCCGCCCGACGCGCCGCACACCCCAACGGTCGAGAAGAATTCCCGCCGGCATTTGCATCATGGCGTACGTCCAACTGAAGGCGCTGGAGAGATAGCCGAAAGCGATCAGCGACAAGCCGAACGCGGCGTGCAGCGCGTCGCGTGATACGGAAAGATTGATGCGATCGAAAAAATTAACCAGAACCCCAAGCGCAAGCAGGAATGCAATTCGCCATCGCCTGCGCGGAACAAGCGAGCTCGCAATCTGTCTTCCGTTGATCGAGGGCGTCGCGCCCGGCGCATCACTCTCCGTCATTGTCATCGATACCGATCTTCGACAAGCGGTAGCGCAATGCGTTGCGCGAGAGCCCCAGCAGCCGCGCCGCCTGCGACTTGTTTCCGCCCGCGCGCTTCAGCGCCTCGCGGATCATCTCGTCCTCCCACTGGTCGAGCGTCATCCCTTCGGGAAGAAAACGTTCAGCTGAAGAATTACTGCGGTTGCGCGGCGTGTCCAGCTGTATATCGCTGGCCTCCAGTTGTGTGCCTGCGGTCAGCGCGCTCGCTCGTTCAATCACGTTCTGCAATTCGCGCACATTACCCGGCCAATAATGACTGGTCAGAAGCTGCATTGCAGCCGGCGAGATTCCGGTGAGTTTCTCTTCCCTGCCCGAATCCTTGGCGAAGCGCGCCAGAAACAAATTCGCCAATCCCGGAATATCTTCTTTATGCTCGCGCAGCGGCGGAATGTCGATCGGAACCACGTTCAACCGGTAATACAGGTCTTCGCGAAAGGTACCTTCTTCGAGCGCCGCGCGCAGGTCGCGATTCGTCGCAGCTAGCAAACGGACATCAACCTTCACCGTCCGCGTGCCGCCCAGTCGCTCGAACTCGCGCTCCTGAAGGACGCGCAGCAACTTGACCTGCGTGGCCGCCGGAACGTCCCCAATTTCATCCAGGAAGAGCGTCCCCTTGTCGGCGAGTTCAAACTTTCCCGGCTTGCTGTTGGTCGCTCCCGTAAACGCTCCCTTCTCATAGCCGAACAGTTCACTCTCCAACAGGTTCTCGGGAATCGCCGTGCTATTGATCTTGACGAACGGTCCCGCTGCGCGCCGCGACTTCTCGTGGATTGCCCGAGCGATGAGATCTTTGCCCACCCCGCTTTCGCCGCCGAGCAGGACGGTCGAGTTCGTCGGCGCCACGCGTTCCACGGTCGCCAGCACCTCTTGCATTTTGGGACTGACCGCGACAATATTCGGATGGCTGTATTTCTGTCCGAGCGCTTCGCGCAACGAGCGGTTCTCCTCGCGGAGCCGCGAATTATCCAGCTCTTTGTGGACAACCATCCGCATTTCGGCAAGCGAAAATGGCTTCAGAACATAGTCGCTGGCGCCCGCCTTCATCGCCTCGACGGCAGTCTCCACCGATCCGAAGGCGGTCATCACGACGATGGGGAGCGACGGATTCTGCTGCTTCGCCGTGTGCAGAAATTCCAGCCCGCTCATGCCCGGAAGTTTCAAATCCGTAAGAACAAGGTGGACCGTTTCAGACGCGAGCAGTTTCACCCCAGTTTCCGCGTCGCCTGCCGACAAGGTCTTGAAGCCATCCTCGCCGAGGTTCAACTCCAGCAACCGCCGCATCTTGGCTTCGTCTTCGATAATGAGAACAGTTGGCATACTTCAGTTCGCTCGCGTAGGGACCGCCGACATCGGCTGTCCAGCCAAGCGGAGTTCGGCTTCCGCCGACAAATCAACCGGTTCTTCGAGCGGAAAGAAAATGGTAAACACCGCTCCACCCTCCGGCGCATTCTCGACCCCAATCGATCCCCGATGACCATCGATAATTTTTGAAACGATGGACAGTCCCAGTCCCACGCCCGTTTTCTTCGTAGTCACAAACGGATTGAAAATCTCCTCGCGCAACTTCTCGGGAACACCCGGACCGGTATCGGCTAACCGAAGTTGCACGCCCTCTCGTCCATCCTTGGTAGCAAGCCGAACGTCCACTTTCAACGTTCCGCCAAGATCCTCCATGGCTTCGTATGCATTCTGCACCAGATTGAGGAAAGCCTGCTCGCACAGGCTCTCATCGAGCGGCACCAGCGGCAGATCGGCGGCGTAATTCCGTTCGACCCGTACAGGCTTGGCCACATCAGGCTTTGCTGGGTCGAATTTGGCGGCCTCAGCTTTGGACGCATAACGATCGGCCACAATCTTCAGAACGCGATCCAGCAGGCCGGTCAGGTCAGCACGATGTAGTTGCGCATGCAGCGGACGCGCGAAGTCAAGGAACTCGGTCACCAAATCGCTGAGCCGGTTCACCTCGGTCGAAATATATCCCGCCAGTTCGCGAGCGAGTTCGTCAGAGGCCTGCAGTTTCTGAGTCAACATCTCCGCCGACCCCTTGATCACCCCGAGCGGATTGCGAATCTCATGCGCCAGCCCCGCCGACAACTGCCCGAGCGCTGCCAGCCGTTCCGACCGCCGCGCTTCCGCTTGCGCCTGTTCCAGCCGCCGGTTGGTCTCGGCGAGACGTTCCGCTAGATCGCGATACAGATGAGTCTGATGCTGGCTCTGTTGCGAGAAGCGATTCACCACCATGGCGGCGAGAAAGAAGAACAAGATGCGCAGGGCGAGGTAGCCGAATGCCTCCGGCGTCAACTCATATTCCTGCATCGCGGGGTAGAGATAGGCGCAGTACGCCGCAGACGCTACGAACGTCCACAGCAACGTAAGCCACGGTCCGCAATAGAGCGCGGCAGTGACGACCGGCAAATAATAAATTGGATAGTAGCTGCTGTTGATGCCAATCTCGCCCGTGTGATCGATCAGCAGGGTGGCCAGCAGGATTTTGAGCAGAACGACGTAAAAGACGCCGCGTTTTGCAGAATAGGCAACGATCCGGCTCTCCAGCAACTGCACAATTCCAATGGCAAGAAGAATGAGTTGCTTGTGCCACTCGAACTGAGGAGGAAGCACCGCCAAGCCGGCAAGAAAGATGAGCCAGATCGCAAGCCAGACCGCATCCAGCCGGTTCAGCCGCCGGGAATCGGGATCGACAATAGTCGGCACAGCGCTCATGCAGCTTCCATCCAACCGCACAAAGCCCTCCTCCGTCAATCGGACATAAAGCTTTCTGGCCGCTTACGCACTCGCTGGGACGGGCAGCCGTCGCCCGCCCCGCAGGCACCATCACCTCGGAAATACAGCCTGACATAAGGATTTCCAATCAAGAACATAAATAGTTTCGATTTCCGCAAACCGCCGCGCAGCGACTATTGTTATGATGCGATTGTCGAATCACGCTACAAGATCACGCTAGGAGTTGAGGCAGTTCAGGATCATCAGTTCGGACAATACTGTCTGGGAACGGACGACAATGACGAAAGTCGAAGCGATTATCCAAGTCTCCAAGCTCGAAACCGTGAAAGACGCATTGCACGAGGTCGGCGTCGAAGGCATGACCGTTTTTGAGGCCAGAGGCCATGGACGCCAAAAGGGCCACACCGAATTTTATCGGGGACGTGAGTACACGGTTGACTTGATTCCGAAGGTGAAACTTGAAATTGTGCTGGCCGACGAAATGGTTGAGAAAGTGGTGCAGGCGATTATCACCGCGGCACGTAGCGGCAAGATCGGTGACGGAAAGATTTTTCTCTCCCGCATCGACGAAGCAATCCGCATTCGCAACGATGAACGGGGCGACAGCGTTCTGTAAGCTTCGAGCAAGGCGGAATTTCTCTCCGTGTTTCGATTGACCCGTGCGCTGAACGGAACGCTTTGCATCGGTCACAAGGGGCTTCGGGGGAAATCGTCGCCGCGGAGATTGATCCTGGGGGGATTGTCATCGGGGGTGGAGTCGAATGACTACCGGGGCCGCGATTCGCAACGAATTGTGGGACTTGTACGTCAAAGAATCGGCCGCCATCGAGCAGGATTTTTCTGCAAACGGAGATGGGCGCGCGGCTCTCTCTCGTCGAACCGCTCTGGTCGACTCGATTGTCCAGCGACTTTGGAACGAAATCATTCTCGGCGCAGTGCGTGATGCCCACGCGACGGCAGACGCTCCCGCCAAGTCTGCTTCAACCTCAGCAGGCCTCGACGGCCCGAAAAACTTCACTCTAGTCGCAACTGGCGGATTCGGCCGCGGATGGCTTTTTCCCCATTCCGACATCGACCTTCTTTTTCTGCACACTGGCAGCGGCACAGAAAATGAATTTAAGGATCCGATTCGCCGGTTCTCGCAGGAGTTGTGGGATCTCCGATTGAAACTCAGTCCGATGACGCGCAACTTGTCGGAGTGCGAGCGGCTCGATCCAAACAACGTTGAGTTCGCCATCTCGCTGCTCGACAGCCGGTACCTGGCCGGCGATCGCGACCTCTTTGCAAAACTCCACGAAAAAGCCATTCCGCGACTCATCGCGCGCGATTATCAAAGCCTGATTCAGAACCTGGGCGAGATTACGCGGGCTCGTCATCATAAGTTCGGCAATACAGTTTTCCATCTCGAACCCAACGTGAAAGATGGCCCCGGCGGTCTGCGGGATTACAGCGTTGCCAACTGGCTGGCGTTGATCTCCGCGATGGAAAAGCTGAAAGTCTGGCCCGATGCGAGCACGCTGCTGCCAGTTTCTTCGCGTAGAGCGCTCGAAGACGCGCTCGACTTCCAGATGTCGGTACGTTGTTTCCTACACTTCCGGCATGGCCGACACGACAACACACTCACGTGGAGCATGCAGGATGAAGCGGCGGCCAGAAAGATCGGAACGAGCGATACCGAAATCACGAGCGCCGCTGACTGGATGCGTATCTACTTCGGCCACGTGCGCGCCGTTCATCGAGTGTGCAATCAGTTGCTCGAGGAAATTCCGGCGGCGTGGTCGTCGCTGTATAGGCAATTCCAGGGATGGCGCTCGAAAGTTTCAAGCGACGATTTCTCCGTGGTCGACGGGCTCATTTTTTTGCAGCAGCCCGGCGGATTGCGCGATCCCGAGATGCTGTTGCGGCTCTTTCATTTCATGGCCGAGCACGGCCTGAAGCTCAGCACGACAACAGAATATAAGGTAGAGCAGGCTCTGCCGGCGCTCGCGGCGACTCCTCCGCGCGGAGCGGAATTGTGGCTTTATCTGCAAGAAACGCTCGTACAACCACATGCCGCCGATGCGCTGCGGGCGATGAATGCGCTACGCCTTCTGGCGCTTCTGTTGCCTGAACTCAAGGGCATCGAGGCGCTCGTTGTCCGCGACTTCTACCATCGCTACACGGTCGATGAGCATTCTTTCCTGGCCATCGAGAGTCTACATCGCTTGAAAGAATCGAAATCGGAGTGGGATCAACGCTTCGCGGGGCTACTCGGCGAAGTCGAACAGCCGGAACTGCTCTACCTGGCCCTGTTGCTGCACGATTCAGGCAAGGCCGTACCCAGCGACAACCATGTTGAGCTCAGCCTGCAACTCACGGACAGTTGCGCCGAGCGCTTGGATCTTGATCCGTTGGATCGCGAGACCGTGCGCTACCTGGTAGCGAGCCACCTGGAAATGTCGGCGGCCATGCGGCGCGACATCTTCGATCCCGCGAACGTCAGGTCGTTTGCCGAACGCGTTGGGGTACCCGAGCGTTTGAAGATGCTGTGCTTGCTGACCTACGCCGACATCAAGGCCGTGAATCCGGAAGCCATGACGCCGTGGAAGGCGGACAACTTGTGGCAACTTTACATCGCGTGCGCGAATTATCTCAGCCGCAGCGCCGATGAGCGCGTCCACACCGGCGGAGAAAAAGACAGCGCAAGTGTGGGAGTCGCAAACCTGGCGCATCTGCGCTCCCTGGCTCGGGTCGCGGGCAAGAAGTTCAACCTCTTTCTAGAAGGTCTGCCGCAACGCTACCTGCGCATCCACGGAGCCACCGACGTTCTGGCGCATGCAGAAATGGCCGCACGCGTCGGAGAAGACGGCGTCCAACTCAATTTGAAACAGATTCGCCATTGGTATGAGTTGACTCTGGTAACGACAGATCGGCCCGCCTTGTTTGCGTCCGTCTCAGGAGCGCTCGCCGCCTGGGGGATGAACATTGTGAAGGCAAACGCGTTCTCGAATGCCGCTGGAACCGTCGTTGACACGTTTTATTTCACCGACCGCTTTCGCACTCTGGAGATGAACCTGCAAGAGTGGGAGCGTCTGAAAAAGAGCATTGCGGCGGTGGTGAAAGGCGAAACCGACGTGGCGCGAATGTTGCGCGACCGTTTGAAGTCCGAGAAAACTGACAGCACCAAAGTAAAAATAGAAACGCAAATTGAATTCGACGACAACAGTTCAGCCCAGAGCACGCTCGTGCAAGTTTTGACCCAGGATCGTCCGGGACTGCTCTATCGCATGTGCTCGCTCATCTCAAAACTCGATTGCAATATCGAGATTGCCCTGATTGAGACCGAAGGGCAGATGGCGATCGACGTTCTCTATCTGACATCTGGTGCAGCGAAGTTAAGCGTGGAAAAACAGGCGGCGCTGGGAAAAGCTCTCCAGGAAGAACTCGCAGCTAAATAACGCGCTAATACTTCGAAGATCCAAGGCTAGCGATCGGCGTAGTATCCCTCTCGCGTTTGAACGGTCAAATCTTTTTTCTTCACCGTCAACTGAACGTGGTGATATCCGGAAGCCGCGCTATCTTTGTCGGGCGTATATCCCATGCTGTATTGGGTGCGAAGCTCCTCGACGATACTGTCGTAGATCTGGCCGACAGTCTGTTTCTTTGTCACTTCAAAGAAGCGGCCACCAGTCTCTTTGGAAACCCGTTCCAGAATTTTCTTCCCGTCAGCGTGCTGCTCTTCGGACCGACGTTGCCCGCCGCCGGGCCCGCCACGGCCTCCGCCCCCAGGATATCCTCCGCCTCCAGGCCAACCACCACCTCCACCGCCCGGCCAACCGCCGCCGCCCCGGCCCATGCCATTGCCGCGACGGTCACCTTCTTCGCGGCGGGGCTCCGCAAAATAAATGGAGTAGACGACGGTGTCCGCTCGTTGCGCCGATTCGATTGCGCTATCGAGGTAGGTCTTGCTCCCGCGGTCGACGCCATCCGAAAGAATGATGATTGCCTTGCGCCCTTGCTGCTTCTTCATCAGCTCGTTCGACGCCAGATAGACGGCGTCGTAGAGTTGCGTGCCGCTATGACGCGAATCTGATCCGGAGTTAGTTGGCTGGTTCGATGGGTCATTGGGATCGTTGGAACGATCGCGGTCGGAAGGCGTTTTGAGCAGATCGAGAGCTGCTTCCAATTTGTCGTGCGAATGGGTCAGATCTTGCAGTAGTTCTACTTCATGATCAAAGTGAATGATGAAAGCCTTGTCCTTTTCCTGCGCCATCATTTGCTCTAGAAAGCTACGGCTGGCATTGCGCTCGGCTTCGAGGACGTTGGTCTGGCTGCGGCTCGTGTCGACGAGCAATCCGAGGGTGAGCGGCAAATTCGATTCCTGAGAAAAGTACTTAATGATCTGAGGACGCCCGTCCTCCTGCAGGGTGAAATCGTCTTTCGTGAGATCTTTCACAATTGCGCCATGCTTGTCGCGAACGGTCACCGGCAGGGTGACAACTTTAACGTCAACCGCAATTGTCGAAACGCTATCTTGCGCGAACGCAGGGGAAGCGGCCAGAAGGGCGAGAAGCGACACCGTCAGTAAACAGATGCATGCTCGCGTGGCGGTCACCGCTATAGTTCTTTGATTTAGCCGATTCTTCAGCAGACCAAACTTGTTCAAACCAGATCCTCCGGTCGCATAGCTTCCTCAAAAATGTCTTCTTCTCTGTGAAGTCGCATCTTAAGAGTGTTCGATCGGCAAACAGAGATGGAGTACAGAGCCAAAAGCGCCCCCGCCCAACTCGGAAAAGCCATCGTCAGATAATACAGAAGAGCCGCCGCGAAAGACTCCGAAAGCTTTCGCGGACTCGATTTGTCGACAGAAACGCGAATCCAGGAGAGCATTCAGATCCTTACAACAACAGTTTTATGACTGGATGCGGTGCCAAGTTGGGTAGTTGCCAAAGGGCGCTAAAAGCTAAGTCAAAGTTAGGTAAAACTTCGTAAAGACGCAGAATGGCGGGTTTCGCAATGCTAGAGTTAGACATGCAAGGTTTGGTGCCTATGTCTGCGCGGACGTGCCTTTTGGCGGGTTTCCTGCTGGGGTTTCTCGCGACCGGCCGACCGGCCTCGGTGCTGGCGCAAGACAAACCTTCTGGCGCTGCCCAGGTGGCCAAAGCTGCCGGTGTGATTAAGACCGTTCAGGCCAGCTCCATCGTCGTGACGACCGAAACGGGCGGCGATGTTACTGGAACGCTGACTGCTTCCACGAAAATTTTGCGCGTTCCCCCCGGGGAAAAGGATTTGAAAAACGCCACCGCACTTCAGCCGCAGGATCTGCAACCGGGAGACCGCGTGCTCCTGCGTGGGCCCGCCTCCGGAGATGGCCACACGATTACCGCGCTGGCAGTTATCGTAATGAAGCAGGCCGACGTTTCTGCGATGCATCAGCACGACCTCGAAGACTGGCAGAAACGGGGAGTTGGCGGGATTGTCACCAAGGTGGACGCGAATGCGGGCGTGGTTACCATCTCATCTTCGTCTGGCGGGACCGGGTCAGGCGGGCTGGATGCCAGCCACACAACAGAGGTCCATATCGGAAAAGATACGATTCTGCGCCGCTATGCTCCAGACTCGGTGAAGTTCGACGACGCTAAACCCGCGCCCCTCGACCAAATCAAGACTGGCGATCAACTGCGGGCCCGCGGCGCGCGCACATCGGATGGCGAAGTGAACGCCGACGAGGTCGTTACCGGTTCTTTCCGTAGCGTTGCAGGACCGATCAAGGCGATTGATGCGGCGAACAATACCATCACCGTGCAGGACGTCATCAGCAAGAGCCCGCTGACCGTAAAGATCTCTCCCGACTCGCAAATGTGGAAGCTTCCGGCCGAGATGGCGCAGCGCTTCGCGGCGCGATTGAAAGGCCCGGCGGCGGGAGGACACGGAGATCGCGCAGCCGCGCTGGGGCAAGGCACAGGCGGAGCGCACGCTCCTCAAGAGGCAAAACACGCAGGGCAAACTGGCACCGATTCGTCCGGCGCGCCAGCAGGACGAGGCCCGGCAGGCAATGGACCTCCCGACCTGCAGCGCATGCTCAGCCGTTTGCCCAACATTAAACTCTCTGATCTACAGAAGGACGACACCGTGTACATCCTCACTACGACAAGCAGCAGCTCTGGTGCGGTCACGGCCAGCAAACTTGTGGCTGGAGTCGAGGCCATTTTGACGGCCGCACCCAATCGAAGCGCATCTTCGCTGCTTTCACCCTGGACGCTGAATACGGCTGGCGGAGAAGGAGAAGGTTCGCAATAACGCTGCATTCCATCGTTCTAAAAACATTAGAAAAGAAAAGGTAAGCATTTTGAAGGATCGATTCCTCATCATCTTTGCTTCGGCAGTTCTGTTTTCGGCGATCGGCTTCGCGCCCGGATTTCCCGCGTTGGCCCGCGCGCAGACGGGCGCACCCGTGACACCGGCCGGAACATTACATGGTCAAGTAACAGACCCTTCGGGCGCCGTGGTTCCAAACGCCACCGTCGCCGTCATCGTCTCCGGAGGCACAGGCCAGGCGCATTCGGCGACCACCAGCAAGACGGGCGCCTATGAAATTGGAAATCTCACGCCCGGAAAGTACACCGTAACCGCCAGCGCGCAGGGCTTCGCTGTGTTTGTGCAAAGTGACGTCGATGTGGCGGCCGGCCAGAATTCGCAATTCAACATTGCGCTCGACATCAACGTCAAGCAGGAAAAAGTGAATGTCGAATCCGAAGGTCCTACTCTCGACACGAATCCCGCGAACAATGCCAGCGCAATCGTGCTCAGCGGTAAAGATCTGGAAGCCCTCCCCGACGATCCCGACGAGTTGCTGTCGGACCTGCAGGCGCTGGCCGGTCCCTCGGCCGGACCCGATGGCGGGCAGCTTTACATCGATGGATTCACCGCCGGGCAGCTTCCGCCCAAGTCATCCATCCGCGAAATTCGCATCAATCAAAATCCCTTCTCGGCGGAGTTCGACAAGCTTGGCTACGGACGAATCGAAGTCTTCACCAAACCCGGCACCGACAAGTATCACGGACAGTTTCAAATCGTAGGAAACGACTCTTCCTTTAATACACGGAACCCTTTTCTGGGAGACGCCTCCCAGGAACCCTACGATTCCGTGATCTACAACGGAAGTGTGGGTGGGCCGATCAACAAGAAGGCGTCCTTCTTCTTCGACTTCCAGCGCCGCAATATCGACGAGATCGCAGTAGTCAACGCGCCGGCAATCGACTTGACGGAAAGTGTCCCCAACCCGCGCACGCGAACGAATCTAAGCCCGCGGATTGATTACCAGGTCAGCAAGAACAACACGCTCACCGCGCGCTACCAGTATTATCGCGACACCTGGCAGAACGACGGCGTGGGTGGATTTACATTGCCGGAAGCAGGCTACGACTCCACCGAGACCGAGCACACGGTGCAGGTTACAGATTCGCAAGTCTTTGGCGCGAAAATCATCAACGAAACGCGCTTTCAATATTTGCGCGACAACAGCGGCCAGACTCCAAATAGCACCGCGGTGGGCATCGATGTACTCGGAGCCTTCACCGGCGGAGGCAGTTCGGAGGGAACGCAGGTCGATCATCAAGATCACTACGAGTTGCAGAACTACACGTCGATCGCGCAAGGCAAGCATTTCATAAAATTCGGCGGGCGGTTGCGCGCAACTCACGAAGTCAATACTTCGAGCGCGGGTTTCAACGGCACCTATACGTTTTCAACACTGGCGGAATACAACGCGCTCATGCCGACGCAGCTTTCCATCAATGCCAGTCCCACGGGGACCATACCGACCGTCCCCGTCACGGTTGTGGACGCGGGCTTGTATATCCAAGATGATTGGAAGGTGCGAAGCAACCTCACACTCAGCAGTGGTTTGCGCTTCGAGACTCAGAACGCCATTCACGATCACAGCGATTGGGCGCCCCGACTCGGTTTTGCCTGGGGAGTGGGTGGTGGCGGAAAGAGCGCACCGAAAGCGGTGCTGCGCGGCGGTTTCGGAATATTTTATGACCGCTTCACCGACACCTTATTGCTGAATGCCGATCGCCAGAACGGCATTACGCAACAACAATATGTCGAGGACGAACCTGTTTACCAGCCGATTCCGCCAATCCCGACGGGTTCTTCGGCAAAGCAAGCAATTTATCAGATCAGCCCTTCTCTGCATGCTCCGTACATCATGCAGAGCGCCTTCAGCTTTGAGAAGCAAGTGACCAAGATCGCGAACGTTACGCTCACGTACCTGAATTCCCGCGGCGTGCACCAATTTTTATCACTGGTGGCGAACGCCCCGCTTCCAGGCACTCCCGGCTTCCCTTACACCGAGACTCCAAATCCGTATATCTATCAATACGCTTCGGCCGGAGTTTTTCGCCAAAATCAACTGATCGCAAACTTTAACGTTCGCGCGGGCTCGAAGCTATCGCTATTTGGTTATTACTCGTTGAATTATGCGAACAGCGACGCTTCGTCCGCGGGAAATTTCCCTTCTAATTCTCACGATCTGGCAGCGGATTACGGCCGAGCCTCGTTCGATATCAAAGACCGCGTATTTTTTGGGGGCACGGTAGGTCTTCCACGGGGATTCCGCTTGAGTCCATTTATGATTTTCAACTCGGGCTCGCCCTACAACGTCACGGTCGGTAAGGATTTGAGCGACGACTTGCAATTTAACGATCGTCCCGCGTTTGGCACCTTTCCGCCCGGAACCTGTCCGTTTCCTACAGCGGCGGCCTGCCAAAATTACACCTATTCCACAACGCAGCCCTACACCCAGATCCCAATCAACTACCTGACTGGCCCGTCGCAATTCACGCTGAATCTTCGTCTCGCGAAAAGTTTCGGCTTCGGCGCCGACACCGGAGCGAAGAACGCGCAGGCTGGTGGCGGTCCAGGCGGCGGTGGTCCACCACTCGGTGGCGGACCGCGCGGTGGAGGAGGTTTCGGCCGCGGCGGCGGTTTCGGAGGAGGGCCCCCAACCACGCGCCGCTACAATCTAACCTTCAGCGTGAACGCGCGGAACATCTTGAACAAAGTAAATGCAGCAACGCCGGTCGGCGTCTTGAGTTCGCCGAATTTCGGACAGTCCATTGCGCTGGCCGGTGGGGCGTTCTCGAGCGCAGCTGCAAATCGAAAGATTGAGTTGCAGGCGCAGTTCAGTTTCTAGCGTCGCCTACGTCGAATAGTCAGCATTGATCCGCACGTACTCAGCAGTAAGGTCGGTAGTAAGAAATCGCACCGAGTTCCGTCCGCGCCCCAACTGCACGCGAACATCGCACTCCGGCTGCGCAAGCTCATGATGCGCCTGCTCCTCGTCGAATGCATTGGCGACTCCGTTACGGCACACCTTCTGTCTTCCAATAAAAATCTGAACGTGGGCTGGATCGATAGGAGCGCCGCACCGGCCGACCGCTGCCAGAATGCGTCCCCAGTTGGGATCGGCCCCGGCCCACGCGGTTTTCACCAGCATCGAGTGAGCGATCGTACGCGCCACCAACAACGCCTCTTCCCGGCTCTTCGCCTGTTCTACAAAAAGGCGGATCACATGCTGCACGCCTTCCCCATCACTGACGATCTGTTCGGCGATTGATTGGCATACGGTAGTCAGAGCCGCCGAAAATTTCTTTCCTGTTCCCGCGTCTTTTATCTGGGCGCCGCTGGCGCCACTCGCCAGAAGCAGCACAGTGTCGTTGGTAGAAGTATCGCCATCGATCGACATGCAATTGAGCGACTCATCCACCGCCTCGCGCAGAAGCGGCTGCAACTCGCGCGGCGTCGCCCCGACATCCGTAAACAGGTAGACCAGCATGGTCGCAAGCTGGGGATGAATCATGCCCGCGCCTTTCGCGATGCCTAACACTGTAACTTCTTTCGAGAATGCCCGAAAACGAGCGGACGCAATCTTCGCGCGCGTGTCCGTGGTCATGATGGCATTGGCGAATGCTTGAACGCCGCTCTCACTAGCAACTCGCGCTCCCGCCAACTCCTCCAACTTAGCGTGGATCCTCTCCGCCGGCAGCGGAACACCAATGATGCCGGTGGAAGATGGGAAAATTTCGTCAGGGCGCGCGCCAAGCAATTTCGCCGCCTCCGAGCAAACTCCCTCGCATGCCCGGATGCCAGCTCGCCCGGTAGCGCAGTTCGCGTTTCCGGAATTCACCAGGATCGCCCGGACCCGGCCTCCGCTCGCCAGCAATCCGGCGCGTCCCACTTCAACGGGCGCGGCCACGACCCGGTTGGTCGTGAACAAGGCGGCAGCGGATGCGCCACGCACAACGGCCGAAGTGCGCTTGGATGAAACCGTCGAGAACGCCTCCGACACTTCGGCCAAAGCAAGATCGGGGCGGCCACTGGCTTTGATTCCCGCGGCAACCGCCCCAAACGAAAACCCTTTCGGCAGACGAATTTCTTCCGGAGAACGCCGCAGCGACCTCATGCCTGAATCTTCAACCAGTGATTCGGGGCCGGCAAGATGGCAAAGCTCGGCAACTCTCCTCGAATCATTGGCACCTCGTCACAGCGGTACAGTCGCGGGCATTTGTAGCAGTCTTTGTGGATCTTGTCGGGCAGATCCTGATGATTCGCGACAGTGAATCCCAGGCGCGAGAAAAATTCCGGGATGCGCGTAAACAGGCACACGCAATTGACTTTGTGCTTCTCCGCTTGCGCTAGCAGCGCTTTGATCAGCCGCCCTCCGCCGCCATTGCTCTGATTCGCGGGGTGGACCGTGATCGAACGGATTTCAGCTAGGTGCACGCCGTATAAGTGGAGAGCGCCGCACCCGACGATGCGTCCGTGTTCTTCAAGCACGATAAAGTCACGCACGTTCTCGCAGATCTCCGCCAGCGAGCGCGGCAGAAGTGTGCCGTCGCCGGAATAGGCGGCGATGAGATCGTGTATCTGTTCAGCGTCGGGAAGAACTGCCTCACGCGTGCGCATAGACCTCCCTGCGGCGCGCCGCGCCGGCGTTCTTCTCTTCGCTGCTTTCTTTTCTATCTTTGTCACTGTTACTTCCGCTTCCGTATTGCAGAGTCTCTGCACTCGCCTGCAGTGCCACATCCAGAGCTTTCACTACTTGATCGACGTGCTTCTTCTGGATCACATAAGGCGGCAAAAAGCGCAGCACCGTTTCGTGTGTGCGATTGATGATGATCCCTTGCTGCAGCATCGCCTTGGCGACCGCCTTCGCCAATTCCGGAGAATCCAATTCCACGGCTTGCATCAAGCCCGCACCGCGGACGTCCAAAATCGACTTGTACCTTTTGTCTAACGTTTCAAGCGCGGCGTGAAAATATTCGCCGACTTCGCGAACATGCTTCAGCAGTTTCTTCTCTTCGCGCAAGAACGCGATCGCGACCGCACACGCCAGTGGCCCTCCACCGAAAGTGGTGCCGTGCATGCCTGGATGCATGCAACTCGCGACTCGCTCGGTGGTGAGGATGGCGCCCAGCGGCAACCCAGCGGCCAGCGGCTTGGCGACGGTGACGATATCAGGAAGAACACCGTAATGCTGGTACGCGAAGTGACGTCCCGTGCGGCCGAGACCGCATTGAATTTCATCGAG
>Ga0182012_10001861_pt1 | contig 22998 bp, 26 predicted proteins | sample 612S2SmetaG_FD_120486 | JGI IMG/M metagenome (GOLD analysis project Ga0182012, IMG submission 120486) | Permafrost microbial communities from Stordalen Mire, Sweden - 612S2S metaG | ecosystem: Environmental > Terrestrial > Soil > Wetlands > Permafrost | place: Sweden: Stordalen | collected... | reverse complement strand
TGGGAGGCGTATTCGTTTTCATAGGCATGTTGAATTTATGTTTGATGTTTATTGTTTAACCGACATCAATAGTTGTCGCCCGTTGCGCCAACTTCTTCAACATGCCTTCTTTTTTCGTTAGGCCACATCAAGCTTTATGAAAATACTACCGTTTATTTTGCTAGTCGCGCTGACAGGTTGCAGCCATCCAGAGTCACGCGCCGCAAGAATGGGGCGGCAGATTCAGCAGTGGGTTCCTGACGGGACGCCGTTGGCAGCGGCACGTCAGATTATGGAGCAGCACCAGTTCACCTGTTCAGTTGTTTCATTCACCAATGCAGAGCAGATGTCTAACAGCCCAGATGCGGTTCTCTGGAATACGATTGTCACGAGGGATGGCCAGAACTACAAAGTCACAAATGTTTCCCATCTGGATTGCAAGACGCCACAATGCGAGATTACATTCAGTGTTGTCAACGGCGAGACGACCGGATTTTACGGCGGAGGTAGTTTGTGATGTGGCCTAACAAGTCGCCGGAGCCAACCGCCGTTGGTGCTACGGTTGCAATTCACGCCGCGAGTCGGCGGTGGCTCAGCTTTTTTCGTTAGGCGACATTGAGCGTTTTGATTTTATGAAGACACCAAGAATTATTTGGCCGGTTCTTTTGCTAGTCACCGGCTTGATTTGTTGGCTCTCAGTTCCGTCAGCGCCACAAGCACGGATTCGAGTCGAGGGCGATGTCACCGATATTGCCAGCACGACAGCGGCTTCGCAGTGTTCGAGTTACGACCCATACTTTATCCCCGAAAACCGATGTGACCGGATTTTTATTTCGAGCAGGTCAAAGTGAGATTTGTAAGTTATATGTCGCCTAAGGGCGATATAGACATGGCGAGAATTCTTTTAGCTCATCATGCCAAGGTCAATGCCAAGGCTTATGCCAGTAGAGGTGAAACACCATTGCACAGAGCCATGGAGGCAGGGCATAAAGACATGGTTTGGTTCCTGCGTCTACATGGCGGTTACAACGCTCCGATATTTGAATACGGGCCGGGGCCATAGTGGCGCATGGTTAATGCGGGATGGTCGCTGGCTCATTGTCTGGTGATTCGATCGACCAAGCCATTAAAGGTTCAATCGAGTGGATAGATTTTTCTCTTATTCAGCCACGTGCACAAAAGTGGTTAGAACGACATCCGCTCATGCGTTAAACTTAAGCCCGTTCAGGAATTTTTGTCGAGCCGTTTTAAGAGGCCGGAATCCAGTCTTCAACCGAAGGGATATATCGCCTTTTTAAATCTTCCGTAAATTGGTTTTCAGCCACGCGGCATAATCGGCCTCCTTAACTTTTCCGGCAGCCAGTGCCAGCGTGTTTTCCACCACCGATTCTTCTGACGCCGTAAATTCCTGCCCGTTCAATTCCAGAAATGTCGCCGCCAGCATGAAACCGGTGCGTTTGTTGCCGTCAATGAATGGGTGATTAAGAATGATACCCGCCGCGTAGCTGGCCGCCAATTCTGCGAGCGTGGGCGAACCATAAGCCAAAAGGTTGGGCGGCTTTTCCAGCGCCGATTCCAGCAAACCCTCGTCACGCACCCCGGCCAGACCGCCGTGCTGTGACAAAACCATTTCATGGATCGCAAGACAAACAGCGCGATCCAACCAGACCGGCTTTTTCATTTTGCCAGTTCTTTCAGGGCGTGACGGTAGCGGCGGCTCAATCCCTCGGCCACCTTCATCGTGCGGGCAAATTCGGGATTGGTGGCGGTGATGCGAAAGCCGCCATCGGTCGAGTCGGTGAGATAAACGGCGTCGCCATCGTCCGCATTCAGGCGGGCGAGCGCCTCTTTGGGCAAAACCATGCCGACAGAATTGCCGACCTTGCGCAGTTTTAATTCCAGAACCATGAAATCAATGTAGCAACAAATGTAATAACGTCAAGCGGTGATGATTCAAGTCGCGGCCAAAATCTCACGCCAGCCTGTGCGAGCCGTTCGCGCGTGATGTGTCCTGGTGGTGTCGGATTTGAAACCAGTTCCGCGAAGGGTCACATGGGCGCGGGGCTGGTGGCAAATTTGACACGACCAGTCATACCAATTCGGCGAAGTGACGAAACCCGGTTGACGGAATGGAGTGCTGGCTTGATCAGGGTGATGTGAAACAAGCCAGTGCGCAATGCAGTCTGCCGGGTTTGGTCATGAGACTTCAAATGCCCTCAAATGGAACCAAATGGAAAACCGTCAATAAAAACGCATCTTTTTTTAATTTTTTCCCTTGCACAAATTCGCAACCTGAGCAAATCTAGCTCGTCGGTATTGATCTTTGAAGTTTGCGTGTGAGAGCCATGATTGACTCAAACAAATTAAAGCGAACAAAATTACAACATCTGAAAAATGCGGCATTAAACATTTTTCGCGCCCCAGCATAAAAATACTAATTATTTAAACTTAAAATAAAAATAAGGCGCACCTTAAAAATCCACCAAGCCGCGACTGAATTCTTTTATCTTCATACCACGCCCGAAATCTCATTATTAATTAAATTTCTCTCCAGCCCGTCCAGTCATCACTGGTCGGGTTGTGTCGTTTCTGACTAGCCAGCTTCTCTGAACTTTACCACGCAGAACTGCGTGGCTGCCCCGTGTCCCGGTGGATGCGGGGTGGCCACGCCCAAAGCGACAGGTAAAACGTGAAGATATACACCGCCGCCGAAATCGCCGGCATTCTTAAAGTTAGTTACAAGACCGTGCTAAATCAGATTAAGCGCGGTCGGCTTCAAGCTCTGCCGGGATTGCGCCACAAGCGCGTCACGGAAGAGGCGTTCAACCGTTATCTGGGCGTCTCGAACGTTCCTAACGGGACTGACATCACATCGGCCTCGGCCAAACCGTTGTGCACCTCACCGGCCACACTGCCCGCCCGTCCAGCGGTGCCAGTGGTCATCACGGACAAATCGCCGGTAAGTCCGGCGGCGAAGGTCGTGGCGCCCCTGTCGCGTAGTAAGCCAAACGGAAAAAAATGAAACAACAACTAGCAGTCGAAAGCTTCCTGGCTGGCCGCCGCGTGGTCATCGCCAAGTTTGTAGCTCATCACTACAAGGAAGTTAGCAACAAAGCGAAGAAGGTCGTCGGCGTCGTGAACCTTTACGAAGTTCAATGCGCCGATGGGAAGGCACCCACGGTTCAAACATGGTGCCCGCGCGACATCCAAACCATCGAGCAAGCCGAGAAACAGTGTCCCTGCCCTTTCAAGGACGGGCAGAAACTGGTGATCGAGTTTGACTCGATGGAGCCGAACGGATTTGACGCCAAGAACGGCGTCCTGATTCGTGCGGTGACGGTGTTGCCCTTGGAATAGTCCGTATTGTGGTCACGCACGGCGACCCCAAGGGACGGGCTTGGTAGGGGCAGGCGCGGAGCGCCTGCCCCTGCCAACCCATCCTTGTCCGAGAGGTGTGCCCACGCACGGAAAGCAAATGGTCAATTATGAATAACGCACGAAACATTGAAACCGATTTAAGGCTCAAAGCCGCGCAGTTGAATATCGAGATGGGTGACTGGGTTCACGGTCTGGCACCGTGGCAGGTCATTTCGCACCTGACGTTTGAATGGCAGGCGTCATTTGATTCAGCCCGTCGTTGTTATGAGAAGTTCATGCGGACGGAAATGCGGGGCGTGTCGTATTTCTACGCGCTGGAACAGAATCCCGGACGGGACGGCTGCCATGCGCACGCCCTGTGGTGCGACTGCAAAAATCGCCGCCGCACGGAAATCTGGGAGAAGTGGTTTCACCGCTACGGGCGGGCGCGCATCGAGCCGGTGAACAATCGCGACGACGTGGCCGATTATTGCGCCAAGTATGTCACGAAAGAAAATGCGTGGTGGAATGTGAAGCTGTTTGGTCAACGCCATCCGGCGTTCAAAGATTTCAAACTGGTGATCGAATGAGAGAAGAACAACAACAATTTTTGCGGCTGCTCGGCCAGTTGCCCGCCCGCCTGACGGCGGAACAGGCGGCTTGGGTGATGAACTGCCAGCCGCACGACATCCCGGTGCTGGTCGCGGCCAAGTTGCTCAAGCCGCTCGGCAATCCGCCGGTGAACGGAATAAAATTCTTCGCCACGGCTGATTTACTGGAGCAGGTCAAAGACCGCAACTGGCTGGTGCGCGTGAGTGCCACCATTTACCAGCATTGGCACAAGAAAAACGCGGCCAAGAAAAATTCTGCCAGTAACGGCGAATTGCTGAAGGCGCATTGATTTCAACTCGCGGGTCGCGCATTGCGCATTTCATATTCTTCCAGCGTAGGAATTCGCACCAAGGCGAGTTTAGCATAGGCGCGATGGACGGCCTTGCTGTTGTGACCAAGCGCTGCTTGGGCGAAACGCTCCGGCATCCCGGCCATTTTCGCTCGTTCAGCCCAAGCGTAACGGTAGCTGTGCAACGAGACGCCTTTGATACCCAGCAGCCGACAACGACGGCAAAATTCAGCCGAACGGTCTTTGGCGGTGGTGACGGCGATGGTCGGAAACAGCGGGCCGACGGTTGGAAGCTGGTTCAAAATCGCGAGGAGTTTTTTGCTGATGGCCATTTGCGACTGTTCGCCGGTCTTCATCCGAAAATAAGTCAGCGTCTCGGTCGGCCAGTCGAGGTTGTCCTGCGTGAGGGCGGCGGCGTCACTCTGCGCTGCGCCGATCTCCCAAAGCAACTGATAGTAAAGATTGCGTTCGGCGTTTTTCTCCGCGTCAAGGATGCGCAAGTGCTCGGCGAGCGTGATGCCCCGGCGGGATTTGGGATGCGACTTCGGCCAGAGGCGGGGCGCCAGAACGGGCTGCGCCAGCCAGCCGAGGCCAAGGGCGAAATTGTGCAGGCGTCGCAAAAAGTGCACGACGGAAACTTTGCCGTCGTTCAAGACGGCCAAAAAATCCTCGGCCTTGGTCTCGATCAATTTTTTATCACGGAGACCGTCAAAGGTCTTGGCTGTCAGCGCGCGGCCGTAGCGGGAGCGCGACGAGTCCCGACCCTGCAACTGGATTTGATCCATGACGTGCTGCCAGGTGCGCTCCAGCCACGCGGGGTCGCTGGCGGTGAGATAGGCGCGCGCCAGTTGCAGATTGAGGCCGGACTGTCGGCACGATTCATTCCGGGCGCTGATGAGTGCCAGCGCCGCGCTGTGTTCGCGCGTGTGCAGACTGGTCTGCTTGCGGGTCTGGGTGTCTTCGCAGTAGTAAATACCACCACGACGGAACAGGATGAAACGTGTTTTCATGTTCATGCCTGAAGGGTGAATCAGAAGCGACACGACGCGTTAGGGCGTAGTGGGCGAGTTTCAGTGAAGTTCTGGCAAATGGTGGCAAATTATGATTTTACCGCCGCTTTACTGACAGTTTCACTGACAGTGGCCGACCTTTTTTGGAGAAAACCCCAATGAATTTGAGGTTTTAATTGGCTCCAGAGGAAGGACTCGAACCTTCAACCACACGGTTAACAGCCGCGTGCTCTACCATTGAGCTACTCTGGAACGCAAACGGACGAGTAATTTACAAACCGTCACCCGCCGCGTCAATTTCATTCATCACGCATTTTGGCAGTGCGGGCAATAAAATGTGCTCCGCGCCGCTTGCACGATGCGTTTGATGGGGCGACCGCAATTACAACAGGGTTTTCCCGCGCGATCATAAACTCGCAATCGCTCCTCGTAATAATCCGGCGCACCGGCGGCGCGGCCAAAATAAAACAGACCGTCCGTTTTTTGCGCCGCAAAATTCAGCGGAATCGTGCTGCCGCAGTCAATCGCCTCCTGTAACACGCCGCGAATCGCCGCCAGTAATTTTTTGGCAGCGGCAGGTGAAATTTTATTTGCCGCGCGGCGCGGAGAAATCTCAGCGCGGAACAAGGCTTCGCTCGCGTAAATGTTGCCGACGCCGGCGATGAAAGATTGATCGAGCAATTTCACCTTCACCGGCTGACGGGAAGTTCTTAACTTTTCCTGAAACCGTTCCGGAGTGAAATGTTTGTCCCACGGCTCCGGCCCCAGTTTTTCCGCCGCCGAAATGTCCAGCGTCAGCCGGCCAAAATAACGCGTGTCCTCGTAAATAAAATCCCTCGCGCCAAGGTTCAAAACCACCGCCGCGTGTTTCGGCAGCGGCGCGTTTTTGGACGCAAGGAACATCCGTCCCGTCATGCCAAGATGTCCGAGCAAAAGTATTTCTTTACGCGAATTTTTTTGGCGCAACGCGAAGAGCAGGTATTTTCCGCGCCGTTGCAGGTCAGTGAATTTTGCGCCGCGCAAAACTTTTTTGAAATTGGAAGTCGTGGTCGGACGCAAAACTTTTTCACGGCGCACTTCGACATCGCAAATGGTTTTACCAATGAGCAGCGGGCGCAAATGCCGCGCGAGCACCTCGACTTCAGGCAGTTCGGGCATGGGCGAAAACTAACCAGTGACGAGCGTGCCGACTTTTTCGCCGAACACGACGCGCTTGAGATTGTGCGGGCGGAAGAAATCGAAAACGATGATCGGCATCTTGTTGTCCATGCACAGCGAGAACGCCGTGGAGTCCATCACTTCCAGCCGCCGTTGGAGCGCGTCCAGGTAGCTGATTTGAGCGAACCGCTTGGCCTTCGGATTTTTCTTCGGGTCGCTGTCGTAAATGCCGTCCACCTTCGTCGCCTTCAAAATCACTTCCGCGCCGATTTCATTCGCGCGCAGCGCCGCCGCCGTGTCGGTGGAAAAATACGGATTGCCCGTGCCGCCGCCGAAGATGACCACCCTGCCCTTTTCCAAATGCCGAACGGCGCGGCGGCGGATGAACGATTCCGCGATCTGCGACATCGCAATCGCGCTTTGCACGCGCGTCGGCGCGCCGAGTTTTTCCAGCGCGTCCTGCAGCGCGAGCGAGTTGATGATCGTCGCGAGCATCCCCATGTAATCGCCCGTGGCGCGTTCGATGCCGCGCTTGCTGCCGCTCAAGCCGCGAAAAATGTTGCCGCCACCGACGACTACGACCACTTGCACGCCCAGCGCGCGCACCTCGCAAATCTGTTCCGCCATGTTTTGCACCGCTTCGGCGGAAATACCCACGCCCGCCAGCCCGCCCAGCGCCTCGCCGCTCAACTTGAGCAGAATCCGGGAAAATTTTGGTTTTTTGGCCATGGTCATAAAAGTTGAAGCACAAGCAGCATGGCGAAATGTTTAACAGCCGCGCGCCGCAGCGTCAAATCAAAGCCGCTATTCTTAATTGGCAAAATTCTCTCGACAAAAAAATTTATCGGACGAAAATTAAAATTGTGATCCAAAAATGGCTTTTGGCAATTTCTTGCGGAACAATTTTTCTGGCCGGCTGCAATTTAGAACCGCCAGTTGTTGATTCAAAAGCGGCAGTCCTGCAACTGCCAGCATCTACTGAAAATATCTGGGCGCGTTCTTTGCCTGACGAAGCTTTTGCATCACTGAGCCATTTACCGCAACTTAATGATATAGATTTTGAAGCGGGCTGGGGTGATTCAAATTCTCCTGTCAGATTTTCAGATGTTGGTCTGGCGGTGCTAGTATCCCTCAATCTTCCAAATTTGAACACCTTATTATTTGGCTATTGCACAAATATTACTGACACAAGTCTTACTTATGTCACTAGGTTAAAGACAGTCACATTTCTCGGGTTTATTGCATGTCCTCGTATTACTGATAACGGATTACAAACATTAGTTGTGATGACAAATTTAGTGAAATTGGATTTGAGAGGATGCACAAACATCACTGATAAGGGATTGGATTATTTGGCAGAAAAAAGTAATTGGCAAAGGATTGAACTCGGCGGCTGTTTGCAAGTTACATTTGATGCCGTTACAAATCTTCAGAAGCGTTTTCCGAGTGCGCAAATTAAAAAAGACGAGAAAGAGTGGAGCTATCATTGAATTAAATAACAACTTATTCATAAACAAAAAAGGCGTCCATCGCTGGACGCCTTTGCAATTTTGTTCAAGAACTCTTACGCAGTGGCTTCGCCGACTTGAAAGCGCACGAAACGGCGGATGACGATTTCGTCGCCAAGCTGCTTGCTGATCTGCGCGACGTGTTCCTTCACGCTGACTTCGGAATTACGCTTCACAAAACCCTGGTCCACGAGGCAGTAGGTCTGGAAGAATTTGTCCAGCACGCCGGCGAGAATTTTTTCCATCGCGGCGGCGGGCTTGCCCTTCAAACGGTCGGAGTTCGCGGCGATCTCGCGTTCCTTGGCGATGACTGCCGGCGCGACGTTCTCACGCGAGACGACGTGCGGAAAACCGGCGGCGATCTGCAGCGTGATGTCTTTCACGAGCTGCTTGAATTCTTCCTTCGCCGTCGTCTCGGCCTTACCCGCGCCGACCTCGACCAGCACGCCGACTTTCGCGCCGGTGTGGATGTAGGCCGCAACGAGTCCGTTGCCGGAAACGTCGAGGCGCGCGTTGCGAGCGATCTTGATGTTCTCGCCCAGCTTGCCGACGGCGGCTTCGCGGTCGGCTTCGAGATTGGCGTTCGCATCGGCGGCAACTTTCTTCGCGATCTCATCGGCGAACGCGCGGAAACCTTCGTTACGCGCCACGAAATCTGTTTCGCAATTCACTTCCACCAGCACGCCGGATTTTCCGCCCGGCGCGATGAACTGGGCGATGACGCCTTCGCGCGCCTCGCGGGTCGCCTTTTTCGCGGCGCTCGCGGCGCCGGATTTGCGGAGCAAGTCCACGGCGGCTTCGAGGCTGCCCTGCGCTTCGACGAGCGCCTTTTTGCATTCCATCATGCCCACGCCCGTCATCTCGCGGAGCTTGCCCACGTTTGCAGCAGTAATTTCAGCCATAATTAAAAAGTTGATTGTTGAGAGTTGATGGTTGAAGGCAGCCACGCGGAAAAAAATTTCCGCGGGCTACCAAATCAATTAAGCAGCGACCGGCGCGCTTTCGGGCGTCGAAGGATCGTTGCCAGCGGCAATTTCAACGGCGGCGGCGGAATCAAATTTCTTTTCGCTATCCTCGACGCGGCGGGATTTTTTGGACTCAAATTCCGCGCGCGCCTGCGTGATGGCCTGCGACACCGCGCCGAGCAGCAAACGCACCGAGCGGATGGCGTCGTCGTTCGCGGCGATCGGATAATCGGCGTCTTCGGGATCGCAGTTCGTGTCCACGAGCGCGACGACCGGCACGCCGAGCTTCTTGGCTTCGGCGACGGCGTTGTGTTCGCGTTTCACGTCCACGACGAACAGCGCGGCGGGCATTTTGTCCAATTCGCGCAGACCGTCGAAATATTTATTCAAGCGCGCGCCTTCGCGACGGATGGCCGCCTGCTCCTGCTTGACGTAACCGGCCATCGTGCCGTCGGTTTCCCAGCGTTCAATTTCCTTGAGGCGCTTGATGCTCGTCTTGACCGTGGCGAAATTGGTCAGCGTGCCGCCGAGCCAGCGTTCCACGACAAACATCTGGCCGGTTTCCTTGGCCGTTTCCTTGACGCAAATCTGTGCCTGTTTTTTCGTGCCGACGAACAAAATTTTTCCACCCTTGCGGACGGCGTTGGTGAGAAAATTCAAGGCGGCATTGAGTTGCGCCTCGGTTTTGCTCAAATCAATGATGTGAATGCCGTTACGCGCGTCAAAGATGAAAGGCTTCATCTTCGGATTCCAGCGCTTCGTTTGATGTCCAAAATGGACGCCCGCTTCCAATAGTTCTTTAACTCCAATCGTGCTCATGCTTTGCAATTTTCCTTTGGTTATCACCTTGAATAAATTCAAGGCATCCTGCGGAATACAGGATTTTATTTGGTGTTGTTGTGGCCGCTTGCTTTCACACGAAGGCAAATTTGAAGGCCGTTTTCCCCGCCTACGAAATGATTCCGGCGGCAAGGGACAATCAGGCTATCAGATAACGCCCGGCTGACAATGCTAAATTTGAGCCGCAGATGACGGGTGGCTAAACCACAAATTCCAATTGCTGCCGGTGCGGGATCAGTCCGCGCTCAAACGCCTGGCCGAGGAAACGGCGGATGGATTCCCTGCCCTTGTCGCCGTAATCCAGCGTCCAGTGGTTGACATACATCCCGACAAATTTATCCGCGAGGTCGCGGCCCATGTCGCGGGCGTATTGGAGCGCGTGTTGAACCGCTTCCGGGCGATGATCGAGGCTGAACTGAATGCTCGCGGTGAGCGTGTCGGAAATTTTTTTGCGCGTAGCGAGGTCAAATTTTTTGTGAATCACGTTTCCGCCAAGCGGCAAAGGCAGTCCGTCATTTTGTCTGCCCCACCAAACGCCGAGGTCTTCGCACAAAACTAGCTTTTCATTTTGGAAAGTGAGTTGGCCTTCATGAATGATAAGACCGACTTCGGCGGTTCCATTTTTCACGGCCGCAAAAATCTGGTCGAACGGCACGACGACGTAATTAAATTCCTTCGCCGGCTTGCCGAGCCAGAGTTGCAGCGCCAGAAACGCGCTGGTCATGGTCCCCGGCACGGCGATTTTTTTCCTGGCGATTTCTTCGCGGGAAAATTTTTGTTTCGCGACGAGCATCGGGCCGTAGCCGTCGCCCATGCTCGCGCCGCTCGGCAGCAAGGCGTATTTGTCCGAGACGTAAGCGTAAGCGTGGATGCTGACGGCGGAAATGTCGAGTTCGCCGCGCGTGGCGCGCTCGTTCAAAGTCTGGATGTCCTGCAAAATGTGCTGAAAATGAAAACCGTGCGTGGGAATCAAATCTTTCGCGAGCGCATAAAACATGAAGGCGTCGTCAGGGTCGGGCGAATGACCAAGAGTCAGAGTCGTTTTTTCCATCCGCGAAAATTAAACCACGCGGCGCGTGCTGTCACGACGAGAAGCTTGATGAAAGGAAAATTTGGCATCACTTTGGGTTACACGCACGCGCCTGATAAATCCGGCTGAAGCCGACCACCGCCTCCTTTTTTCATGCGTGGTTCAAACTTCAGACAAACCTGACCGGCGCGTGCGTTGTGTTCCTCCATGTTTTTTCGCGGATAAGGCCGTCAGTCAGCTCCCCAACCAACTGCTGCCAGCACCACGGTTCCCCACCCAAAACCACAACCGAGATGCGTTAAGCAAAGACGATGCCAAGTCAATAAATCCGATTTATTAACCATGAATTCAAACAATCAGACATTCGAAGTCGCCAAGACCTGTTGTTTTTTTTTCAAACCGGACAAAAAGCTTCGCCGTTTGAAATGAATTTCTAACTTCCTTTCAATCTCATCTGCGACTAGCGTAATTGCGCTTGCCGCCGGTGTGGCGAAATGGCAGACGCACAGGACTTAAAATCCTGGGACTATAAAAAGTCGTGCGGGTTCGAGTCCCGCCACCGGCACCAACTTGATAAACGTCAATAGAATTAATTGTTTTGTGAAACAAGGACGTGGGAAAGATGGTAAAGCATAAAGTCACGGTATAACGTCGCCATAATTATCAGACCCGTCACATTTGTTTCCGCCTGGCTTCATCGTGGCTAATTCAACACGGTTTCAAGGTAGCAAATCCGGCCACTGCTCAATGATTCGTTGCCAGCTTGTCTAGGCCATTTTTGTCTCCGCAATCCGACCCGATCTTGAACCAAAGCGCATTCGCGGATGGGGATAATACCCCATAGCATCGCTTCGTTGGCGGATGCAAGGTGGCAGAGGGCAAGGGAAAACTCATTGTAAAATGATTGAGTCACCCACCCAAGTAACCATCAACCAACAAAAAAATGAATGCATTCAATAAATTATTCCTGGAAGAACTGGCCGACCGATATGATTCTGAAAAACAACTGGTTCAAGCCATTCCGAAGCTGATCAAGCTGGCAACGTGCAAGGCGTTGCAGGAACATTTTCAGTGTCACCTTAAGAAAACGGAAGGTCATCTGAAAAAATTGGAGACTGTTTTCAAGTCTTTCGACACCACAGTCAGTGCGAAGAAATGTGAGGCCACGGCTGGCCTGCTGAAAGAGGGCGAGGGTCTCGCCGCTGACTTCAAAGGGTCACCCGCCATTAATGCAGCGTTGATTTCCGCCGCACAAAAAATTGAACACTACGCCATCGCCTCGTATGGGTGCCTGCACGCATGGGCGATTTTGCTGGGCAACGCCGAGTCCGCCACGGTGCTGGAAGAGATTCTCAAGGAAGAAAAGGCCGAGAACGACTCGTTCATCGAACTGGCCAGTTCCTGTTGCAATAAGGAAGCGCTTACCGCTTGTAAGGACGGGGGCACTTGCTCGGAAGATAAAAATAAAAAAACCGCTCATCCCGCCGTGGCCGTGCATCCTGTGAAAGTTAAGCCACTACAGCCCGAACTGGTCGAACATTGACCAGACTGTCTGCGGCTGCGAACACTTTCGTGGCCGCAGACCAATCCTAACGAAGGTAGTGGAAACGGACATGAACTGATCTTTCAAAAACCACAACATGAAAACACCCATTGTCAACCTTGATTTAACCGAGCAGTCACCGCATAGTCCGCGCGAACGCATCGGGGGATTTGCCATCGCCTGTCGGGCGGTGGACAAATGCCGCGCCAGTATGTCCGGCACTCTCGGCGAGTATCATTACGATTGTCCCTTGGACAACCAGCTTTTCAGTTTCAAAGGCATCACCGGCGAGCAGTTCACAGCCGCCGTGAAAACCGCGAAAAATTATGACGAGGTCGGCACCTGGCTGTTGAACCATGGCACGGCGAAGACGGCACTAGAAATCAAGAACTGGTCGGATGATCAGGAAGCCGGTAGCCCGATAAAAAACCCGGAGAAGCGCGGTCATTTTATTGAGAGTTGTCATCGGCTTGGGCTGGATCCGAAAAAGACGACCACCTTCGACTGGCTGGAAGCGGATGATCGCTTCAGTTTTCGCAGTGCGACGGAATAAGTGTTCCTCACCACAGATTTTAAATCACCAAACTGCCACGCCAAATTAAATTTATGAAAGACCACACCAACAAACCAACAACCAAAACTCCAGTTTTCCCGCAAACCATGCACGAGACCCGACCCAATCAAGAGAAGGTCTTGCCGCATCCAAAATCGAAAAAGCGGGACAACATTTTTTCCCAATCCCGCGACGTGCGCGAGGATCGCGGCACGCGGGAAATGAAAACATCGCATAACGACCAAACCAATCACGCACGTTAAATTTCTGGCTTATGAAAAAAAATCCCCTTAAGGATGGCGTCATCTCGAAAAATTCCGCCGGCGTCGGCACGGTGACACGGGAGATGGTGCGCGCCCGCGCGGCAGAACTGGCGATCATTGACGGTCACTTGTCGCATGATGCGACCGCATCCCATTTTGCGCAGGCCAAGCGGGAATTGACCGGCGTGGCCGATATAGATCCGAAAGATGAGATTCTTGAATCTGCGCCCGAATCGGAACGCTGGGATCCATTGCCCGGCTCGACCGGAACCAAAACGCGAGTCGCTCCAAGCGAAGATGAAGACGAAGAAGGTCGCAGCGATAACGAAAGACTGACCGAAGGCGGCATCGCTGAAGCCGAACTTGAGCAAAGTTTCCAAGCCACCAAGGCGGCGGCCAAAAAGGATTTATGAGTCCAAGGGCAGTCATCGGTTCGCAAGCGAATAAAGTGGCATTCGTTTCTACTTTACCCGACTTGAGTGACGCCCTGTCGCAGGAACTGTATGCTCTCATCGCGGAACAACCATTTTTTAAGGGATTAAATCCGCAGCAACTGCAACTGCTCGCTGCCTCGGCCTTGGAAATGAAATTTGAAACTGGGGCGACGATCTTCGTGGAAGGCAGTCCGGCCAACCGATTTTTTCTTCTACTTACCGGCCGAGTGGAACTTTCGTCGGAAATGGAAGACCGCAACGTGATTCCCATTCAAACACTGGGGCCGGGCGATGACTTGGGGTGGTCGTGGCTTTTTCCACCCTACTTGATGCACTTTGCCGCCGCGTTGGGCGTAGCGATAGGCCAGCAAAATGGACAGCGCGATGATACCGGCACCAATGCCGGAGGCGAGCACCTGAATCATGGCGTGCTTGAACGTGTGTGCGTGATTTGCACCGACGGTGATGGCCACTGAAATCACCCCGGCGTCAATTGTTAGCGGCATGGTCAACGGAGCGAATGCCCGGCCCAACGCGATGGCGTTGGCGTGAATCGCGTCCAGAGCTGCGTCGGCTGGTTTTGGGTTGTCGGTCAAGAGTTTCCAACCCAGGGCACAGACTACGGCCCCCCCTGCCACCTGCACCACGGGAATGGAAAGGCCAAACATCAGAAGAACGAACGAGCCGAGCAACATCGCTCCGAGCAACAGAAAAAAAGAATAGATGGCGATGCGTTTCGCCAGATCGGCGCGCGTTAATTCATCACAGCCCGGCGTCATGGCCAGAAAAATCGGCGCGTCGCCCAGTGGGTTCACCACGGGCAGCAACGCGCCCACCATCAATAGGATTGCCCCGGCGAGTTGGCTTAAGTCAGTCCAGAGCATCGCGGTCTTTACTTGGCGGGATTTTCCAAGTGTTCGCCGAATCCATAACGCATGGCACAAATCAGCCTAGCTTGAAGGTCAGCATCACAAGAGACGCCCGCTCGCTAGTAAATTCTTAAACCGATCCAAATTTTACGCCCCCCACCGCGCATGTTTCCTTGGTCGAACAAGCTTGATTTTCTTGCATCGCTTCCGGGTTGGTGCGACTGATAATTTCGCGCGCGTGAACCGTTTCTACATCGGAGCCGTGCGCGATCAAGACATACTTACCGCTCTTCACCGCCGTTTCATATTGTAGAATGCTGTCCTTGGGGATGCCCATGCCATAAAGCCCGGCACCCAGCGCGCTCAAACCGCCCACCACCACCGCGCCTTCCAGCGCGCCCACGATATAACTGACAATGGGTCCCGCAAAGAGCAACGGGCCGACGCCGGGAACAAAAAAGAAGGCGGAGCCGAACAACAACCCCCAAAAGCCGCCCCAAAAGGCTCCCATTTTGCCCCAGTATTTCATACGGTCGCCGTTGTTGTAATAGCCGACCACGTTTTCATCGGTGTGATAGTCGCGACCGACGATGGATAATTTTTTCATGTCAAAGCCTGCCTGCTGGAGTTCCTTGATGGCGGCTTCGGCTTCGGTGTGGGATTTAAAAATTGCCACGACGGAATTGTTCTTGGTCATAATGGTTGTGCTTTCGATTTGGTTTTTGATTGTTAACGCAATGGCATTTTAGGTTTTTGCGGAGCCTCTGCCATGGGGTATTCACCCCATTGTTCGTATCGTTCAAAGGGAACGATGTCTCCAAGAAAAAATTATGGAGACGCAAACCAAACCCATTTCGCCGCCAACCATGGCGGATTTGAATTTGCGTCAATAAGTGAATTGAACTCTCATCTCATGGGGTGTTCACCCCATGTCTCTCGCCCGCGCCGCAGGATACGATTGCGTTATGAGTTATCAAAGTGTCAATCCCGCCACCGGCAAAGTTTTAAAAAAATTCAAGGAAATCACCAATAAGCAATTGGAGACGTCGCTTAAAACGGCCGCGACCTGTTATGAAACCTGGCGGTTTAAAACTTTTGCAGAACGTGCGTGCATCGTCGCCAAAGCCGCTGCGATTTTGCGGGCGCGCGTGGATGAATTTGCCAAGCCGGTGACGCTGGAAATGGGCAAGCTCATCGCCGAGTCGCGCGGTGAAGTGGAGTTGAGCGCGGACATCCTCGATTACTACGCCAAGAACGCGGAGGGTTTTCTCGCGCCACAAATCCTCAAGCCGAGTTCAGGCGAAGCCGTCATTGAAATTGCACCGTTCGGCGTGCTCTTTGGCGTGCAGCCGTGGAATTTTCCTTATTACCAGCTCGCGCGTTTTGCCGCGCCGAATTTGATGGCAGGCAATGTGGTGATGGTCAAACACGCGGGTTGCGTGCCGCAATGCGCCATTGCCTTTGAAAAACTTTGGCTGGAAGCGGGCGCGCCCGCCGGTGCTTACACCAACCTGCTCATTTCTTATGAACAGGTGAACCGCGTGATTGATGATTCGCGGATCGAAGGCGTAGCCTTGACCGGCAGTGTGGATGCCGGCAAAAGGGTCGCCGCGCGCGCGGGACAACATCTTAAAAAAACCACGATGGAACTGGGAGGCAGCGATGCGTTCATCGTGCTCGAAGACGCCGACTTGGAAAAGACAGTCAAGTGGGCGGTCTGGGCAAAGATGAACAACATGGGCCAGTGCTGCGTCGCCGGAAAGCGGTTCATCGTTGTCGAATCCCTGGCCGACAAATTTCTCGAAAAATTTCAAGCCGCGCTCGCAGCGTTCAAACCCGGCGACCCGATGGACTGGGCGACGACGCTCGGTCCGCTTTCCACCGAAGCGGCCCTAATGCAACTGCTCGGTCAAATCAAACGCGCGGTCGCCAAAGGTGCCAAGCTTGTTCTCGGCGGCAAACGGATTAATCGCCCCGGCTCTTTCATGGAGCCGACGATTCTCACAAACATCAAGCCGAGCAATCCCGCCTACCACGAAGAATTTTTTGGGCCGGTCGCGTTGTTCTTCCGCGTTAAAAACGAGGATGAAGCCGTGGCACTGGCGAATGACTCGGAGTTCGGCTTGGGCGGCTCAGTGTTCACGGTAGACGTCGCGCGCGGCAAACACGTCGCCAGCCGGATTGACACCGGCATGGTCTTCATCAATCACCCAACGTGGACTTCAGCGGAACTGCCATTCGGCGGCATCAAGAATTCCGGCTACGGCCGTGAGCTTTCCAGCTTGGGCATCCAGGAGTTTGTGAACAAAAAACTGGTGCGCGTGAGTTCCGATGACGCGCCGGCCTGACCGCTACTTCCCCGATCCTTTAAAAAATATTCCCATGACGACAAAAAATAAAAAAAACACGGACACCGAAAAGCTCGTTTGGTTTATCACCGGGTGTTCGACTGGCTTCGGACGTGAGTTGGCCACCCAGACACTTGAACGCGGATTCCGCACGGTGGTAACGGCGCGCAAACCGGAGCAGGTGCAAGTGTTGGCGGCCAAGGGCGAGGCTTTGGTGCTCAAACTCGATGTCACGGATCAAAGCCAGATTGACGCAGCCATCAAGGCTGCGGAGGAAAAGTTTGGTGGCATCGACGTGCTCGTGAACAACGCGGGAATCGGTTATTTCGCGGCGATTGAGGAAGGCGAAGAGAGCGAGGTGCGCCGGATGTTTGAGATCAATGTGTTCGGCCTGAGCCGGATGATTCAAGCGGTGTTGCCGGGAATGCGGCGGCGGCGCAAAGGATTCATCGTCAATGTTTCATCACTGGCCGGACTACGTTCCGCGCCGGCGCTCGGATTTTACAACGCGACCAAGTTTGCCGTCGAAGGTTTATCCGGTGCGCTTTTGCAGGAAGTGGAACCGTTGGGTATCAAAGTCATGGTCGTTGAACCGAGCGGCTTCCGAACTGATTGGGCCGGGCGGTCGGCAAATGAAAGCAAAAAGCAAATCGCCGACTACGCGAAAACGGCGGGCGCGTGGCGCAAAGAACTTCGCGCCGACTCGGGCAAGCAACCCGGCGATCCAGTTCGCGCCGTGCAAGCCCTCATCGCAGCGGTGGAGTCGGCGAAACCGCCCCGCCATCTTTTGCTGGGCAATGATTCCTACGAAGGAGCCATGGCCAAGCTCGAAGAGTTGCGCAAAGATTTTTCGGCAGTGAAAACGATTGCGCGCGGAGCCGACTTCCCGAAATCCGGATCCAAAAAAGCGAAATAGTCCAACTAACAAAAAAACAAACTCAAAAAAACATTAAGCGCTCAATATTCTCCCTTGTTTGAGACATATACACTAAATCGAGCCAGAAAACGGGTTTTGTCCTTGAAAAACTGTCGAGCAGACACATAAGACACACCTCTCCACAAGAAAAGTTTTCATAACGAACTATCTATAGGATAGTTTAATGGCTATTCGCCGCTTCGCATATTTCCAGATATGATTTAAATCATGTGTCGGTCGCCATAAAACGGTAGCCGACGCCCAGTTCAGTAAAAATCAATTCCGGCGATTCCGGGTTGCTTTCCAATTTCTCACGAAGATGCGCGATGTAAACACGCAGGTAGTGCGTGTCGTTTTCATGGCCCACACCCCAGACTTCCTGGAGAATCTGCCGATGCGTCAAAACTTTTCCGGCGTGCCGCGCGAGCAACCGCAGCAAATCGTATTCGATCTTGGAAAGCTTCACTTCCTTGCCGCCGACCGTCACGCACCGCGTCGCCAAATCCACCACCAGATTTTTGGCGGTGACCACGGCGGCTTCCTCGGTCTTGGTGGAACGCCGCAACGCCACGCGCAGGCGGGCGAGCAGTTCATCCGTGTTGAACGGCTTGGTCACATAGTCGTCTGCGCCGGCATCGAGCGCGGTGACCTTGCCTTTCTCATCGTCCTGCACGGACAAAATGATGACCGGGGTGTGGCTCCATTCGCGTAGCCGACGCAACACTTCCTGACCGGAAAAATCCGGCAGTCCGATATCCAGAATCACCAGTGCCGGCCGATGCTGCGCGGCCAGCACCAAACCTTCCCGCCCGCCCGCGGCGGACAGCACGTGATAGTTGTTTGCCTCCAGCGTGACGGTCAGCAACCGGCGGATTTGCGGCTCATCGTCCACGATCAACACCCATGGTTTTTCGGCATTCATTCTTTTTCTTCCGGCACCGGCGGCAGTTTGGTCAGCGGCAACTTCACGGTGAAAACCGCGCCGCCGCCCGCGCGATTTTCTGCGCTGACGCTGCCATTTTGCGCTTCGGTAAACCCTTTGACGAGCGACAAGCCAATGCCCGTTCCGCCAGCCACCGCAGCGGGGCCGCGCTGAAAACGGTCGAACAAACGCGCCGCGTCACCGGCCGGCAAACCGGGACCGTTGTCGGCCACACGCAAAACCAGTTGATCCGCTTCCGCGCGCGCGAAAAATTCGATGTTCGTTCCCGCCGACGTGTGAATGGCGGCGTTACCGAGCAGGTTCACCAAAATTTGTTCGGTCAAAACGGCGTCCAGTTTCACTGGCGGAAAATCGGGTGGAAAATCAATTTTAATTTCATGCCGGTTTAAAATACCGCCGAGATTCTGCACAGCCGCGCGCACCAAATCGCGCAGGTCGTGCCAGTCGGCATTCATCCGCAGATGGCCGGCTTCGAGACGCGAAAGGTCAAGGAGATTTTGCACCAGCCGGTTGAGTCGCCGCGTGGCTTCGTCGAGTTCAACCGTAAGTGTTTTTTGCGCGGAATTGAGTTCGCCCGCCGCGCGCAAGCCGCTGGCCACGCTGCTGATGGCCGCGAGCGGCGTGCGCAATTCGTGCGAAACGGAATTCAAGAGCATCGTGCCCATGCGTTCGGATTCGGCGAGAAACTTTGCCTGCGTCTCCGTGTCGCGCAACCGCTCGCGATCAAAAACCAGCGCGATCTGCCGGATGAAGGCATCGAGCAAATCGCGTTGCGCGGGCGACAGTGGCGGCGCGTCGTGAAACCGCAGACTCAACACGCCGGTCGTGCGCGCGCCGGCGACGAGCGGCAGATGCAAGCCTTCGCTGGCCGGCAAATTATCCGTGCCGCGCCCGGCCGCCTGCCGCTGCTGAAACGCCCACGCGGCGACGGTTTGTTCTTTATCCGAAAGCGCCCACGTGCTGGCGAAATAATTGGTGACCGGAGCCGCCTGTGATTCATCCGGCAACGACAAAGCGACGTCCGCACTAAATGTCTTGCCGACCTGCTGGATGACGACCGCCAGAAGTTGCGCGAGGTCGGGCGATTCTGCGAGTTCGCGCGTGAGCAGATACAACGCCGTCGCGCGTTGCTCGCGTTGGCGCTCGGCAGTCTGTTGGGCGCGAATCCGCGCTGTCAATTGTCCCAGCACCAGCGCCACGATGAAATACATCGCGAACATCATGCCGTCCTGAAAATTCGTGATGTAAAATGTGTAGCGCGGCGGCAGAAAGAAAAAATTCCACAGCAGCGCGCTCAACGTCGCCGCAAAGAAAACCGGCCCACGACCGACGAACAACGCCAGCACCACGACCGCGAGCAGATACGTCAGCGCCAGTGCGTAAAAGCCGACGAACTGATCCAGCACCGCGTTCAATCCGGTGACGCCAGCCACGACGCCCGCCACCGAGGTGTAGGTGCGAAAATCTATTTTCCAGAAATTTTCCTGTCGGATTGGACGGCTCGAAAATTTTTCGCCTTCGGCGCGCACAACGTGAACATCAATCTGTCCGCTCTCGCGAATCAAACGGTTCAGCACCGAGCCGCCGCGAAACAATTCGGTCACGCGCCCGGCCGCCGGTTTGCCTACGACGATCTGCGTGGCGTTCTGTTCGCGCGCCATCCGCAAGATGCCGCGCACCACGTCGTCGTCGGTCGTGGTGATGATTTCCGCGCCCAGTTCGCGCGCGAGCGCAAGATGTTTTGCCAAACGCGCCTGATCTTCGTCCGACAAAGTCCGCGTGGATTCGACATAAACGGCGAGCCACGCGGCGTGCAATTCGCCCGCGAGCCGGCGCGTCCAGCGCACGAGCGAAGCGGAAGTGGGACTGGCGCTGACAGCAACGAGCAGCCGCTGGCCGGATTTCCATGGCGTGCCGGTGCCGTGCGCGCGACGTTCCGCGAGCACATCCTGGCCGACGTGTTCCGCCGTGAAACGCAACGCCAACTCGCGCAGCGCGGACAAATTTCCCGCGCGAAAAAATCGATCCTGCGCGGTGGCGGCGCGTTCGGGCAGATAAACTTTTCCGGCCGCCAGCCGGGCGCGCAAATCGTCCGGCGGCAAATCCACCAGCTCAAATTCCGCATCGGTCAGCGCCGTGTCCGGCACGGTTTCGTGAATCGTGACGCCGGTGATTTGCGCGACGGCTTCCGCGCGGCTTTCAAGATGCTGGATGTTGAGCGTGGTGAAAACATCCATGCCCGCGTTGAGCAGTTCGAGTACGTCCTGATAGCGTTTGGGGTGACGCGATTCCGGCGCGTTGGAATGCGCAAACTCATCCACAAGAATCAATTTTGGTTTGCGGGCGAGCGCGGCATCGAGATCGAATTCGCTCAACTGAATGCCGCGATATTCGATTTGCCGGCGGGGAATTGTCGGTAAGCCTTCGGCGAGCGCATCAGTTTCCTTGCGGCCGTGCGTTTCGAGATAGCCGATGACGACATCGCGGCCGGCGGCGAATTCGCGGCGCGCGGCTTCGAGCATCGCGTAGGTCTTGCCCACGCCAGCGCACATGCCGAGAAAAACTTTCAGCCGACCGCGCTGCTGCCGCGCTTCATCGCGCTGCAACGCGGCGAGCAACGCATCGGGATTGGGGCGGTCGCGTTCGGTCACGGATTTAGCTTAATGAATCCATGGCAAAATTCAGCTTTTACTTTTTGGGCGGCCCCAAACGCTTCAACGCCCAACTGGAGAGCAAGGCGATGCCGAAGGTGCCCACAATCAAATAGACGAACACTTTCAGCTCGTTCATGGATTTAGTTTCGCAGTGATGTGCCGGTTGCGCACATGAATGAAATTTTTGCGTAAAACTATTTCCCCGCCAGGGCATCGAGCGCGAGATTGAGCGCCAGCACGTTCACGCCCGGCTCGCCCAGAATTCCAAAGTCGGCGGGATCCGTGTTCGCGCGGACGAGCGATTGCACTTTTTCCAACGGCAAGTTTCGCGCCTTTGCGACTCGCGGCGCTTGCAGATCGGCGTTGCGGAGACTGATGTGCGGGTCGAGTCCGCTACCGGAAGCTGTTACAGCATCAGCGGGCACGAGCGCGTTTGTTGCTAGATTATTTTGCGAGCGATAATCGGAGATACGCTGGGTGATGGCCGCGACTAGGTTCGACGAAGTCGGGCCGAGGTTGCTGCCGCCGGAACTCGTGGCGTCGTAGCCGTTGCCCGCCGCCGACGGTCGCGACTGAAAATATTTATCCAAAGTGAACTGCTGACCGAGCAGCCGCGAGCCGCGAATGGTTCCATCCTTGTCCACGAGCAAGCTGCCGTTGGCCTTGTCGTGGAAAAGAACTTGACCGAGCCCAAAAACGACTAGTGGATAAATGCCGCAGCACACGATAGCCATCATCAGCGTGGACATGACCGCACCGCGAATTTCATTAAAAAAAAATTTCATAAATCAAACGAGTTTCAAAGAGGTGATGATGACGTCAATGATCTTGATGCCGACGAATGGGATAACGACGCCACCGAAACCGTAGATCAGCAGGTTGCGCTGCAAAATGGCCAGCGCGCCGATGGGTTTGAACGCCACGCCGCGCAATGCGAGCGGAATCAGCGCGATGATGATGAGCGCGTTGAAAATCACGGCGCTCAAGATCGCACTATCGGGATTGTGCAGGCGCATGACGTTGAGTGGCGAAATCGCCGGGAACGTGACCATTAACATCGCCGGAATGATCGCAAAATATTTCGCCACGTCGTTAGCGATACTGAAAGTTGTCAGCGAACCGCGCGTGATCAAAAGTTGTTTTCCGATTTCGATGACTTCAAGCAGCTTCGTCGGATTCGAATCGAGGTCAATCATGTTGCCCGCTTCCTTCGCGGCCTGCGTGCCCGTGTTCATCGCCACGCCGACATCGGCCTGCGCGAGCGCGGGCGCGTCGTTCGTGCCGTCGCCGATCATCGCCACCATGCGGCCACCGGTTTGTTCGCGGCGAATGAGCGCAAGTTTGTCCTCCGGTTTTGCCTCGGCGAGAAAATCATCCACGCCCGCCTCGGCTGCGATCGCGGCGGCGGTTAATTTATTGTCGCCCGTGATCATAATGGTTTTGATGCCCATTTTGCGAAGCTGCGCAAAACGTTCCTTGATGCCGCCTTTGACGACATCCTTGAGGTGAATCACGCCGAGAACTTTTTCGCGCGTGGCGACGACCAGCGGCGTGCCGCCGGAACGTGAAATGTTTTCCACCGCGCGCTCGACCGGCGCAGGCATCGGTGAAGAAACAAAACTGCGAATCGCATCCGTCGCGCCCTTGCGATACTGCACGCCGAGCAAATCCACGCCGCTCATGCGGGTTTGCGCGGTGAACTTGATGAAGCTCGCGCCGTCCATTTC
>Ga0182012_10001860_pt1 | contig 23003 bp, 21 predicted proteins | sample 612S2SmetaG_FD_120486 | JGI IMG/M metagenome (GOLD analysis project Ga0182012, IMG submission 120486) | Permafrost microbial communities from Stordalen Mire, Sweden - 612S2S metaG | ecosystem: Environmental > Terrestrial > Soil > Wetlands > Permafrost | place: Sweden: Stordalen | collected... | reverse complement strand
GAGCAGGTGCAGAACGCGGTGCTGACTGTTCCGGGGGTGACGTCTTGCCAGGTGGAGACGGTGTGGGACCCGCCGTGGGATCCCTCGCGGATGACCGATGAGGCCCGACTGCAGTTGAATATGTTTTGACCGATCCGAGATAGGTTGCACCATGAGCACGACGACGACCGCCCCGCGCAAGACACGCGCGCTGCCGCCGCTAATGACCCTGACCGACGCCGCCGCGGAACGGCTGCGCGCGCTGTATGCCAAGGGCGAGCAGGGTAAGCTGCTGCGCATCGGCGTGAAAACCAAGGGCTGTTCCGGGATGTCCTACGACATGTCGTGGGCCGACGCGCCGGAACCGACGGATGAGGTGGTGAAGGACAAGGAGCTGACCGTCCTGGTGGATCGGAAGGCATCGCTGTTTCTGATCGGGACGGTGATGGATTACGAGGTGAAGAACCTGACCGCCGGATTCACCTTTACCAATCCGAACGAGAAGGGCCGCTGCGGCTGCGGTGAGAGCTTTCACGTCTGACACTGCTTGTTGAAGCAACGGAAAGCCCCGCTTTTGGGTTGTAACCCTGTCTGACTGGCATCACGCCGTCACAGGGAGGCTATCCATGAACAGTATTATTTATATCGTCGGTCTCGTGGTTGTCGTTATCGCGGTGCTGAGTTTCTTCGGCCTGCGCTGAACCCCGGCTTGTGATGGCGGCGGATTGCCACCGCCATCACGCCAGCCAGGCTTAGCCGCGGTTGGTGTAGTTGAAGTCGGGCATCGAGGTGAGTTGCTCTTTCGTCATTCCGGGCAGCACAACGCGGTTGTCGCTGCTGCCCTTGGTGTTGCCGAACTCCAGCTTGTCGTAAGGCACTTCGACCATCTTGCTCCCCATTCCCAGGAAGCCGCCGACCGAGATCACCGCATGCAGTGAGTGATCGCTGCCGATCACCAGGTCATCGATGCTGCCGATCTTATCGTTGTGATCGTTGTACACCGATGACCCGACGATCTTGCTTGCGCGCATGCTGCCGTTATCGGTCATGACGCTGTTGCGGGCCGACGGCGAGTTGTAGCCGTTGGCGGTCGGATTGCCCGCGGTATCATGCGTCGCGGGGGCATTCATCGCCGCGGTCGAGTGGTTCTGCGATGGCGGGGCTGGCGTCTGCGCCATCGCGGGCAGGGCGAACGACGCTGCAAGAAGCGTCATCGAGGCGAGTTTCAACATTGTACGTCCTCCATTCTGGGCCGGTCTGTTCAGGTGAAAGGCACCGGACCGGGCAGAAACGACGGCCTGCTCTGCGGGTTCAGAAAACCTGTTGCCAGTCCCCAACTCTTGATCCGGACATATGAGCGCGTTCATGCCGATGCCGGTTCAAACCGATGGGCAGGGAATTTGCCGAGAAACCGGATTGGACCTATGTGTTGCCTTGACGAACGACTGGCCGCGGCGGCAGAAGCCACGGCGGGTTCGACCAAGGCCCCGGATAAGGGGCCAGCCGAACCGGAGGAATAGGAGTCCGCGTTGCAGCCCACCGACATCAAGGATCCCGACTACTTCCACAAGGTCGTGGATTGCCAATGGGCGTGCCCAGCGCATACCCCGGTCCCCGAATATATCCGACTGATTGCCGCGGGCCGCTACGCCGACGCGTTCATGATCAACTGGGTTTCGAACGTGTTTCCGGGGATTCTGGGCCGCACCTGCGACCGCCCGTGTGAGCCGGCCTGCCGGCGCGGCCGGGTCGAGGAAGAACCGGTGGCGATCTGCCGGCTCAAGCGCGTCGCGGCCGACTACAAGGGCGATGTCAGCGACCGCATGCCGGGTGCGCCGGCGAGCCGCAACGGCCGGAAGATCGCCCTAGTGGGCGCTGGCCCGGCGTCGCTGACGGTGGCCCGCGACCTGGCGCCGCTGGGCTATCACCTGGTGATTTACGACGGTGACACGCGGGCGGGCGGGATGATCCGCAGCCAGATTCCGAAGTTCCGGCTGCCCGAGGAAGTGATCGACGAGGAGGTCGGCTACATCGCCGCGATGGGCCCCGAGATGCGCCTCGGGCAGCGGGTGGAAAGCCTGAGGGGTCTGCTGGACGAGGGCTATGACGCGGTTTTCGTCGGGTCGGGCGCGCCGCGCGGGCGCGATCTGGATATTCCCGGCCGTCGGGAATCGGCCGAGAACATCCATATCGGCATCGACTGGCTGTCGTCTGTTTCGTTTGGCCATATCACGAAAATCGGCCGCCGCGTGATCGTGCTGGGCGGCGGCAACACGGCGATGGACTGCTGCCGGTCGTCGCGGCGGCTGGGCGGCGAGGACGTCAAGGTCATCGTCCGCTCCGGCTTCGAGGAAATGAAGGCGTCACCGTGGGAAAAGGAAGACGCGATCGGCGAGGACATTCCGATCCTGAACTATCTGGTGCCGAAGGAGTTCAAGCATCACGACGGCCGGTTGTACGGCATGACGTTTGAAGCGGTGAAGGCCGAGTATGACGCGCGCGGGCGCCGCAGGCTGGTGCCAACCGGCGAGCCGGACAAATTCTTCGAGTGCGATGACGTGCTGGTGGCGGTCGGGCAGGAAAACGCGTTTCCCTGGATCGAGCGGGATATCGGCCTGTCGTTTAACGAATGGAACATGCCGGTGGTGGACGAAACCACCTTCCAGTCCAGCGAACCGCGGGTGTTCTTCGGCGGCGATGCGGCGTTCGGGCCGAAGAACATCATCTGGGCAGTGGCGCACGGCCATCAGGCGGCGATCTCGATCCATCAGTTTTGCCAGGGCACGGATGTGAAGGATCGGCCGCCGCCGATGGTGACTCTGGCGAGCCAGAAAATGGGCATCCATGAGTGGAGCTACGACAACGCGGTCTCGCTCGATCTGCGGTTCAAGGTGCCGCACCGGGACAAGGCGCAGGCGCTGAAGGACATCAAGGCCGAGGTCGAACTGGGTTTCGACGACAAGCTGGCATTCGCCGAGGCGGAGCGGTGCCTGAACTGCGATGTGCAGACGGTGTTCACCGATAATCTGTGCATCGAGTGTGATGCCTGCGTCGATATTTGCCCGGTCGATTGCATCACCTTCACCGGTGATGGGCCGGAAGCCGAACTGCGCACGCGGCTGACCGCACCGGCGCACAACATGTCTCAGGCGCTGTATGTGTCGGGGCATCTGAAGACCGGCCGGATCATGGCCAAGGACGAGGATGTCTGCCTGCATTGCGGGCTGTGCGCGGAACGCTGCCCGACCGGCGCGTGGGATATGCAACGCTTCCTGATCGATGTGGCCCAGGCGGAGAATGCATGCTGCAGCAAATAGATCGAGTCGCCAAAGGGGACGGGGGCCTGCAACGGGTCAACGACTTCGTCGTCAAGTTCGCCAATGTCAACGGATCGGGGTCGGCCAGCGCCAATGCGCTGTTCGCCAAGGCCGTCCTGCGCATGGGCATCGCGGCGACACCTCGGAATATCTTTCCGTCCAACATCCAGGGGCTGCCGACCTGGTATGAGGTGCGGATTTCCGACGCCGGCCATCTGGCGGCGCGCGGCGGCGGACCGGACCTGATGGTGGCGATGAACCCGCAAACCTGGGACCAGGACGTCAAGTCGATCGAGCCAGGCGGGTATCTGTTCTACGACAACACCAAGCCGTTGCCGGCGGAGAAGTTCCGTTCGGATATCGTCGTGCTGGGCGTGCCGCTGACGGAAATGACCAACAAGGCGTACAACGATTCGCGGCAGCGTCAGTTGTTCAAGAACATCGTCGGCCTGGGCGCGCTGTCGGCACTGATCGAGATGGACCCGGCGGTCATCGAGCAACTGCTCGGCGAGCAGTTCAAAGGCCGGGAAAAACTGATCGCGGCGAACGTACAGGCGCTGCACATGGGGCGCGACTGGGTCAAAGCCAACATGGCGTGCCCGATCGGCCTGACGCTGAAACACGCCAGCACGGTCGGCGACCGCATCTTCATCGACGGCAACAGCGCGGCGGCGCTCGGAGCGGTGTACGGCGGCGCGACGGTCTGCGCCTGGTATCCGATTACGCCGTCGTCGTCGCTGGCCGAGGCCTTCAGCCGCTACTGCTACCGGCTGCGGGTGGATAAGGCGACCGGCAAGAACAATTTCGCGATTGTCCAGGCGGAGGACGAACTGGCCTCCATCGGCATGGTGATCGGTGCGGCCTGGAACGGCGCTCGGGCATTCACCGCGACATCGGGGCCGGGCATTTCATTGATGCAGGAATTCGTCGGCCTGGCGTATTTCGCGGAAATCCCGGCGGTGATCTTCGATGTGCAGCGCGCCGGCCCGTCCACCGGCATGCCAACGCGCACGCAGCAGACCGACATCACCATCTGCGCGTATGCCTCGCATGGCGACACCAAACACGTGCTGCTGCTGCCCGAGGACCCGTACGAGTGCTTCACCTTCGGCGCGCTGGCGTTCGATCTGGCGGACCGGCTGCAGACACCGATCTTCGTCATGCTCGATCTGGAGATCGGTATGAACGACCGGTTGACCAAACCGTTCGACTGGGACGACAGCCGTCGCATGGATCGCGGCAAGGTCATGACGGCGGAGGAGCTGGAAGCCGGCAAGCGGTTCGGGCGCTATCTGGATGTGGATGACGACGGGATAGCCTATCGCACCCTGCCCGGCACGCATCCCAGCAAGGGCGCGTTCTTCACCCGCGGCACATCGAAGGACCGGATGGCGCGGTATTCCGAGGAAGGGCCGGATTACCAGGAGAACATGGAGCGGCTGCTGAAGAAGCACCACACCGCGCGGTTGATGGTGCCGCCGGCGATCGAGCGCAAGGCGGAGAAACCGACGCGGCTGGGGGCGATCTACTATGGCTCGACCAGCCCGGCCATCGCCGAGGCCGACCTGATGCTGGCGGAACAGGGCATCCATCTGGACCTGTTGCGGGTGCGCGGCTTCCCGTTCGGCGATGAGGTCGCTTCGTTCATCGACGCGCATGACCATGTCTTCGTGGTCGAGCAGAACCGCGACGGCCAGTTGCGCTCGTTGCTGGTGAACGAACTGGAGATCGACCCGAAGAAGCTGGGCAAGGTGGTGCATTACGACGGCACCCCGATCAGTGCGCGTTTCATCGCCGGTGCCATCGCAGCCAGCCCGGTCATCGAAAAGGCCATCGCATGACATTCCTCGCCAAGCCGAAGTTGCACCATCCGGAGCTGCACAAGAACAGCCTGGGCTACACCCGCCGGGACTATGAGGGCGCCATTTCGACGCTATGCGCCGGCTGCGGACATGACTCGATCAGCGCGGCGATCGTGCGCGCCTGTTTCGAGCTGGAACTGCCGCCGCATCGCATCGCCAAGCTGTCGGGGATCGGCTGTTCGTCAAAGACGCCGACGTATTTCCTGGGCGCCTCGCATGGGTTCAATTCGGTGCACGGACGCATGCCGTCGGTGCTGACCGGGGCGAACCTGGCGAACCGCGACCTGATCTACCTCGGCGTTTCCGGCGACGGCGACAGCGCGTCGATCGGGCTGGGCCAGTTCGCACATTCGATGCGGCGCGGCATCAACATGGTCTATATCGTCGAGAACAACGGCGTGTACGGGCTGACCAAGGGGCAGTTTTCGGCGACCTCGGACAAGGGCGCGAAGTCGAAGCGCGGCGTGGTCAACAGCGACGAAGCGATCGATCTGGTGGGGATGGCACTGCAACTCGGTGCCACGTTCGTGGCGCGCAGCTTCTCCGGCGACAAGGCGCAACTGGTGCCGCTGATTGAGGCCGCCTTGCAGCATGAGGGCGCGGCGTTCATCGACTGCATTTCGCCTTGCGTGGCGTTCAACAACCACGACGGATCGACCAAGAGTTTCGATTACGTCCGTGAGCACAATGCCGCGGTGAATTATCTGGATGTGATTACCGGGCGGGAGGAGATTACCGTCGATTACGCGCCGGGGTCGGTCGAGGCGGTGACCCAGCATGACGGCTCGACGGTGCGGCTGCGGAAGCTGCACACGGACTACGACATGCATGATCGGGTTTCGGCGATGACCTACATGCAGCAACGTCATGCGCTGGGCGAGATCGTCACCGGGCTTTTATATGTCGATCCAAACCCGCGCGACCTGCATGGGCATCTGAAGACGTCCGATATCCCGCTGAACGCGTTGCAGGAAGCTGCGCTGGTGCCGGGTGCGTCCGCGCTGGCGAAGATCAACGCCGGGCTGCGATAGGGCGATTATTATGAGTTCCTGGCGGTAGCCGGAGGGAGTCGACGACGCGGACAGCGATCGGTTGCAGCAGCCCATCCGCCCGAATCGAGGCGGCGAGTTCCCGCAGCGCGGCAGACTCGAATATCTTCCGCGGCTGGCCAGTGTCCGGTGAGTGTCCTTACCGCATAAAATCGCAGCCCTGCGGGAGACATACAGAATTTACGACTTGTTAACCATACTTTGATAGGTCTTGCGACCACCGGCGTACTGAAGGACGAAGCCACACTGCGATCAACACCGGATGAAGGAGCAGAAAACGCCGATGCAGATAGCGGACCCCTGAGTGAGGCCGTACTGTTCCGTGGGCCGCGCCTCTGGTGGCGCATCGCGACCACGCCGGAACCCGCTTCCCGCTCGGGATGATCGCCTGCGAGCCCGGACCGTACCATAGTGCGGAAGACATGATCGACAAAGCGATCATGATTGACGACACGGTCGCTTTTTATCCCCCCCTGGATAGCCCACTCCAACTTTTGCCCCGCATAGGCAAGTTGAACGGCTACCTTACACGCACCGACGCCGCTGCTCTTTTCAGTCTGATCCAGTTATTGGGGCTTGCACATGCAGGTTAGTGTTTACTCTGCAGAAAGAATCGGCACCAAATCCTTGCCCGGTCCCAGTGCAGTCATACGTATGGCCGATTCCCTCGGGCAATTGGCTGCGATCATGGATACAAATAATGTTGTCACTTGCCTCGATCTGATTTTTAACGACACAGATGATGAGACTCAGGGTGTGCGCCCACCGAATGACGAAGACGCGCGAAGAATTCTCAATTTTATCAGTGAAAACCAGTATTTGCCCAACATCGTATTCCAGTGCGAAGCCGGAATTGGACGCAGCCAGGCGGCGGCTGCCGCGCTATTGAAAATCTGTGGAACGGATTCGACTTTCATTCGATCCAATGGAACCTACAACCGTAGACTATATGTGGCGATGCTCAGGGTAGCCGGCATCGAGCCAGACATAGAGCCGCTGGTGTCGCTGGCGGTGAGAGTAAAATATTCTCCTGACAGGCTTAAATTATTCATCCTGTCCATGCAACGGCAGAGACACAAGAACTGGGAGCTTATTGCCGTGACGGATGGCCCAAACCCGTCCGCGGCAAAGCTCGTTGCGAATATAGGCGATCCTCGGATTCGGGTCATTGAAACCGAGAAAATGCTTGGGCGCTGGGGACATCCCTACCGGCAGGTTGGCATCGATGCCTGTCGCGGAGAATTTATTGGGCTGAGTAACGATGATAACTACTATGTTCCCGGCTATATAGAGCAGATGCTTTTTGCTCTTGATGCGGCCGACATCGCCATGTGCCAGACGGTGCACAGCCACATGGCGTGGCGTATTTCTCCCCCAGCGGATGTCGGGTGCTGGATTGCGCGCGCCACACTGGTTCGCCAGGTGCCGTGGTCAGGCGACGACTTTTTCAGCGACAGTGAATATCTTCGCGCCCTGACAGCCAAGGCGGGCAATAGAACGGCCTTGATAGACCGCCCACTCTTTGTTCACAATTAACCCGAGCGGATCAACGCAGTAGATTCGCGGTCCGGTGGTGGCCCAGCGTGGTCGCCGTGCGCCTCAAAAGCCCCTTGCGATCGGACACAAGCCGCCCGACCCTTGCCGACACGTGGCATCCTCCTTCACTGTGCCCGCCCACACACGCGACAGCCGAACCAGGCCAGACCGTATCGGGAGGAGACCACATGCAGTTCAGCTTCACCAGCGAGCAGGAGGAGTTTCGGTCGGTACTCCGGCGCTTCCTCGAGGAGAAGTCGCCGCCGACCGCCGTGCGCCGCCTGATGGAGACCGAAGCCGGCTGGGACCGGGCGGCCTGGCAGGCTCTGAACCAGCAGCTTGGCCTGACCGGCGTGCACATCCCCGAGTCCTATGGCGGGCAGGGGTTCGGCTTCGTCGAACTCGGCATCGTGCTGGAGGAGATGGGGCGCGCCCTGCTGTGCGCGCCGTATTTCGCCTCGACCGCGCTGGCGGCGACGGCGATTCTCAATGCCGGCACCGAGGCGCAGAAGCGTGAGTTGCTGGCCCCGATCGCGGATGGCGAGACGATCGCCACCCTCGCGTTCACCGAACCGAACGGCCGCTGGGATGCGAGCGGCGTGGAGACAACAGCACAAACCTCAGGCGGCCGGTTCCGGCTGGATGGCGTCAAGAGTGTCGTGGTGGACGGCCACACCGCCGATCTGATCGTCGTGCTGGCGCGCCGCCCCGGATCGACGGGTGAAGAGGGCCTGTCGTTCTTCACCGTTGCCGGCAACGCCGCGGGACTGACCCGGCGCCCGCTGAAGGTGATGGACCCGACGCGCAAACTCGCGCTGCTGACCTTCCGGTCGGTGGAGGCGGATCTGCTCGGCACCGAGGGCGCCGCGGCGGCTCCGTTCGCGAAGACGCTGACGCAGGCGGCGGTCTGTCTGGCGAATGAGATGGTCGGCGGGGCGGAACGGCTGCGCGAGTCGGCACTCGACTATGCGAATCTGCGGGTGCAGTTCGGCCGTTCGATCGCCTCCTTCCAGTCGATGAAGCACAAGCAGGCGGACATGCTGATCGATGTGGAACTGGCCAAGTCGGCGGCCTACACCGCAGCCTCGGCCGCGGCCGAGGACGATCCGGACCTGCCGGCGCTGGCCTCGCTGGCCAAGGCCGCGGCGTCGGAGGCATATATGCAGACCGCAATCCACACCATCCAGATCCATGGCGGCATCGGCTTCACCTGGGACAATGACACGCACCTATGGTTCAAGCGTGCCAAAAGCTCCGAAGTGTTTCTTGGCGACCCGTCCTACCACCGCGAGCTGATGATGCGGGCCTGGAACGTCTGAGCGGAGGGAATGAACATGAGCGAACATACCGAAGCCTCCGTCCGCACCGACGTGCGCGCCTGGCTGGAAGCGAACTGGAACGTCGATTACGGCCTGGTGGAGTGGCGCAACAAGCTGATCGATTCAGGCTGGGGCGTGCCGACCTGGCCGAAGGACTGGTACGGCAAGGCGTTGCCGGTCGGGCTGCAGTCGGTGGTGGACGAGGAATTTGCGCGAATTGGCGCGATCGGCGTCGCCAAAACCGGCATCCGGCGCCTGGCCGCGGCGACGCTGCTGGCGCACGGCACGCCGGCCCAGAAAGAAAAATTTCTGCGCCGCAGCCTGTCGGGCGAGGATACCTGGTGCCAGTTGTTCAGCGAACCCGGCAGCGGCTCCGACCTGGCCGGCGCCACCACGCGGGCGGAGTTCAAGGGCAACCGCTGGATGATCAACGGCCAGAAGGTGTGGACCACCAGCGCGCATCACGCCGACTGGGGCCTGTTACTGGCGCGCACCGATTCGAATGTCCCCAAGCACCAGGGTCTGTCCTATTTCGTGATCGAAATGCACCAGCCCGGCGTGCAGGTTCATCCGCTGCGGCAGATGAATGGCCATGCCAGCTTCAATCAGGTGTTCTTCACCGATGCCGAAGTGCTGCCGGAACATCTGGTGCTGGATGTCGGCCGCGGCTGGGCAGTCGCAACGACCACTCTGATGCATGAACGGCGCGAGGCGGACGGCATCCGCACCTGGGGCGCATCCTCCGACCGCAAGGGCCGCATCTATGACGAGGAACGGGCGGAGAGCGCCACCGTCATGGAGCCTTACAAGTGGTATCCGCAGCGCGCCGGCCGCGTGGACCTTGTCATTGAGCGCGCCAAGGCGACCGGCCGCAACAAAGACCCGGTCGTGCGGCAGGAAATCGCCAGACTGCTGACACTGTCGAAGTCGGCGGAATGGACGGCGCGCCGGGCCCGGGCCGCGCAGTTGCAGGGCAAGCCGCAGGGACCGGAAGGCTCACTCGGCAAGCTTGCCAGCAGCCACGTGGCGCGCGCAGCCGCTCGCGTCCACACACTGATCAGCGGTGCCGACGCGATGCTGACCGGCGAGGACGGGCCGATGAACGGCCTGATCGCCGAGATTCTGGTCAGCGTGCCGGCCGGGTCGATCGCCGGCGGAACTGACGAGATACAGCGCAACATCATATCCGAACGCGTGCTGGGAATGCCGAAGGAACCGCGCACGGACAATGACCGGCCGTTCCGGGACGTGCCGAAAAATCTGGTGGTGTAGCGGCTTGGCGCGCGTCGGGTGGGGCAGGGCGGTCGGACCTGCCTCTCCGACGGCGGCGCACGAATGGATCGTGACGGCTGTCAAGTAATGATTTGCCGCCGGGATATTCGTATCATCCCAAACCATTCCGCCGATCTGTCATTCCTTTTGTATTTTTCAGCATGTTTCGTGATTCGGGAAATTTGACTCCGGCGCCCGATGGTGCTGCGCTCCCTCCAACCATCAGGACTTCTGAAGTCACTGCCAATGTGGGAGGGGAGAACATGACGGGTCACGCACATCAGACGCCCGCGCAGATTCGGGCAAATCTCAGGCACCCGGTGATCGATGGCGACGGCCACTGGGTGGAGTACGATCCGGTCTTCGCCGAGAAAATGCGCAAAGTCGGCGGCGACAAGGCGGCGGACGGGTTCCTCGCCACGATGGGCGCCACCAAAACCGCTTTGAACATGTCGGTGGAGGAGCGCAAGCGCCGCCGCATCGGCATGCCGGGGTTCTGGACCCGCCAGACCGGCAACACGCTGGACCGCGCGACGGCGATGATGCCGCGCCTGTTCTATGACCGGATGGATGAGTTCGGCGCCGACTTCGCGATCGTCTATCCAACCGCCGGACTGCGCCTGCCCCGGATCAGCGACGATGAAACGCGTCGGGCGGTGATCAGAGCATACAATATTGTTTCGGCGGAGTATTTCGCGAAACTGTCGGACCGCATGACCCCGGCGGCGATCATTCCGATGCACCATCCGGAGGAGGCCATCGCCGAACTGGAATTCGCCACCCGGCAACTGGGATCGAAGGTCGGCATGTTCGGCAGCGCCTTTCCGCGCCATGTCGACGCGGTCAAACGCGACCCGGAAGCGGACCGGTTCGCGGTCTGGTACGAAGTCTTCGGCGTGGACGGGCTGTACGACTACGACCCGGTCTGGGCGAAGTGCCGCGATCTCAAGATCGCACCCACCTTCCACAGCACCGGCAGCAACCAGGCGCTGCGCAACTCGCCGACCAACTTCGTCTACAACCATATCGGGCACTTCGCCGATGCCGGCCACGCCGCCTGCAAGGGCATCTTCCTCGGCGGCATCACCCGCCGCTTCCCGGAACTGCGCTGGGCGTTCCTGGAAGGCGGCGTGGGCTGGGCCGCGCAACTGTTCGGCGACCTGATCGAGCACTGGGAACGCCGCAACATCAACGCGCTGGAAAACATGAAGCCCGAAAAGCTCGACCGCACCCTGCTGATGAATCTGGTCGAGAAATACGGCTACACCGATATCCTCGCCGCGTTGCGCGAGCGCGGCGGCACGCCTGACCCGGAGGTGCACGGCACCGGCGGGCTGACGGAACTGGATGATTTCGCGCCCTGCAAGATCAGCCGCAAGGAAGACTGGCGCGATCTGTTCTCGACGCCGTTCTATTTCGGCTGCGAGGCGGACGACCGGATGAACGCCGTCGCCTTCGGCAAGACCAATCCGTTCGGTGCCAAACTGAACGCGCTCTACAGCTCCGACATCGGGCATTTCGATGTGATCGACATGCGCGATCCGTTGCCGGAGGCGTACGAACTGGTCGAGGACGGGTTCATCACCGACGACAATTTCCATGATTTTGTCTTCGGCAACGCGGTGCGCCTGTGGGGCACGCAGAATCCCGCCTTCTTCGACGGCACGCGGGTCGCGAAGGAGGCGAAGGCGCTGCTGGGCCAGACCGAGACGCGCGTCGCGGCGGAGTAACGTGAGTGCAACGACGGCGTGGATCAGCCGCCGTCGTTGCTTACCCCCCAACGGCGCTCAGCAAGCAATGAACTGAGCCTCGGGGGCGAGCTGTTGGATGAGATCGAACTCATCACGGTTCGCGGTCAACACCGGGATGCCCGCCTTTGCGGCGGTCAGGAAGATCAGCGCATCGTTCAGGCATGCCTTGCGCTGATGCGGCTGAAAGCCCTGCGTTCGCGCCAGTGTGCCAGCGATGACGGCGGCATCGGTCCAGACCTGCGCATCGGGCGTGACCAACCGGCTGGTTGGAATGCTGGCGAACAACGCCGCGTAATGATCCTGCATCGCCCGCCAGCCCCGCCGCGATGGGTCGGCGTTGGCGACACCCAGCGCCAGTTCCGCAAGGGCAACCGAACAATGGAACAGCAGCGCCCGGTCGATGGCGTCGCGAACAAGCTGTGCGAGGCGCCCCGCGGCTCGGTTTATGGTAACATCGGTGTCCAGGAGCAAGAACAGCGGCAGGCCTGACAGGGCCGCCAGATCGACCAGGGCGTCCGGAGGACCTGGAGCGAGTTGCGATGTCCGCTTCGCCGGTTTGCGCCGTCGAAGAGCGCTCCTGAGATCAATACTCAAGATCGTGGTCTGGCCCGAGCCGTCCCTCGGTGCGACGAAAGAACGCCGCAACCGGGTCAGGCCGCGCCAGCATGGCGAGCGCCAGGACGCCGAGTTCGCTGGTCGAATTGATCCCCGCTTCCCGCTTTGCAGCCTCCAACAGGGCCGGCGGCGCCCGAAAGCTGACACGCTCCGTCTTCTCGCCGTCAAGCAGACCGGCACGCCGAACCTCTTCCATGACCGAAGTCAGGAGAGGCGCCGACCCGGCAGAAGCTTTGACGTGCGACGCCGGCTTTGCCCTCATCGCGCTGCGAACGACAGTCAAATCCGCCTCACCTCCTGCGATGTGGGCAAGATAAGCCCATCGGTCACTCATCACAAACCATACCCCGACCGTCCGACTGACGGCCGAAAACCCCGCCACGGTTTGACAAAACCCCCAACCTCCCCGGTTACTACCACCACAAGCAACCCTGGGGAGATCACCATGAACCCGACCGAAGCCGGCCTGTCGCCGCAACGCCTGGCGCGCCTGGATGACATAATGGCACGCCGCTACGTCGATACCGGCCGTCTCCCCGGCATCCTGACGCAAATCTACCGCCGCGGCGCCGTGGTGCACACCGGCATGGCCGGCCAGATCGACATCGAGCGCGGCAAGCCGATGCGCGAGGACGCGATCTTCCGCATCTACTCCATGAGCAAGCCGATCACCGCCGTCGCCCTGATGATGCTGGTCGAGCAGGGCCTGATCGGCCTCGACGACGACGTCGCCACCCACATCCCGTCCTGGAAGAACCTTGCCGTTTACGCCACCGGCATGGCCGCGCTGGTGGCCGGCCCGCAATCCTACATCACCACGCCCTGCCAGCGCCCGATGAAGGTGGTGGATCTGGTCACCCACACCTCCGGCCTGACCTACGGCTTTCTCAACCGCACCAGCGTCGATGCCGCCTACCGGCGTTTGAACATCGCCGGCCCCAGCGCCGAGGGCGGTCTCGATGCGATGATCGAGAACCTCTCCACCCTGCCGCTCGACTTTTCCCCAGGCACGCAGTGGAACTACTCGGTTTCGATCGACGTGATGGGGTATCTGGTCCAGAAGCTCAGCGGCCAGACATTCGGCGAATTCCTCCGCACAAAGCTGTTCGAACCGCTGGGCATGACCGACACCGCCTTCTGGTGCCCCCCCGAAAAGCTCGGCCGCTTCGCCACCTGCTACATGCCGGCCGATGGCGGCGGCATCAAAGTGCAGGATGACGCCGGCGCCAGCACCTATGCCAAGCCGCCCAACCTGGAATCCGGCGGCGGCGGGCTGGTTTCAACCGCGCACGACTACATGCGGTTCTGCCGCATGATGCTGGGGCGCGGCACACTCGACGGCGTGCAGATTCTCAGCCCGAAAACCGTGGCGCTGTTCAGTCTCAACCACCTGCCGGACGGCAAGGAACTGGCGGAAATGGCGCCGCCAGGCAATTTCTCCGAATCCGGCTATTCCGGCGTCGGCTTTTCGATCGGCTGCGGCGTCAACATCAACGTCGCAAAAACCCGCCTGCCCGGCACGACCGGCGAATTCTTCTGGGGCGGCGCCGCTTCCACCGCGTTCTGGATCGACCCGAAGGAGGACCTTGCCGTGGTCTTCATGACCCAGGTCATCGGCAGCGATGTGCGGCTGACGCTGCGCCGCGACCTGCGCACCCTGGTCTATTCGGCAATGACCGAATCGTTCGCGTAACGGGAGGCCGCGATGGGACCCAAACTGGTCGATCACCTGCTGTACGAACCGCAGGACAACGGCATCCTGTGGATCCGGTTCAACCGCCCGGAACGGCTGAACGCGCTGGTGGGCACCGCCGAAGAAAACAGCACCGTCGCCAAGGTCGGCGAATACATGCGCGCCGGTGACGACGATCCCGCCATCCGCGTCATCATCCTGACCGGCGTCGGCCGAGCCTTCTGTGCCGGCGCCAATCTCGGCGCAAACCGCGGCGATGCCGGGGAGAATTTCCCCGGCAACCGCAGCGCCCATGAAGGGCTGGACGGCACCCGCCAGCATTTCTTCCACGGCTTCACCCAGCTTCACCTCGACATCGCCAAAATCCGCAAGCCGACCATCGCCATGATCAACGGGCCGGCGGTCGGGTCGGGCATGGACATGGCGCTGCACTGTGACATCCGTATCGGCTGCGAGCACACTCGTTTCATCGGCTACCACAACGCTGGCCAGATCATCGAGAATGGCGGGTCCTATTACCTGCCCAAGATGGTCGGCCTCGGCCGCGCGCTGGAATTTGCCTATACCGGGGAACTGAGTGCCGAACGCGCCTATGAGTGGGGCATGCTCAACCACCTGGTGCCGTCGGAAAAGCTGGAGCAAACCACGCTGGAACTGTGCGAGCGGATCATTGCAAGGCCGCCGCTGGTGCAGTGGATCAGCAAGCGCATCATGCGCACGTCGCTGGACACCACCATGGACGCAACGATGGTGCTTACCTCCAACGCCAGCCCGATCCTGCAACATTCCGATGACGCCAAGGAAGCCCGCCGAGCCTTCGTCGAGAAGCGGCGGCCGACCTTCAAGGGCGGGTAGCTACAGCCGGTTCCGCACGAACACGCCGTTCGCCATGATGGCGTCAAGCTTGCCGCCATCGCTGCGGAACACACCCAGATCGCGGTACGGATCGCCGTCGACCACCAGCAGGTCGGCGAACGCCCCCGGCACGAGTTCGCCCAGCCGGCCCTCGTGCCGCAGGATCGCCGCGTTCACCAGCGTGGCGGAGCGGATGATCTCCGGCGGCGACATCACCGCCGCCCGCAGCGCGAATTCGCCACAATGGTCGGTCTGCAACTGTCCCAGCAGATCGCTGCCGAAGCCGATCCGCACCCCGGCTTCGCGGCAGATGTCCAGCGACCGCAGACCGGCTTCCAGCACGATCTCGTTCTTCGCCAGGCTGTAGGACGACAGCCCGTAATCCGGTCCGCGCCGTTTCAGCGCGTCATACGCCACCAGCGTCGGCACCAGGAACGCCTCCCGCTCGGCCATCAGCGCGGCGGTCGGCGCGTCGATCAGGTTGCCGTGCTCGATCGTCCGCACGCCCGCGCGCACCGCCCGAGCGATCGCCTCGGCGCTGTAGGCGTGGGCGCAGACATAGGCGCCCCAGCGCGTGGCTTCCTCTACCGCCGCCTCGATCTCATCAACGCGGTACTGCAGGCTCTCCAGCGGATCAAGCTGCGAGGCGACCCCGCCTGACACCATCAACTTGATGTGGTCAGCGCCCTTGCGCAGTTCGTCGCGGGTCGCCTTGATCACGTCCGGCACGCCGTCGGCGACGCGCGAAGTCCAGGACAGGCCGGAGCAGCAGGCGCAGAAACTCTGCGTCTGGGTGCGCTTGCGGTGATCGCCGTGCCCGCCGGTCTGGCTGAGCGGCTGGCCGGCGATGAACAGGCGGGGGCCGACGAACAGCCCCTGTTCGACCGCGGCCTTGATGCCCCAGTCGGCGCCCCCGGTGTCGCGTAGCGTGGTGAAGCCGCGCTCCAGCATGGCGCGCATCGCCACCGACCCCTTAGCCGACAGCAGGGTCAGCGGGACATCGGCCAACAGTTGCAGGTTCACTTCGGTCAGCACGACGTGAATGTGCGCGTCGATCAACCCCGGCATCAGCGTACGCGCGCCGATATCGATCCGCTGCGCGCCGGATGCGCCGATCGGACGGTCGGAGACCTCTTTGATCTGAGTGTCCTCGATCAGCACCTCGACGCCTTCGATCAGTTCGTCGCGGCGCGGATCGAGGAAACGGCCCCCGGTGAACAGATAGGACCCCATGCAGATTCTCCCGAGTTGCAGCGCCGAATTGCCTCCAGTATCGGCGCACCCGACGGCGCAGGCAAAGGCGCCGCCCTAAACAGGTGCTTCAGGTCCATGCCGCTCACCGTCGTCATGCACCGCCGTCCCCCGGCCGTCCCCCCTTCGTCATGCCCCTGCTTGTCCGGGGCACCTATACAGGCACCCTACGGCGACCGTTGGCACGGACGAGCCCTAACGTGGCGGCAAACGCAAAGGGAAGTGCCGGCTGACTCGCTTATTGTTGGGCGCCGCCAAAAGCGAACGTGGTCGGGGTGGCGGTCCGTTCGTCATGCCCCGGCTTGTCCGGGGCAGCCCGGTTTTACGGCTGGATCACACTATCGCAGGCACAATCGGTCCCAGCGATGCGGCGATGCCTCAGCCGGATCGTGTTCGAGACGGGGAGCAAGCAATGGCGCAGACGCAGCGTATCGATCGGCTGATTTACACCATGCTGGTGCTCGCCGGCGCCGCGGCATTTCTGTCGTCCCCCGGACATCCGACCCGCGTGCTGGAGCAGGTCGTGGTTGCCGTCGTGACCGCATCGGCCTCGGACGAAGCAATTGCCGCCGGTGCCCTCGGTGACGTCCGCTATCTGGATGTGCCGCGGTGATGCAGAACCGTGCTCGCTGAGACCGACCTTTGGATTCGCCGCCATGGCTGACTGTCCCGGTCCTTCGGCTGACCCGCCAATGTGCCCTACGGAGCGTCTGCGCCGGCGCGCGCAGCAATGGCGTGCCGAGGCCGCGCGCGCGACATCCGAGGAAATGGCCGCGTTCTGTCTCGACCAAGCGGTGCGGTGTGAGCGCTCCGATCCCGTCCCGGCGTTCCCCGGCTGGGACAAGCTGATGTTCTGACTCCGCGCTCGATCAATCCGGCAAACACATCAACGGCTCGCCGGCCCTGATCGTCATTCCCTCGGCCACGTCGTCGCATAGCCGGAAGCCGGCGGGCGCGACGACGATGATGGTCGAGCCATGCTCGAACCAGCCCATCTCCTCGCCCTTGCGGAACGAAGCATCGCAGGAAAACCGCCGCCGCTGTCCGGACCGGCGGGACAGGTCGAGGAAGCGCAGCCGGATCCCCGCGACCAGGATGGCCGCGACCGGCACCAGTGTCACCGCATGGCCGGTCGCGGTCAGCCTGGTGCGGATCACCGCCCGCTCATTCCGGCAGAACAACCGTGGCACCCGCTTCAGCGTGACCGGATTGACGTTCCAGGCGTCGCCCGGAAAGTGCGACACCTCCTCGACGTGGCAATCGTGCGGCGCATGGAACCGGTGATACATGCTCGATGTCAGCCGCAGGGTCACATAGCAGCCGTCGCGAAACGACTCGGCGTGGCCGGCATCGCCCAGCAGATCGGCAACCTCGTACGGAAATCCCTTGACCTGCAACACCTCACCGTCTTGCACCGAACCTGACGCTCCGACGATCCCGTCACACGGGCTGACCAGGATGGCGGGGTCGGGATCGACCGGCCGCGCCCCGGCCTTCAGCGTGCGGGTGAAGCAGTCGTGCATGCTGCGGAAGCGGGTCGTGCTGGCGTCACTCAGGTTGAGATCGGCGAAAAACCCCCACACACGCAGCGACACCGCGCAGACCAACGGCTGTTCGATGCGGCTGAACCAGCCCATGAACCGGGTGAGCGTGCGTCGAGGCAGCCGGTTGGTCAGGAGGAAGTTCACATCTTCCTGCCGCACAATATTCATTATGGCGGAGCGGACAGTCATGGGATCAGCCGGTTATCACAGATGACAGGACGATGTCCGCGCGATGTTCATGACAGTTTTATTCACCACCGGCGCCGCCGCCGGATCGGTTGTTATTTTCACCAAAGCCAAGGCTCGGTTCGAGTTGTCGCGGGCGAAACACCGGTCGCTGACCGGGCATGCCCGCATGGCACGTCGAATTGCCGCGCTGGTCCCGTTCTACGATTTCGATCTGGATCATTTCTTCCGGACCGACGATGCGCCCAAAGACGTCGCCGCCCGCCGTCAGGACGGCTTCCAGCGCCTGTCCGCCCTGTATCGCCAGCGCTTCCCGAAAACCGCCGCGCTGACCGCGCAGGCCGCCGTCGGAGTCTCCGACCTGCAGTTCACCGCCGCCTATCGCGTGCCGTTCCAGTTCAGCCGAATCGTCCGGCAGCATCTGCCGACCGGATCGTTTCTGGCCTGCTCATCCGAAGTCACCGTCACCGATCTGGATGGCAACGTGTTCTACGACCTGACCGGGTCGTACGGCGTCAATCTGTTTGGGCACGACTTCTACAAGGACTGCATCGCCCAGGGCGCCGAACGGGTGCGCCGCCTCGGACCTGTGCTGGGCGCGTATCATCCCGATGTCGCGTTCAACGTCGACCGGCTCCGGTCGATCTCCGGTCTGGATGAAGTTTCGTTCCATATGTCCGGAACGGAAGCGGTGATGCAGGCGGTGCGACTCGCGCGCTACCACACCGGCCGGTCGCATCTGGTGCGCTTCTGCGGCGCCTATCACGGCTGGTGGGGCGACGTTCAGCCTGGCATCGGCAATCCGGCGCCGGCGCGTGACACCTACACCCTGTCGGAGATGTCGGAGCGCACCCTGCAGGTGCTGCGCCGGCGGCGCGACATCGCCTGCGTGCTGGTCAATCCGCTACAGGCGTTGCATCCGAACCAGCCCGCGCCGGCCGATTCGTCGCTAGTGGACAGCGCGCGGCAGGCCGGTTTCGACCGCGATGCCTACACCGAATGGCTTCAGACGCTGCGTCAGGTCTGCAATGAACGAGAAATCGTGCTGATCTTCGATGAGGTCTTCGTCGGCTTCCGGCTGGCGCAGGGGGGTGCGAAGGACTATTTCGGCGTGCAGCCTGACCTGATCACCTATGGCAAGACGCTCGGCGGCGGCCTGCCGGTGGGCGTGCTGTGTGGTCGCGCCGCGCTGATGAAGCGGTTCCGGTCGGATCATCCGGTCGATGTCTGCTTCGCCCGCGGCACGTTCAATGCGCATCCCTACGTGATGGGGGCGATGGCGGAATTCCTGCAACGCTTGCAGTCGCCGGAAATCCAGGACCTGTATCAGGACCTGGACCGCGTCTGGAACGGCCGCACCGGCCAGATGAACGACCGCCTGCGTGCGGCCGGCGTTCCGGTCAGGGTCGAGAACCTCTCATCGATCTGGACCGTCTGCTACACTCGTCCGTCACGCTATAACTGGATGCTGCAATACTATCTGCGGGCCGAGGGGCTGGCGCTGAGCTGGGTCGGCACCGGTCGGCTGATCTTCAGCCTCAATTTCACCGACGCCGACTTCGAAGCGGTGGTGGACCGATCCGTGGCGGGCTGCGAGGCGATGCAGCGAGACGGTTGGTGGTGGTCACGGGAGACGACCACCAACCGTTCGATCAGGCGGCGGATTCTGCGGGAAACGCTATCCCGCGGCCGCTGGCTGGGGGCCGGCCGCTAGCTCTTTGTTTTCAGTGGCCTGCTGGTCCTCTCCGTCCGCCGCATCATGCGGCGAACTTCGGCGGCAGGACACTCGTTGGTACATCAATAGGATTCGGCTGGCTCGTCGTGGTCATCCGGCGCCAGCGTCTGGTGAATCAGGCCGCCACGGGCCAGCAGCAGCGGGGCGCGGTAATACAGCTTGATGTCGTGAAACGGGTCGGTGATGATCTTGGTCATCCAGGCCAGCCCGGTCATCAGGTCCTGCTTCAGGAACAGTTGCACAGTGCGGAAGATCAGCCCGCTCATGCCCACGATCAGCCAGAGGTAGCCGAGATGCTGCCAGAACTGCGTCCAGGTCCTCGGCGGCGACACGAACCCCAGTATCGTCGGGTCGAGCACCAGCAGAAGCGGTGACAGCGCCCAGATCGTCATCAGCACGATCTTGCGGCGGATGTTGTAGCCGACCTTGATCGCCTCCTTATAGGCGTCGGTGACCTGATTGACTTCGTCGTAGTCCCTCGGCTCGAAGAAGAAATGGCCGATCTGCCGGCTGGTCATCGACACCAGCCAGCCGATCAGCGCGGCGAGCCAGGGGTCCTTGAACATGATCAGATAGGCGCCGACAAAACTCAGCGCGCTGAGCAGGTGCAGCGACTGGTTGACCAGGCTGTGATGGTAGTAACGATGGTCGTCCCACCGCTGCACGCGGAGCAGATCAAGAAAACTGTGCATCGATTTTCCTTACCAGATTTGCAGTCCAAGCCATGAATCAGGGGCGGGCAGAGGTTCGGCCAGCCGGACGTAGCGCAGCAGCCAGAAATGCCCCAGCGGCGGCAGGGCCCGCCGTTCCAGCAGCCGAACGGAGCGCGAGGCGGCGGCCCAGCGTTCGTATCGCTCCCACGCGAATTCGGTTCGAAAACCAAGCCTTGTGGTCAACGGCATCAGCCATTTTTCCAGTGTGCCGCGCAGTCCGGTGCCGGCGCCGATGCGCGTGGTCAGAATGATCTCGCCGCCGGGCCGCACCGCCCGAACGAACTCATCGAGCGCCCTTTCCGGGTTCGGGATGGCGGTGACGACGTACTGGGCCACCACAACGTCGAACGAGCCGTCCGGAACCGACAGGTTTTCGGCATCCATGACCTCGATCGCCTCGACATGGGTCAGGCCCTGGGCCGCGACCCGCTTGCGCGCCTTGTCCAGCATCGGTTCCGAAATGTCGATGCCGACGATTCGCGTGTTCTTGCCGTAATCGGACAGCGACAGGCCAGTGCCGACGCCAACCTCCAGAATCCGCCCTCCAACCGCCTCCGCCGCTCGGACGGCGGCGCGGCGCCCCTGACGGAACACTGGCCCGAAGACGATGTCGTAGATCGGGGCCCAGCGTCCATAGGCCTCGGCGACATGCTCTCGGTCCATCACGGTTGTTACTGCCATCTGTTTCCTCGGGATATTTGATGCGGACGCGGGTTTGCTGCGTGTGGGATCGGGGTGGAATGCTCGCGGGAGAAACGATTGTTGCGGATCGATGACATCGCGCGGGCCAAGGTCGCCGGTGGCGTGATGATCAGCCCGAGCTTGTCCGGTCGATCGAAAGATCCGTTTGGCCGGTCGGCGGTGGTACGGTCGCAGTGCGCATTGTGACTCCATACAGGCAATCCGATTGGTTGCCTGAGCCATTCATCGCACCTAACTAGCGGAGTCTCGACTGGAAAAAATGCCCCAAATTATTACTGTTTTGTGGCGCATGTATCGAGTTTCGATGTCCGCCCCGTGAAGACGCAAGTCGAGGCGCCGGTTTACTGCAACATCTTTGTCATATGCGCGCCGGACGTTACGTTCGGGTGATCGCGCCGGAGCGGGCAGATCGGCGCTTGCAGGGCGGTCGGCCGCCGGTCGTTAGTCTATCGGCCTGCCACCGCAGCAATGCGTGTGTATCCAGGAGGAACGTCAATCCTCCTCTCCCTCCATCGCAGCCAGCACATCGGCCGGCATTGTGTCGAAGTCCGGCGCCATGCGGATTTTGCCCCGCAGTGCGCCGGGCCGTCGGCTCACCTGTTCCCGTGCGGCGGGCGGGAGAACGTCCGCCATGCCCTCATCATTGAGCGGTGATGATAAACGACGCGCCAATCCGCTCCTCACCGTCCCGACGAAATCGGCGCGCAGTTCGTCCGCCCAGACGCAACACAATCCTGGATCGCCGCGGCATGCCGCAACTGCTGCATCACGAACAGCACCGCCACAATCAGCACCGCAATCAGCCCCAGCCCGACCACCGCCCGCAGCGGTGAGCTCTTCTGCTCCTCATCCGGTTCAGCCATCGCGCCCTTCCTCGACCGCATGACAGGCGACCTGAACGTCGCCAGCCCACACGTGCACCGGTTTCTCCACCCGGCACCGCTCATTCGCCAGCCTGCAGCGTGGATGGAACGCACAGCCCGGCGGCGGCGCAATCGGGCTCGGTAATTCGCCCCCGACCGGAGTCCGCGCCCGCCCGACCTGCTCCAGGTCCGGGATCGCGTCAAGCAACAGCCGCGTGTAAGGATGCAACGGCCGCCGGAAGATCGCCTCGGCCGGCCTCCGCTCGCCAATCCGCCCGAGATACATCACCCCCAGCCGGTCCGACATGTGCCGCACCACCGCCAGGTTGTGGCTGATGAACAGGTAGGTCAGCCCGAGCCGGGTTTGCAGGTCGCGCATCAGGTTGAGGATCTGCGCCTGCACCGACACGTCCAGCGCGGAGGTGGGTTCGTCGCAGACCAGGAATTCCGGTTCGCTCGACAGAGCGCGCGCGATGGAGACGCGCTGGCGCTGGCCGCCGGAGAACTCGTGCGGGAATTTTTCGCCGTCGGCGGGCGCCAGGCCAACCTGTGACAGCAGGGCGGCAACGCGGTCGCGCAGTTCCACGGCCGAGCGGACGATGCCGAACGCGCGGATCGGCTCGGCGATGATGTCGCGCACGCGCCAGCGCGGGTTCAGCGAGGCGTACGGGTCCTGGAAGATCATGTTCATCCGCCGGCGCAGGTCGGGCTGGGCGCGGGCGGCGGACAGCGGCTGGCCCTCGAAGCGGATTTCTCCCGCG